>Ga0224511_10003878_pt1 | contig 11032 bp, 2 predicted proteins | sample SF_May12_sed_USG_2_FD_169988 | JGI IMG/M metagenome (GOLD analysis project Ga0224511, IMG submission 169988) | Sediment microbial communities from San Francisco Bay, California, United States - SF_May12_sed_USGS_8_1 | ecosystem: Environmental > Aquatic > Marine > Sediment | place: USA...
TTAGTTTACTTAAAAACACCATGTGGAGTAAGAAGTTACTGATTCATATATTCACAGTTTAGAAACTCATTTTAGAAAGTGATTGACATATTCCATTAAATACTTCTGAATAGGTGTGATTTCATGAACATATAAATATTCGATTTCATGAACATATATCATTTTCACTTTTGTGCTGTGTCGTACTATTCCTTGTTTCGTCTGTCATGACAAAATCAATTACCTCATGACAATTACATTGTAATCACCTGTACTGTCAATTACCGTTCTGTTTGGTCTACTTTCTTGTCGTTTGTGTAACCTGATATTCGGCAAACCTCTATTGATTGTCAGTTCGTTTTCATTAGTTTAGCATATATTATATACTTTTGACGGTGTCCAAAGGGTTACAGAAATAAGTTAAGGCTCGATATTGCTTGATCGGCATTTCATGACGTTACAAGTTTGTATTTGCTTGGATTATACTGAAAATATTGCTGTGTTCTTTGAGGTGCGTACGTAGCATTCATATTAATGACTGGATACGGTTGAATGTTAATACTTATTTTTGAGGAAATGCGGACAACTTACTTTGGTTTTTACTTATTTATTTTAGGTCGATTGCAGAACAAGTTATCTTAAATTCTCACGATTAATCACTCTAATTCTAGATAGTTTCCCTCTATTCTTGAACAAGGTTTGGGAGTAGAAAGATGACTTTATATTTGGATATATTGCACGGAAATCGTGTAGGCACTTGTTATTATCTGATTTATTTGACCTTGCACTGACCTTTCCTCATTAATGTTCGGCAGTGTTCGCTGTCTATAAAAAACTATGTATACAGCTGTCGTATGTATACGTAACAACCAGGTTTATTAAACGCTTTGTTCACTGAATTAATGTGTGGAATAGTGGCTCAGTGGTTAAGATTTTGAGCTGTGAATCAAGAAACTATGGGTTCGAATCCTGCTAAAACAATATTTATTTTTATGTTTTATTTTTTGTTGACATTTCTACTCACTCAACAAACGTTGAATACTATTGTGTTTTTTTTAAAATGTGTTGCTAAAGTTGCAACCATCTTCTCATTAGATTGTTATGAAACTCTCGACTTTCGTTTCGACGTGTTGATTTTTTGCTAGATGTGACGCAGTGCAAATTATATGCAGGTGAACATTCAAGTGTTAAAAATTTATATGAGAACAAATATCTCGAGCATGTTTTGCGCCTTTAAAAAATCATTTAAATATGAAAAAAGTTCTGCGCAGGGGATTTGAACACGTGTCATCAAGTTCCCAGTCAAACTCCTATACCACTGAGCTACCTATATCGTTATAGGGCTAGATTGATATTAACAGATTAATCATTGACAAAAGGTACATTCCTGCTGTAGAATAATGTGAAACTCACGAAGATTATCGGAATATTCATAAGGAAAGGTCAGTGCAAGGTCAAATAAATCATACTATACCACTATTATAATAGCTTTTGTGTATCACGGCTCGGGATTAAAATCAGGACATCCCGCATTCGTTATAAACGTTACACCACTGGACCACCGCTTTGAATTTCGTTTTTATTTTTGATGCCCAAGATACATGTATTGTAGTCAAACATATAGTTCATCTATTCGCTTGTTGTATCCTATATCCCATCGGAAGCTTAACATATTCATTTTGTTTCATTTAATGGGAAATTGCGCTTTATATCTACTTAGTAATTAGTGGATCAAGTGTTGTACAGTTCGGGCAAATACGCAATAGCGTCACTCACAGTTTATTCATTTTCGTTTGTCTATTAATGTGTATATGATAAATAATCTACGCATATTATAAACTTTGATATATTTTTGTTTGAAATAAACATGTTTTTACCTTAGATCATAAACAATTTACAATTTCTATATTAATTCAAACGTAATCTTGTTAGTAAAGAAATCCAACATTATATCATAATTTCAATTGTAAATGTTTACGTAATAGTTATTATATAGTTCAAAGAAGAGAACCGCAGTGTTAGTCATGCTTGCCTCAATGCCCAAAACAATAAACAATATTTTTGTGTTTCCCATGATTGATTCTGATGTCTTAATAGAATTAACATCAGAACCCCACTTGATTGTAGTGCCATCGCTGATATATGCTTGATAATTGACATCACATAAGCGTATCTGAAATCGTTTATCACTGATTAAATGATGACTTTGTTTACTGTGCCATTGAAGCAGTCAACAATAGCGACGAGACTGCCATTGTTTGAATGCACTTAGAATAGTGAATAGTTTCGCTTCCTACTTTATACATTTGCGTTAGTGATTTGCCGGTTGTGTCGGATATCGCTACTTGTGGCATTCGCCGTGTGCAGTGATACGGTAGGGTCACGTATAAGTTGATGAAATTATATGAGCATTGGAAATACATGTTAGCAGTTGAGTAAGTAATATATTTTTGGTTTGATTTTAAGAATATTGGTTCTTATTCTGTGGTGGACTTCAAAATAATTTTCAGTATCAGTTTAAGGGGAATATTTTGTTGAATATGCAACTTTTATAAGTGTGCACTATTCTTAATGCTATAATTTATTTATTTTTCTTAACTTTCTCTTGATACGTTTAACATTTCTACTCGAGCCTATTGTCGTTCTATTTAAATGATTTCTTCAAAAACAATTTCCACATGTACGATTTGCAGCGCTCGACGTTATACATTTCATTTAAATGCACACACATTAAAAAACTGTTTGCAAGAATCTGGACAAACCCATCCAAAAACACAAAGATTTGGCAAAATTACCCCTTGACGTTAAATTTACGCAATATAAGCATTTCGCTATTTTAACGTATAAGTATGCATATTAATGCTTTATTTATTTGATGAGTAACAAAGCATCTTAACAAAAAGTGAAAATCTTAGTTTTTGACATTTATTATAGATTATCGTTGAGTTGTGACATTAACATTTTGCTCAGTGTTGCTAATTTTGATTTTCCATTTGCGAATGTCTTCAAAAACGTTGAAACCATTGCACATATATAATGTGAACTGTGATGAAATTTTACTATGATCTGATGCATACTAGATAAACTGACACGCTTAATAGTAGGTGCACACTTACAAAAGTTATTAAGCGTTGTATTTAATAGTTTACCAGACGAGCTCTCACATAAAATACGATAGTGTGCGTCTGTTTACACATAAAAATCACAGAAACAAGCTTCCTACGTCGTTTCTATTTGTTTGACAACGTGTGCGTCATTAAAAGCAACACCACTGACAAAGTTAACAGCAAACAGAAGTGTGGAAACAGTTCGCCAGGTCAATGCTACATGTAAACCAATAGTTTTATTGAACACCTTTATTAGGTGCAATTGGGTTATACGTTACGAATGATCAATTATCAAGGAATTAGCAAATGTTCTATTTTCCTATTATATTAAAGAAAAAGTAAAATATATGCATCTAAAATAATAAAACCTTTCAGTGATGGTATGCACAAAACTAACATGTAGTTATGTAAAACGTTGAAATATTTCTCTGACTTCTCGGTATGCGGTACTTATTTTTCGATTTATTGTTTCAAAAGGACTAAGTCGTGCATGTCATATCGTATTAGTGGCAATCAGTACAGTGACAGTTTTTGTACCTTTTCTTTTATGCATGTTTCTATATTAATACTGACAGTGTAACCCTATATCAGGAATCAAATTTCGATCGTAATGAAAATTGCAAACTATTTTTAGCAGATCTCGTGAAATGCTGCGAGTACAATTCCATGCTAACGTAATGCAAGACTTAATATTAAACATTTTTTTCTAAACTCCTATATATTCCTTTACTTTAGTATAAACTGTAAAAGTGACCAGTTGATCAACAATTTATTTGATTTTACACCTTTGGCATAATAGTATAATCATGCATTACTCTGCAACATTTGGCTTTGAACGTCTTTCCAATGTTAAGTATTTTCTTCTCTAGTTACAGTTCCTTTTATGTAAAATATGTGTAAGATATCTGATCGTTATGTACTCAGATTTTCATTTTAAAAATAATATCAAACATGTTAATGTAATTACAAAAAAAAAGATTATTTCGAGTACTTGCGGACGTGTGTAGACAACTTACGATTCACCGTCCGAACACTTAAGAGCGAATACATAACCAATACAATGTACTTAAAATTGAAATGATAAATTAATATTGAAACCACTTCATCAATGTATTTGTTGAATTATTTATATTCTATGAAAGTCTATGATAAGCAAGGCATATACGAAGTTTCGTATTTGTAAAACAAAAGGGTTTTAAGCTATTCGACTTTTATTTAGTAGCGGTTTAGAACTTTTGAGTAGTAAATGTCCTGCAAGGTTGCATTTTAATTAACTAACCATGTGATAAGGAAATGGAACCAGGAAACACGCATTGTCTTAGATTTATAACAGAATGTAATAATTATAACATTTACAGTGTTTATGTTAGACAAATCATTTTGTTATAAATTACATTGTTTACACTATTTAGATTTTCCTCAACAAACGGAATGACGTTTCTAAAGATTTCTAAAATAGGAGTTACTTGTGGTTCAGGGTAATGTCAATAATGTGAAGCCGTTGTTTACAAACCTCTTGTGTTCCATAAACAAACGAAATGATAGCTCCAATGTTTGAACAATTCACATAAACGTTGCACGGCAATGTGTGTTTAACTGCACTGATTTTTCCTCCTTCAGTCTCGAGACATTGTCTGCACCATTTCGTTTAGAATGTGCTACTAAATATCTTTAAAAGTACACATTTTTTAATGTGGGTATTTCAAATATGGACAATAGCCCATCTGCCAATCATTCATGTTTAGCAGTATATGGTTCATTTTTATGCAATGGATAAGGGTTATGATTGTCTGGTGACAAACTGACAAACTGGCCTAGTAAATACATAAGAAAGCGTACTTCATGTTTGTAATAAATCTTATCACTCTAAACAAAAGAAAAATGCAGAAAGGATAGAAATATTTAGTTTTGTGGAAATATGCATTCTATTTTATACTAATGATTGATTTTAGCAGTTTCCGCTTAGGGATCAATTGAATTCACTATATCCCTTTATCTGTTTCAGATGTAGCATGCGTTTCTTCATGACCTCGATACTGAGCCGTGAGTGACATGTCGTCACCGATGATCTTTCGGCGTCTGTCCACGCACGTGAAAAACAGGCCCTTCCGGATATGCATCCTTGGCCAAAACGGCGTCGGAAAATCGGGTAAAGCCTTCGTTTTGTTTTGTTTCGGTTCTAGGACAAGCTGTGCTTTGGGGGAGACGTATACATACGTACGTCGTAAAACAACAATTACAAGAACGCTAGTTTTTGCTAAGACATCACTACTTTCTTATTGCCTCTGACATTATCAAGGCCCTCTCAATTTATTCCAGAAAAGATATGTTATCTCATAGTCGTTATTTGTGGAAAAAGCTAATAACCAAAAAGATGTGAAGCCGAATTTGATAATAACATCATCACTGCACTACACCTGTCTTGTTATCGTGTTATATTCTATAAGTATTTCATAAACGACCTTGCAAAAATTGCTGGTGATTTGCGCTTTTCATCTGCATTAGCCTATCAGTATTCCGGCATCAATTATTATCAATAAAATAAATATTTGTCGGAAGCATTCATAATCTGGTAACATATCTAGAAGCGTGTATGTTGTATCCAGGCGTATCATATTATGATTTTCATCAAGGTTTTATCCAAGTACAAAATGCCTATCACAGGGCATCAGACGAGAATGCATCTTGATGGAATATCGGTTATGTCATTTGACTCTCATCACACGTTACATCTCGGGTAAGCGTTTGGAAGTACGGCACCAGAAAAAATGGGTAGATCACGTTTTTTATTTACGGTTTGACAAAATTAGAAGCACCGCCTGGTATTGAGTATTACTAATGTGAAAGCAGTAACAGCTTAAATGTGTCTGGTTATCATTGGCTGTCCTTCAGGTAGTAATATTATATATATTTTTTTAATAACAGACTGTTTCAATAAAGAGTATCATAATTAATAAAACAGCATTGTTGGATTTCATTTGCTTAAGAATAACATCTGTATTTTAAAACGCGTCTTTAAGAAAGAGGTCAGATATTAAGTGGGAAACACGCCATGAATATTGCAAGGCGACACTTCTGTATCTATAATATCAATATTGAATATTGAGCAATGTGTACTGTTTACATCAACCACATCTTTGCTTGGTTCTACATATTTTTTCTAAATGTTGTTGCGTCTTGGTGTTCTACGTGTTTTTGTGTTGTTCTATGTGTTGGGTTTTGTTCGGGCCATTTTGTCATGATGCCCTTAAACTTGACATATCTACATTGTTTTCAAAATTCTTTCTTTAAACATTTCTCCAATTTATATTAAATGCTACAGTACTCCTATCTATATAATATAGATGGCGGAGCTTAGATAATTACACATATGACATTTGACTCCGTTCCATGTGCTATGTTAATGTCACATACTAATTGAAGAACACCACCCCTTCTACTGAGGTAAAATCTCTCAGAAACTCACAAATATGTCCAAACTCTGTAAACTGCATTCTGCTTGCAACCAAATGTGTTCTATTTTCTTTATATAATTTTACAAAAAGAACATCCGTGACTGTCAGAGAATCAGAGACTACCTATTGTTGGATATCTGCTAGATTACTTTGATTCTCATTAAACGCTTCATCTGGCGTAATCATTTGGTTTTACCTGCAGACACGATGTAGGCCAAGCCTCTGTTAACATAATGGAAACATCACGGGAGATTTATTATCAATAACGGGTAAAATGCAACAGCTTAGACAAAACAACACTTGTCTCGTTATCAATTGTTAGTATGCAGGTGTCCCGATTGCAAATAAATCTGTGTCATCAGGAAGAATTCTACTTATGTAAAGCATGGCTGTTAGGAATCAATCAAAAATGCATAATAGAGATAGTTTCTGGGGTTGATACGCTTACAGACGTAAACAAATGTGATATAATTGGCCAATTTTCTTTTAACACAGTATAAAGGCATGCATTTTGTGGATTTGTATATCACTGAAGTCACGTGGTTTCTGTGCATTGACTAATGCTTCATCAAAAGTGTGAACTGTAGTGAAAGAAAAGCTTCACTTCTTTTCAGTCAATACATTAATACTTATATAAATGTTATAATATGACTACTGTAACATGATAAATAAAATCCAGCAGATAAAATAATAATACTCGCATAGTTGAAGGTCATTGATAATAATTTTAATGTCAGTATTGGAATTTAATTTGCACACATTTATTTTAATGGTACAAAAGAAAAAGGAGAGCCGTATACCCAGATATACATAATTTCATAAGTGTTTGAACACAATTACACATGTAACATATCTTGGAGCAAAGCACTTATCAACACTGCCTGTCAATTAGCGTAAAACCACCGAACATAATTATGACATTTAATACGATATTCGGTGCAGATATATATTATTCAGTACCATTGCCGCCTCCAGTAATGCAAGCAGTCGTGCTATTAGTTTTATCTTCTGGCGAATTTACTCATTGCCTATATCTTCATAGCACGACGTTCGCTTATAGTCTGATAGTATGTTGCTTTACGTTATTAGTGTTGATTTTGCTAATTATGGTGCAATCTTTGTGTAATTACTCAGGTAAACTTACCGTCGACCAAGTTGACCTAGCGTGGGTTCATACAGCGATTTTGCGGGAGGTTCATAAATGAGGTCATGCATAAATACTTTGAAAATTTGGTACAAATAGCATATATTAACCTAAGTTCTTAAAGTACAGTCACACTACATAGTATGGCAATAACGTATGTAAGCATATGCTCATACGCTTGCATACGCTGATATACGTTAGCGGTACGTTAGGAATATTTTTGTACGTTCCAAATGCGCTGTCATACGTCGGGGTTCGTTGTGTTATACGCAGATGCCAAGTTATTTTCTAAAGTGTGACTGCACCTTAAGGGGAAACGTCCATCATAGAAACAGTAAAAAACCACAAAATTAACAATGATTAAAGCATTTGTGTATTTAGAGAAAGTGAGATATATCTGGAGAAAAAAAAGTCTGATACAAAGTCTGCAGTATCTACTTGTCTACATGTTTTGCATGCAATTGACAGCATCATTATTATTCGGCCACTGTTTATTTGTAATCACGAAGTAAGTAAGGCAAACATATTGACATTTTCCCAGTGCATTACAAATTACAAAGAGATAATCACACAAAATAACTAACAACAGGTATCGTACTAGGTGTCCTCTGGATGTACGCAAATAATAATTATTTTAGTAATCACTTACCATCCGTTTGACCTTTCTCATATTACTACAAGTTATTGTGTTGGTCTGACGGCACATATAATCGTTGTAGGTGCAAGTTGTTAGGCATGAAGCGATAGGCACACAATCTTTACAACAGATTGCATTACAAACTTAATCAGAAAAAGCGAAATGTAGAATTTGTTGTGAAATCTATTTTTAAAGGATAAGAGTATGGGTATTTTTTTTTGACTGTGCTTCTGCGCATTTTTGCAAATATGCGTACTTTTTGCTAGTATTTAAAAATGATATTGCCGTGGACAACGTACATTTTATGTATTAAATTGCATAAACTTTGTTGCCACGTTAAATGGTGTACATGTGTTTGCGCATTAAACATCATGTGTATACGATATGACCTCAGCAGGCCATATCAATCAGATTGTTATATTAGTCTGACTCGCCGCCTGATCATGTAGTTATTGGCATTGTCAACACGTGTTTATGACATAGCAAACACAGGAATAACGATGAATTAACCCCGTGACACTGGTCACTTGACACATACAATCAAACAACCGCCATTGTTGAAGTTGTTGTTAAGCACTTGTCAACACATTAATTGTTGTCAATAGTAGATACAACTAATACTATACTAAGCAGTTCTTAAAGTTTTTGATATTTAAAGTGAATCCAGTTTTAGTTCTAGTATCCATTGAAAACAATCAAAATGTAGTTTCTGTTGTTAAACGGTGTAAAGCCGAAATTTGCGCAGTATTCAGGCCGAAAAAAGTGCGCAAAGGGGTTATGGTTTAAGTCTCTTATTTCAATCAATTATTTCTACCTAATTATCAAGAACATTTTCAATAGCTATGAAATGCGGCCTTTTCATTGGATCAGGGAATCGTCGTGCCTATCTAATTGACGAAAAACATAAACGTCTCTATTTACTGGCTTACATGAAGTCGTTACACATACAGAGATGACGATGTGCTCAAACGTAGTTGTCACGTTACAGGTTAAAGTTACAGTACTTATCACAACCTTCCTTATAATATTTAAATACAAACGGCTTAAGGATGCACTTAGTATGGACATTTCAGACAAAAATATGTCACATAGTAAACCTTCAACTGGCCATAGGTCAAGCTAATTATTGGTACGATACTAGATATATCGGGACAGTGTACGTATGTACATGTATTTTGATTGTCTGCCGTCTTCCAAGGTTGACTCTTAATGTAAAGATTACTTTAAATTGCGACATATGAACATCTGTTATACCTGCATGTACTGGCTTCTTCAATCTTGGTCGTTCAAGATGTTATGCCTGTATCTTTTGGGCAGAAGTGTTTACATCTTAGAGTTTAACAATATTTAAGCAGTGAAACCTATTCCCGTTAATTTTAAAAACTGCCAAATGTAGTTATCCATGCATGTTTAAATATTTCTTTTGCAATGTAAATTCATTTGTTGCAAATTTTGTGACCGATTATAAGGGTATCAAGATACAGACCTAGAATCTTTTAATGCAACCAGTTACATTGAGAAGGTCCAGTTTGTCACAATGATAGTTCTTTACTAGTTAATCGTATGTCGCGTTGTTTGTTTCAGCGTTCACGGTCCGGGTGATAACTCAGCGGTTCATCGGCGACTATGACCCGCTTCTGGGTAATCTCCCTTGTTTCTTAAAACTTGATGTCTTCTGAGAGCTTAGAATATATCTCCATTTTCAGTTTTAAAGTAATAAAACTTAATATCAATGTGATTTTTTAAACAATCAATAAATGCAGATGCCGTTAAATTGTATTCAAATCATTATTTCAACTATTGTTAATGTTTAATAGGTTCGATAACCGTTGCGACGTCTATTAGATTATACATTTCTTGGTTACAGAGAACACGTACAGTTTCACGTGTGACGTTGACGGAAGTAACGTCGCTATGGAGATACGTGACACCGCGGTCCAGGTAACGCACATCATTTGGGACCCCTCGGCTATTTCTTTGGAAATTTTATTTTCCGAATGTACGGAAATGGCCGAGTTGTTACGATTGAACGCACACTTGATTATAATGCATATGGTTTAGTCCTTGGATGCTAGTATTTGATCAAGATTTAATTAGTTGTGAATGCTATTATGGGATAATTATCTTGTTAAATGTAAGTCTAAAGATAAAAAATAAATGTGTTCGACTTACCGTTTAACATGTCCTGATTTAAATAATTTTTTTAGTGACAAAAGCTCAGTTAAATCTAGTTTTTATGTTTATTGCCGTTTTGAATTACAAGCCCCACATTTTGTTAGACGTTCTATTCTTATCAGGTACGTTAAGGGTGAATAAAACATTTTTAGTTAATTTATAAAATTGGTGTTTCACGTCTTGTTTGTATTTTTCCGAATTTTAGATCGAAAACAACAGGCTAGAAAACAACGTGAAATGGGCAGATGCCTTCATTCTTATCTACGCCGTGACGGACCGATGCAGTTTCATCGAGTGTAGTAGACTCAAAGTGATGCTCAGTCTTTTTCCAAAGAAATCAAAATCTAGTTCACAAAGTAGTTCTTCACACATTCCATTAGTGTTAGTAGGAAATATGAACGATCGAACGAATGATCGGATGATATCCACACAAGAAGGCCGAGAAATGGCGCAGGACATGCGATGTCTCGGTTTCTACGAGATTTCTGTGCGCGAGGAGCGCGATTCTGCGAAATCTGTGGTCCGAGACTTGTAC
>Ga0224511_10003879_pt1 | contig 11031 bp, 6 predicted proteins | sample SF_May12_sed_USG_2_FD_169988 | JGI IMG/M metagenome (GOLD analysis project Ga0224511, IMG submission 169988) | Sediment microbial communities from San Francisco Bay, California, United States - SF_May12_sed_USGS_8_1 | ecosystem: Environmental > Aquatic > Marine > Sediment | place: USA...
CGACGTCATCTATCGCGAGCGCGCGCTAGTTGGTTACGTCATCGCTGTGTTGTTGTTATTGTTCAGCTGCGCTGTTGGTAAGCTGTTTTCCCCTGTATTGTTGTATTTGGCCCTTTTAATAAGTAAATAAACAGGTCGGCACCCACTTTAATACTATACTGACGCTAAAAATAAAGTGTGCACATTATAAATGCCCATTACTTTTTACTTAAAATGTTTAAGAAAACCATTCTATATGCCATGGTTAATAATAATGTGACATTTGTATAGCATTGTTAAAACAATAAATTGACGCATTGCTATCTATACAATGTAAATTATGCAAAAACGCATTTTTTGCACGTGGACCTGGTGAAATGTAAAATAAAAGTTTAAATGACTCTCAATTAATTTTTCATCACTTATGTAATATTAAAAACATAAAGCATTTAGAAACAATATGTTGAGACGAGACTTAGGCTTTGTTTAAATTTGACTTATCAATGAGTTTTCGCTACCCATGTCTTACGTTGGCGTCACTGACGTTGTTAGGCATTTATTTTATCACATGGACCCAACTTAATTGTTGGGGACCATCTGCATTACAGCTAAGCAAATGCTGACGTAGAATGTCAAGGTCAGTGTTCGACGTTAACGCGTAAACACCAATGGTTGCAGACACGAACAGTTAATGTTTTTGTGTTATTTACATCTTGTCTGTTAATAAAACATGAAAACATCCATGCACAAGAGAACTTTAAATAAACAACAGTATTTTTTACCTTACGGCGTAACGCCTTTTAATCGTAAGTTGGTAACAATTGACCCTAAAAGCCGTGCAATCTTAAAGGGGCTCCATTGAGGTCTGGTCGTGTAACACACTAAGATTTTTCTTCTTCAAAAACCTATATTTTCTTGTTGCCAACGTATTTAGTTTATCGAAACTGAGTTTGTGGTACCTTTATATGTCCTCCATCGATTTGGCAACTCGGTTGAAAATGGGAATGTGTTTGTTGAACAGGGAAAAGCGTTACTAACGCTTTTCCGAGATCAACACATATAAAGCAAGTTTTAATTGAATTACAAACTGATAAAAGACATATTGAGGTGCCACAAGATAGACTGCTATGACCTACACACTTCGACAACAGGTTTTCGAAAAAATCTTCAAAAAGTGTGTTACACGACCAGACCTCGGTAAAGTCCCTTTAATAAGAAATAAAACAATCGTAAAGAAAAATCTATTAATAAGTTGATTCCATTTATCTAACCTTTTCTTTAAGAAAGAAACACTATATTGATATAAACCAGTGCACACAAGTTCACACAAGTGCACACTTTCTTTTTAGCTTCAGTATATTAAACTTAAGTTGCAGAAGTCGCAAACTTGAACAAACTGTAAGGTTGCTTTTCCACGATGCGTATCAGCATCAGTGTCCGCAAAAATTTTACACGGACGCCCTGGTTGACGTATCAGTATATGTCAATCGTTTCTTCCTATTTGAACGTTATATTGAATGACAACAAATCATTAATAGATGTTTAACCTGTTTAACCAAAACGTTGTAATTAAGTGAACTGTGTTATCCTTAATACGTGTCCCTTGCATGGGTACGATGAATCAAATACTGAATATGCATTTGTTAGATTGTGAGAAAATAAATGCGATTTTATCAATTTAACACAAAATTACTTTAGTAATGTAGATAATTCTTTACTGAATTCGGTTGTCACAACAATTTGTTAACATTGGGGAAACACTTCTGTTAAAACGCAGTTAACGCCTTTTATGGAATATGCTTTTAGATGGAAACCAGTCTACGCACAAAGATAAAAACATGTTGAGATTGCTAAATTGTTTGGAAATATTCTTTTTTTTACATTGTGTCTTTTGCATATATAGCCTTATGTTTGTTATGGCTCCCATTTTGTCAAAATATTAAGAAATATTTACTTGCCGAAAAACAGTGCGAAACGGGCGATTTCTGATAAAATAAGTATACTTTTCTAATGAAATTTATTTTACTAATAGATACATGACATATCATTAAAAATAACGATTGCTCTTGATACGAACATTCCGCGTATATGGTGTTCAATTACTAGAAATGCTCTATTTTTGGGCTTGAAACATAGCCTATTTAATATAAACAATGGAGGGCCAAACAATTGTAGTACGTAACCTTCAATCCCATGATCTTGCCAAATGATGTCCGTACATCGTCCGCATTCGGATAAAATGGCTTACTTAGCATTTTTTTTCCGACGTTGTTTATGGATGCGGACAGGCGGATCCTGAGACGGACGACAGGTATAGACCTAACGTTTTTAACGTGTTCGATTTTTATCCGGATACGGATATGCCGATTCGGATACGGAAACATGGAACAGGGACAATATTTCATCTCATGCTCTTCATTATGTATTCTCGTATCTCAAAAGTATTTCGTTTTTTGCATCGGCCCTAATTGTCCATACTCAAGACGAAGGGATGCATAGTTATTGAAAGAAAATCCAGAGAAAACCAGATAGTAACCATTCAAATCCTGCTAAAATTGTAAAAGAGATCAAGTTTCCTTTTATTTCAAAACCTAACAAGGAAGAAGAAAACGGTTAAGTAGTTTGGCTTCAGCCTATAGCACCAAAGGCTTGAAATGTTTCTTTAATAATTGCAACTCATCTTATTACGAAAAATCTTGTCTTGTGACAAATGTACACGAACCAAAATATTAAAATGAAGGATAATATTAATATTCTTACGCTTTTCTTCGCTTTCATGACAACGGGTAATTATTTTATTTTATGCAAGTATTTGCTAATTAGCCGTAAAATATAAGTTGTGATCAAAATAGCTATAAATAAATGACTGTTTTTCATGAATTTTACATATTTATTTTGAAATTTGACATCAATAGTACGAAATTAAGTTTTTAGCATTATTTGTACTGTAAAAATACAATAAACCAGAAATTTAAATCTTGACTGCTATATCTAATAAATATATTTTAATTAATTCTATTTTAAAATAGAAACTTTCATACTAAACCGTTGGAAAAGCCGCTTCAAACGAATAAGATTTAGTTTTTATAACTGTTTCAGGGGCGGTAACACAATGCGTCAACAGGTTTTGCGCCAACTGCACAGACCAAAACTTCTGCGCTTCATGTGTCGATGGTCGCTGGGGAGATACATGCCAATGGGAGTGCGAGTGCCCCGGGAAATGCCAGTTCTCTAATGGCTATTGTTTGTCCTGTCCAGAAGGATATTATGCTAGGCGACAATGTATTAAGTGTCCAGATAACTGTAAAAGATGTTATCCAGACTGTACTGAATGCTACCGAGGATTTGCATTAGTTAACTTAAAATGTTATAATTTTACTACACTCGACACATGTGCTACACGACGTCTACCAGATACGTTAACGTGCGACGTTTGCAAGGACGGGTGGCGTGGATCTCATTGTCATTTGCAATGTGGTTATTGTCTCCATGGGAAATGTTCTAAAACTAACGGAAATTGTCCATGTTTAAAAGGGTACTATAGTAGTACTTGTACAAGCAAGTGTAGCATAGGCTGCATCGATGGTGTGTGCGATGGCTTAAACGGCGACTGTTCCTGTAGAGACGGGTATTATGACTATCTTTGTTCAAGCACGTGTGATTCAAATTGCTTGCGATGTGAAGGATATTCTTACAACTGCATTGCATGTAAGCCCGGGTATTGGGGGAGGATGTGTTTGTCTGTCTGCAGGCCAGGTTGTCTGAATGGTGAATGTGATATGGCCACAGGCCTGTGTCAATGCACGAGTGGATATTTTGGACCCTACTGTACGAGACTATGTGAAGGTTGTGTGGACGAAACATGTCAAGGTCTTGGAACATGTGCATGCAAGAGAGGGCACTATGGCATTCGATGCGAGCAAACATGCGGGACAGGATGTATCAATGAGACGTGTGATGCGACATCGGGACAGTGCGCATGCGTGGACAACTATTTCGGAAAGTTCTGCAATGAAGCATGTTCCCCTCTTTGCCTTGAATGCGAATCTGCCACCGTTTGTGCGCGATGTTCTAGAGGATATTACGGCGTTTCCTGCAATGAAACCTGTGGTCTCGCGTGTCTACACAACACGTGCGATTCTGCTGGACGATGTGCTTGTATCCCCGGCTACAACGATGAACCGTATTGTGACAAAAGTGCAGCTGAAACAATATTAACATCCAGTGCAGCTGAAAATAAATCAAGTAGCTATACAGTTGTGATGGTGGTTTCAGTCATCGCGTTGGTATTGGCAGTTGCTGCGTTGATTGCTGCTATAATCGTCAAAAGTGTGCAGTACAGGTACGCGTAATATAAACTGAAGAGATGTTCAAAGAAAAAAATTGCAAACAATGTAGACAGGTCAAGTTTAAGGGCACCATGACAAAATGGCCTATACTAAAACAAACACTTAAAACAGCGCAAAACACACAGAACAACAAGTAACAGACAGTCAGAATTAACTATTTTTGTGTTTGTTTGTTTTTTTCCTAATAAATATTGTATTTTAGATTTATTAAAATGATTTCTTCAAGAAATGTTGAGTTACCGCCTTGGTACGGTCAATGACTTTCATTGGGGGTTAAAACCAGTTTCAGCTATTATAGCAAACATGACACTTTACAACATTAATTGTAGAAAAAAGCATTAACCTCAAGAACCCAGACTGGTGCATCATTGTAACGTGTGTATATTGATCTTTCTCAAAACTTCAATGTTTTAGTAACGTGTCCGAATGCACTGAATTAATTTTTTTGTGTTCTTCTTTCAGGCGGTCCCCAAGACAAAGCGTGAAAGGTAAAACAACAATATGCAATATTGAACACTTTCTGTTAAATAAAAAATATAACAAAAGGGCCCAGAGGGCCCTGGATCGCTCACCTGATAAATAGGTCAAAAGTTTATAATGGAGGCCCTTTTTACCTCAGAAGCAAAAATTGAAAACAAGAAATAGCTTAATCTGAACTATATTGGTACAATGTCACCAAGGAACGTTTTGTATAAAATAATTTTCAAATTCAACCAGTGGTTTAGATGTTGTTTAAATGTGTGTTTATTTCTAATTTTGTTGTTGTCCATAGAGGCATAATTTGAACAAACTTTGTAAAGGAACACTAGATGATGCTACATATCACATATCAAGACTATATATATACTATAGGGCTTGTACATTTTGACAAGAAGATTTGTTTTAAGATTTCTCTATATAAGTCTATATAAAACCGATAAGACCCATTTGGAGCGCCGTTTGACCCTAGTTTTTACGAATTCCCTGTATCACTCTATGTAAAACTTATAAGACCCCTGGCGGCCCCTTTTTCATGATCGGAGCATAATTTAACACTCTTTGTAGAAGACCACTAGATAATGTTACATACCAAATAGCAAAGCTGTTGACCTTGTAAATTTTGTCTAGACGAATTTTAAAGATTTTTTTAAAACCAATAAGCTGGTGGGGCCCGTTTCATTCTAGGAGCATAATTTGAACACTCTTTGTAGAAGACCACTAGATCATGTAACATACCAAATATCAAGACTCTACACCCTGTTGTTTTTGACAATAAGATGTTTTATGATTTTTCCATATAACCCTATGTAAAACCGAAGAGACCCCTGACAGACCCCTTTTGATCCTAGGGGCATAATTCTAACAATCTTTGTAGAGAATCACTAGATCATGTTACATACCAAATATCAAGGCCTTGTGGTCTTACACAAGAAAATTTGTTGAGCTTTTCCTTTATAACTCTATGTAAACTGATCACCCCCTAATGAATCCCTTTTTACCATAGGGGCATAATTTGAACAATCTTGGCAGAGGACTACTAGATGATGTTATATACCAAATATGAAATGTCTGGGCCTTGTAGTTTCGGACAAGATGATTTTTGAAAATTGCGTTTTTGGACCTACTTATGCAACCATTTGGAACTGTTTAAACAATTGGTAGGGGACCACCCAGGGATCATTTCTGTTGAGTTTGGTTTATTCCCATTAGTGGTTTAGGACAAGAAGTCGTTTGAAGTTTTCCTAATATATTCAATGTAAAATTGGGACCCCCTGGGCGGGGTAAACTTTGACCGCAGGGCATTATTTAAACAATTTTGGTAGAGGATCTCTAGATAATGTTATATACTAAATATGAACGCTCCGGGCCATGTAAGTATTGGACAAGAAGATTTTTGAAAATTGCATTTAAAAAACCTATTGCTTGACCCCGTAACCTACTTTTGCAACCAATCAGAACCGTTTGAACAATTTTGGTAGTGGATCACACAGGGATCATTCCTGTTGAAGTTGGTTAAATTCCCATTAGTAGTTCAGGAGAAGAAGTCGTTTTAAGTTTTTCTCATATAATTCAATGTAATATTAGGACCCCCGGGGCTGGGTCAATTTTGATACCAGGGGCATAATTTGAACAACTTTAGAAGAGGGCCTCTAGATATTGTTTTATACTAAATATGAAACCTCTTGGACTTGTAGTTTCAAACAAGAAGATTTTTGAAAACCTATTTTAGACCCCGTAACCTACTACCAGTTGGAACGGTTTGAAAAAATTTGGCAGGGGACCACTCAGGCATTATTTCTGTGAAGTTTGGTCAAACTCCAATGAGGGGTGTCAGAGAGGAAGATGCTTTTGTGAAAATGTTGACGGACGATGGACGACGGACGACGACGGCGGACAAAGGCCGGTCACAATAGCTCACCCTGAGCACTTTGTTGCTAAAAATGAAATACCGTTAATATTTATAGGTTATTGGTTGGATATGGAAATATATGTACGAGTTTTGGTGCGGAGTAATATTGCGCGACGTCATATCCAACCAATAACCTTCTATTACATACGCATCACTATCACAAAAAGCTTAAAAACTTTTACAATTATTATATAATTTTCATCAACATCTCTCAAATCTCAAAAATAACATATTTATTAAACAAACAAAATTTGAAATTCAAAACGAAAGTAAACCAATTGTTGCCACTTCCGTTTCTAAGGCTGTCACGTAATACGAATGTGTATTCAAAGGAATTTCATTAATAAATTTGAGAGCACCTGCAAATTTTCATTTGTATTATTTCTATTAAAAGAGAGGTTTTGAGATAAAATGCTGAACGTAGAAGAATTCTAATAACTTTACGAGAATGTATATAGATTGATTCTGTAAAGAACAACGTCGAACTAGATGTGAAATTAAAATTAAATTCATGAAAACAGTTTGACGTCATGAAAATGCGGGAATTATTAGATTCTATGTGTGTTACGCCATTGATTGTAAACGATAACAAAACGAAAGTAGTTCATTTTGTTTAACACACCCGATATCATGTCACGTGCATCTTTACACACCCGATATCGAAAAATATTGATCAGTTGCGGTCAATAGAATTATATAGGGAAAATTATTTGCGTATGTAATAATATTATATTCTATATTTTCATTCCTAACAGAGCCCTATTCTACGAAGGAAGAGCCGACGGTGAGTTTCAGTAACCTGACACATCGCGGTACCCAGGACGGGTATGAGCATGCCGTGCCCAACACCCAGGAGCACGGCTATGAAATCCTTTAAGGCATTAGTTTGTGTAACTGGCTTTTGTTAATGTTAAATAATAATAGACGATTTTCGCCTAAGATTTTGGATGTGAAAAAGAAAAAACTCAATGTTGGAACACAATGACACATTTTTACAACTTGTGTTTAATTGATTTTTTGTTGCAATTTACTCTAAAATTATTTTACTTGCAAAATCGAATGCAATCAAGTGGTAGGACCATGGGTCGAAATCACGACCCCGAAAATACAGATTACAGATGTGCTGCCTGACTTCAAATACTATTTTTTACTTTTATGGAACTGTAGAATAAGGCGAAATACTAATTAAAACATTTTGTCTACGACAAACAAATATTAACCGTAAAAGCTGATTTAAACAATCATCGCTGAAGGAATGCGTTTTGAATAATTCTGAGAATAAGGAAAAGTCCTTCATAAGAAGCATAATATGTATCGACAACACTGACGATCCCTAGCGCATGGTTGGACATTATTTTCAAATGTTAACAACATACAATCCAGATGCAAGCGGGCTAAAAATATAACTTCACAATGATATGGTACAGGGCGACATTTTACAGCCGCCGCGAAAGTTCTTTTTGTTTACCTCGAACGAAGCCAGCGAAGAAAAATTAAATTAAAAACAATTTAAAGCCTTTTGACGTTTTACGAAAGTTTTCTTCTATAAACATAGAAATTGTTCTAACATTTTAAGCACAACGATGATCCTTGGCAAATCTATATGCCTTTTGCCTTCGGTTTTTATTGTGCATTTGAATGTTTTATAATTTCACTTCTCCAGAACGAGTGTACGCATGTTAGTATCTTCTCTTGTATGATGTTAGAATAATAACATATTTTATATTGACTTGTACACACTCTTTTATTTTCAATTTTCAAGTATGTATATGCATGAATACTTTTAATGTAGAACAATAAAAACAATTTAATTTGTTCTAAACGACGAAATCAAAATACGTCAGATAGTAGTTATGGTTGATAAAATCTTAGTCTATAAATGGTTTTACATGCTTGAGCATATAACAGATAATTTTAAAACAGTTAGATATATCTTGTTCTTTTTCATATACTTGAATAGTGAATAAATGACACGTGTACCAGGGCATAATTATCTTATTATGATATGATGTGTCGGTTTATACAGTGCATTTCATGTACAATGTCAATACATCAATGTTTTATGTTTTACAGACTCTGTTTACCTTCATGGTAAAAGAGCGTGTACGTTTTAACGAACTTGTAAATAACTTGTCATACGTATCCTTGTTTGCGCATTTTCACCATTTTTGTATAAAGTTGCCATATCATTGTTTCATGTACGTGGTTCTGGTAGAATGGATTGTGATTACAAAAAAAACTATATATTTATATATAACCTTCTCATGCATGTCTTTCTACTAATACAGTTTATACATTCTGTGCACGGTACATGTTATAGTTATATTACTCTAATAAACAGACATTAAACCCAGGACGTTTTGAAGTAGAAAAAAAACATTATCGCTTTAATGGTTATTATGTGTTTAAAGGAGCTAGAGCACAGAAAAATTATTTGAAAAGTACTTATCGTACAGTATGATTAAGGTAAGAGTCTAAGCAAAGAAATGAGATGAAAAATAGCTGACTCTAAAGAATTTCTTGACTTCATATTTAAAAAGATGAAAAATACATGTTATATGAGGAAAATCCTTTTTGTGTCCATGGACAAGAAAATGATTTCCCTTCTTAATGAATGGTATATGGGAAATGTCCTGTTTTGTACACATTTTTCTTCAAATCAAGCATCTATATGGTACCTTTTGTATGCTCTATTACGCAGTTATTTAGACTTTTAGGGATAGTTTTACAACAGCAGGCATGGGTCGAGTACTGAATGTCTATACTTGTCGATGAGTACAATATAATTATTTTAGATAAGGTTCTCGTAATGAATACTGATTTTGGCCCAATACTCATGAGTATTGAGTACTAGAGGTTCAGTACTTGAGTATTAAGTACGAGGACGTCTGTGAAATGTACGCGCTGTAATTTTATTGTGAGCGTATTTTACACCCTCATTTAAATTTTGAAAGGATAAATTTACAACATGACCATTTTTTACGTTTATAGTTATAAAAATTGATTTCTCCAACAAATGATGAGTTACCGACTTGGTACAACCAATATTTTTTATTTAATACAGACCAGTCTTTGAGACTGTGCCAAGCACCGAGATGATGAGTCGGGTGATGTTCTTTAAGTACAGTTGAATCTCGGTGCCTCGAAGTCCCCGGGACTTATAATCCCAGCTCGAGCCATCCGAATTTCGAAGCACCCGAAAGCGGTTTTCTGAATGTCTGTATTGAAATATAAGTTGTCATAAAAACCGCAAATATGCGGTCACACAACACTATACTATATATTGTGTATGTATTTTTATGCTGTTAAAATACAAACAAAGAAATAATGTTTGTTATTTATTTGTATTTGTTCTTTATATTTTTATATACATTAAACATTTAGAAAGCGAAAATAGCACTTAAACACGATAAACAGCACGGTATACATATTTAAAACATCCATTCCACATAATAAGATAAAGATCAAAGCACATCAGAAAAGCACAAACGCATAATAACACAGAGCCAGAAACACAAGAAACAGTGAACAGGTATTAACAGGCATATCTTCTAAACATTTTTTTAAATACATGCTGATGTCGCGCTGAACAGCGGCGCTGCTGAACAACAGTTTCTTCCTCAGAAACTTCTCCACGTAATCGAGACATCGCTGGGCTTCTGCGGATTCTTCTGTTTCTTCTAATTCTTGACGGACGTAGCTGATTTATTCGACGGATGTTCTGGTGTTGGTTTTCCGGCGGGGCTGTTCTTCTTCGTCTTCTTCATCTGATGACTGGATGGCGTCGGCTGATCTGGCTTCGATGAGGTCGTTGAAGATGGTTTCGTCGGTGACTTCTTCTGTTGCCGGGAGTTCTCTGTCGATGTCTAGGTATTCGTCCATAGACACATGGAATCCCATTATGCGCACTAGTTGCGCTAAGGGAATGTCGTCGTCAGCGTCTTCTTCGCTCACGTTGAAGTCGGCATCTTGGTCGATTGCGCTGATCTTTTTCGCCACGATCTGCTTGCGATAGTGAACCTTCAGGTTCTTTATGACACCTTGGTCCATCGGCTGCGTTATACTTGTCGTGTTCGGGGGGAGAAACACGAGGTTTACAGCCTTTAGGCCAGAGATGTCCTTATGAGCTGGGCAGTTGTCTACAACCAGGGCAATTTTTCGTCCCTGGTTTGACATTTTGCTATCCAGTTTTCGGACCCACTCCGTGAAGATATCACTGGTCATCCATGCGCGTTTGTTGGCTTTGTATGTCACGGGTAGTGTTTTGACATTTTTAAAGCATCTGGGTGCTTTGCTTTTGCCTAGTACGAGAAG
>Ga0224511_10003880_pt1 | contig 11031 bp, 8 predicted proteins | sample SF_May12_sed_USG_2_FD_169988 | JGI IMG/M metagenome (GOLD analysis project Ga0224511, IMG submission 169988) | Sediment microbial communities from San Francisco Bay, California, United States - SF_May12_sed_USGS_8_1 | ecosystem: Environmental > Aquatic > Marine > Sediment | place: USA...
CTTTCATAATTTCATATTTTAAGTTACTTTTTTTAAAATATGATAAATTAATATTTCTAATTATGATTGTTTAATATTTTTAAAGGAAAGATACTATATTTTGAGGGGATAAGTCCAGAAAAAAGTATAATTAAAAAAAACTATCCGCCTGTATTTGGGCGAAAACCCTTGCTGGTGGCAGTGATATAATGTACAGTCAAGGGAAGTAAGTGCGGGGAGTTTGTAACCATTTATGTTGTCAATATGTCACATTGAATCACGATTCATTAACTTTGATGTATTAGGTATTGAACATTTATGAAACACATAAAATTATGACATTATAAAAATATACTAAATTAAATGCTGAATTCGTACAGCTTTGTAGTACACATGCTTCCTACGATATTGTACTTCATGAAACACATAAACAAAAATTATATATTCACTCTACTGATACTAAATATATTTAGTCACAAATAAATCATTTTGGTAAAGGAATAAAATTACGCTTTCGTCACTCAAAACTTATTTTATGTATATTTCAAGTGATTGGCTTAATGGTTATATCCAACAAAAGAGCACCATCATTATTATAAATATATACACGAATACATTTAAGCCATTTAGATGGTCACAACAACAAGAACATGATACATTTGTATATGTAATATGAGAAAAAAGTCCTAAGAAAGCATAGTTTTCTTTGCCAAAAAAGCAGCCTCGGTTTTATTAAAGCTGCTCATTCATGGTAATGAAAGATGCTACAGCACTGACACCCCTAGTGTATGAGCGGACCGCTATTTTTGAATGTAAACAACATACAATCCATGATTCCAGAAGACCAGCAAAATACATTAACAATGATGTACGTGTAGTGTGGGGCGACATACAGCCGCACGCTATAGAATCTCAAAATGCCGTTATACAACAGCGTGCAGGAACGATATTATGCAAGGAAATGAACTAGAAAGATTTATGTCCCTTCAATATGGCTTCAGTTGATATTTGTGTAATTTCAGGTGATGTTGCGTTTGATGCGTTGGGAGACGTTGCTACCGTAGGAGTAGTCCCACAGAATCCTCGGTTCTCCAGAATATTAGCTTTTTTGTATGATTGGTACATTTCAAACAAAGAGGTAATCGACTCAATACTTCTTGGCCCTCTTGATAGTGCAGCACGAGTATTGCGAACAAGCATGGATATATTTTGCCAATTCATTCAGCTACTGGGGGAGACGGCATTAGTTCCTGTTCGGGTTATACATGGACTAGCGGTGACAAACGTACGTGCTTTTATCGGCTAACAGTTATTAACTGTATTTCATGTTTAATAGTTGTTCCTATTTTGTTGTTTGTTGCATTTTGTCGCTACATTTTGCTTCTATAAATGTTTGATGTGTTTTTATTAAACTTATCTGTGTTCACTTTGTTCATTTTGATTTCCTGCCTTTTCTAGCCGAATGCATTCACCGTCGGAGTAATCTTGCTTTTCGTATGGCTCTTCGGAAGGAGAATCTACGAGTATCTCAACAGACCCAACAACAACTCAATCAACCAATGACTAAAATGGTTGGATAGGTAGAAAAACAATGTTTTGCAATTGTTTTAAGTTTTTTGTATGACAGATTTTTGTCAAATAAAATATTTATTAGAAAAAAAAATTAAATATGCTTAATACGTTTTTCAGTTTTAGTTTCATTTTTCGTTCTGACATAATACAGAGTTCCTCAACTGTCAATCATGATCATTTATAACAGTACATGGTCAATTTTAATTCAACGGATTAGAGTAATTTTGTCATGTTACAACCTGACCTTGTAAATTCAAAAGAAAGCGTACTTCCTGTTTGTAATAAACCTTATCAAACGAAGAAAGAAAAACTACAGCAAGTGGCGGAGAGGTTTTGCTGAACGGGAACTATTCATTGTTTGAGAATGTATGTGTCATGAATGTAACGTACTGAATAAAACCGCAGATTTCACTGTTTTTATGTTTATTGTCAAATAAGAAGAAGATATCCACTCGTTGCTCAAATATGTTGAAAACTAGTGTAAACCCCCAATAAAGGTCATTTACCGTACCAAGGCGGTAACCCAACATTTTTTGGAGAAATCATTTAAAAACTAAAAATAAATACAAAAGAATCAAACAAAAATCGGAGTTTTTTTTGTGTTTTTCTAAAGGTATGTTGCGTTGGTTCAGAAATACCACAAAATACTACATGTATATAAAATGGCACAGATACATTCATCAATTTATCATTAAATGTTTTCTACTCAACAAAAAATAATAATATTAAATTTTATTCGAAAGAATGCAATAAATGTTGAGGTCGCTGCAATTTACGCGAGACAGCAAGTGGAAGTGTGACAATCACTTTTTAAAGTCCGGTCTAAGAGTACACCGGACACCGCTTAAAGACTTCGTTTAATTTAATGAAAGAGAATGGCAATAGATCATATTATGAAACAAGCGCTCACACAAAATGGCAAGAAGATGTAGGCCGAATTAATTCTGTCAAACCCCATAGTCAATTACATGCACATGAGACGAACTCAAATGGATATACGGTGACATAGTTGTTTATGAAGAATATAACTATAATTAAAGTCCTTGTTGTTTGCATGTTTATTTGTTTATTAATTTTTAATGTTAAAATACCTCCGGGCCCGTGTGCATAGGTAGTTATCACACAACGTCCCGGGTCCGACTGACCTAAACTGACTGGTCTGACAGCTGGTAAAACCCTCTGGTCTTTGCCTGTCACGTGATATATACATGTCACGTGATATTATGTGACAAGAATCACCTTTTCAAACTTAAATACTTTTGCAAAAGACTGTATTCGTCACCAATTAACATTATGTAATAAAGCACCGGATTTGTTACTTACTCGTTAACTCGTTTCTATGAAGCCTATGTTCCTGGGTTTATGAGGTTCATCGTGTGACATACGCACGCATACGTTGATATACGTTAGGGGTACATTAGGCATACATGTACGCTATGTAGTTCCAAATACGCTGGCGTATGCCGATAAACGTTGTTTTATACGGAAAGAAAAACATAGTTTTTGGTCAGGTTCAACATTGTTCAGCGTATGCGAGCGTATATCATATACGTTACGCGTACGCAAGCCATACGCTGGATATGCTAGGCTTACGCCTAATACGCTAAATTGACTCTACAGGTAGGTTACTCATACGTTATACGGACGCTGTTAATATGCTATTCATACCTTTATAAACAACTGTCATCGATAGCTCGGGTTATTGTATTTGGAATGTATATTATGGATTATGCCCAATATACCCCTATTGAAACACTCGAACGATGCGCGTATAAGTAGTTTTTCTAAAACATTTAAAACTCAATACAATCTATCAATACAATCATACAATCTATTTTACAGTCCTAACCCTATAGTGTGACTGCGCCTTTAATCCTTGAAGGCTCTACTTACTACAATATTTACCACAGTCGTTAGTTTTGTTGACAGAATTCTGCTATTGATCGATAAACCTTGACCGACTGAACGTATTATTTTGTAAAATGACACTTAGTTGAGCTGTTTATAAAAATAGTATTCAGAGAACCTTGAGGTAGTTTAATATCTGGAAAAAGGTTATTTTTGTACAAGGTTACAATTTTGTCTTACCAAAAACATGTAAATTATGTGTTTATTTTGCAAGCATGACGTGTTTGGTATAATCGGTAAAACCGGTAAAGTTGATTTTGTTTCGCTCAAATACAAGGTTTACTCTAAACTCATTATTTGCGCCTGGACACATGTTCTCGCGAAAAGTAGTAATATATACATTGTAGAGGCTTTTTGTTGAATTTTAGACTTATTAACGTAGTTACGCTTGAAAGAAGTTTCCGATGTTGCCAGCTCGCAAAAATGGTGATTTTTAAACAACCGCACAAATGCTTAGTTTAATGGTAAATAGTAGACTTGGATAAGTAAAGACATGTTAAAAACATGTTAAAAACTACAGAACAGGGTTATGTAGGTTGACGCGTAAAGGCTCAGTAAACAAAAATGTTTATGATAAGTAAACTGTCTTTGAAAACAATATGGAGACACTTTTTGCTGATACATGAACTTTGAACGTTATTATGCACCGTATGCTTTATATTAATATGTTTAACACTCAGCGTTATGTTTGTTTGACTGATTGAATATACATATACTACTGAAAAAGTAGACCCTCGCAGACTTAAGCACACATTCAGTCACATTAATACCAAGTTAGTATGCATGCGTGTATATACAAATCGTTTGCTAAATGATCAAAGAAATGAAAGACATGTACATCCTTTGTTCAAAAGACCAAAGAAACCCAACAGAGTAAATCGTTTGAACAAAACACCTACGAAAGCAACCAAGGGTAAATCGTGTGTACAACACAAAAGAATAGAACACAGACAAAAGTAATTCGTTATATAAAAAGAGAGAAAACTAGTCGTGAAAGTCACTAAATTCCACCATCTTGTAACAGTTCGGACGATTCATATAGTTGTCAAATGTAGGTTATAAAGTCAGTTACCCAAGTGATTATACCAACTATACATTTATGCCAGTGCCTTTTTTGTTTTGGAGGCGAAGAAACGCATACATTTGACACCACAGCCACCCAGTCAACACCACTCTCTGTTTAAGGATGAAACAAGACAAAAAGGTCAATTGGTATAACCATTTTGTTTTCAAAATATACGGTTATATCTTGATAAAAGTTATGTGAACTAGGTTGTTGTAATGTTGTTTTTAATCTTCAATCGAGATTAAGGTCCAAGTGTTGTCACAAATATATGACTTACAACATCAAATAGTGAAAAAAAACTGTGTTTAAGCTTTTTGAATATACTGTGTTAGATTATTACCATATCACACATATTTCATTAGTACTAATCTAACACAACAATACGGGATAAGGCCTTTATAATTAATAAATAGAAGGGTGAATTGAATGTTAAACAATGAATTTCTGCGTACTCAGTGCATTATTTTTTTACAGTCCTACAAGTATTGCATGCCGTTCACGGCAAGCCAGTTTTGTTTTGGAAAGGTAATTCCGGTTTGAAGTTTGCCTGCTTTCTATTTTATGCATGCTAATTGCCCGAATGGAGATAAGAACCAGTCCAGTTTTGGGCAATTACGATATTATTACGTAAACTACCGAACATTTGCTAGACGGTAATGGCCGAGTTGTTTTGATTATGATGTAATGGTATTTTTAGCGGAATGTATTCGCGTCTGAGCTAGGCTCTGAGAAAATCGCTCTGAACTCATTTGTATACATTGCTTACAAAACCCTTTATGTAATTAGCAAAGGAAAGTATTCTTGGTATTATACTTAGTTAAATTAATGCATTTAAGCTTGTTTGAATACAATTTTGTGTATTTTTCATCGGCATTACGAAAAACACACAAATCTATAGTCTCAATGTCTGTTGCGTCATGATGTTGTAAAAGTTTTTGTGTCGTTCTTTTTGTTAGTTTTTGTATAAATTGAAGAGATGTTCAAACAAAGAATGTTGTAAATTATGTAGACATGTCATGTTTAAGGGCACCATGACATAATGGCCCGTACAAAAACTAACAAAAAGAACGAAAAAATAGGGTTTGACTTCCACATTGTATACAACATTTTTCTTTGAACATCTCTTCCATTTATATTGAAATTGAATTCTTCAAAAGTCTTCTGGTATAAAAACACAGGACCGAAAACTTGAATATTTAGTACATAACATAATCAAGACATATCCTCATCAACCGCTTGGCCCAATTTGATAAAACTGCACTGGAACGATTATTAGGTAGTCCCATACACATTTTGTTTTAATGATTTTGGTAAGTAGGTCACTGGGTACTAAAATATGTATTTTTGTATTTTTAGTATTTGGCACCTACCAAAAATAAACAAAATTCTACTTTTAGACAAAAATGGCTTCCCACTTAATTTTACAAGTGTACAATACATATTTGATAATGTTAATTCTTTTTTACATTAACATTTTAAAATATATAAAATGAAGAAACACCTAAATCAAAAGGGAATAAAAATCTTTATATCAACATTTTATTAAATCCTTTAATTAAACTGTTGAAAGGGAAAGCCTAATAATACCATGTGCAATTTCAACGTCAAAATATTGAAATAATTACATTAATTGTTGATTGCCAATATTAAATTTTGGGTTATTGTTTACCTACAATGCTGACGTCATTCATGATTTAACAAGTTCCGGAAGTTTACAGACTTTTAGTGTCGTTAATTTCAGTTGGTTTCCCAAAATGGCGGCGTTCAACAACGTTGTAAACAAATCTTCGGCTTAAGTCGGAGTCTAGATTTGAATTGTTGCACTAAATAGGCAAATTGTCAACAATCGTTTAGACCAGCCACTAAAGCCCGGCTTCCGGAATACAACGCTGAGAATCGTTTTAAGTATTCAGATAGAAGTATCTCGCTTAATGTTGGTATTTGTTTTTGTTCGATACACTAACTTTTGTTTCGGCCAAAAAATATATAATTATTGACATAATCGTATACATTCACTTTAAACATTAACACATCAACGAATAAGCTGTGGATGTCAAAATTTGTTCAAGTCATATATTGTCTTCTTTAAGTATCGCATTATACTGACAATATTTTATTGATAAAGGCGATTCGTACGCTCTGAAACTTTTAGAAATTCCACCTGTTTGAAAGAATAGGTAATCAATAGTGCAGATCAATTCTATATTTTATTAAAGGCGATTCGTACGCTCTGAAACTTTTGGAAATTTCAACTGAAAGAATGGGTTATCAATTGTGCAAATCTAATAGCATGTTTTAGTATTCAGCTTTTCATCGACAATAAACTGCATTTACCTAAAGGGCCAGTCACACAGCAAAGTTACATGGATCACGCATGAATTACGCAGATGCCTTGAATTGGGAAGTACATCTACGTAGGTTTCTACGTGAGAATCCAAGAGTGCGATTACCTTTCGCGGCAGTGACATTAACGTGCTTCGTCCGGGTAAGATCGTGACTGACCATGATCCCCAGATACTTGCTGCTATTCTTTGTAGCCAGTATATGTTGATGCAACGTGTATGATGTTTCAATACGGTGTGTTTTGTTGTTACAAATACGTAGCACTGTACACTTCTGTGGATGAAAATCCATCTGTCAATCACTCTTCCATTTCTCTAGAGCCGATAGGTCCTTCTGTAGGAGGTCAGCTTTATGCTGACTGTTGATGAAGCGGAATAGGAGACTGTCATCAGCAAACAGCCGGATTTCTGAGTGGGTAACGCGCTCTATGAGAACATTGATATAGGCCAAGAAAAGCAAAGGACCCAGGACCGACCCCTGGGGCACTTCTGATACTACGTCAGCCTCCTTGGACGTCACACCTTCCAACTGGACCCGCTTTTTTCTGTTGGAAAGGAACGAGTCAACCCAATGAAGTGTGGAGCCTCGTCACAGGCCAGGGCACGTTGTCCAGCGTCCCGACCAGCACGTTCACACACTCCACATGGACACCTTGGTGGTCTTGGTCCAGGGTCCAGGTTGGGTTCAATGCCAATGATGAGTAGCAAGATAAGTTGGTGGGAACGTTTAGTTACATGTATCTGTCTCATTGGTGGACGACGAATGTAATGCTTTTGGTAATAAAATACCATTGTCTGGTTATTAAAGTTCAGGTCATGTGAAAACAGGATAAAATTAGCACCTGTTGTGGTATCATGAGCATCCCAATGGTTGGCGGAGGCATTGTCATTTTGGCAGACAAAAGAGTGTCTACAAGATACATCTTCATTACCTTGTACACTGCTGTATTCCGTCTTCAAAAGCAGGAGAAATGTTAAAAATGTGAATCTAAACATTTTCTAGAATAAACAGGATATTGTGGAAAGTCTGTGTCGTTGGAGAGCCAGCAAGCACCTGATGATCAGGATCACGTGTGAACAACTGGATTTTGGCAAAAAACTCGGCAGTCGTGCAGTTTCCACTGGGCACAAAGACGTAGAGGGTGTTTAAGTATGTAACAAACCAATTGCTAGTAGAAATTTGCGTGAAAAATTGTTTATTAGAGAGAAATTTGCAATTCTTCGAATGCATGAAAAGGAAGTCAGCTGTCTTTTTGGGCATGCGCAGTCTAGATCATGAATCATGCGTGTGTCGAATGTTCGTAGAATACTACACCGTATTTGATCCTATGCGTCGACGTGCGCGATATGTCAGTGATTGTTAATGATATGTGCGCGGTTCATGCGTGTTTTATGCGTTATTTCTGTCCCCGACACCCCACAAATTTGGTCAATTTCTCGATGCACAAGCACGCACAAACCCAAACTGCAAGATTTGTGAGTGATTCGTACGTAATCGGCTGTGTGACTGGCCCTATTACGTCTGTTGCAATTCTGTCATTGTGAACAACAAAGCCTACACCGCCCATAGTCTAAGTCAACCTTGGAAACAATAGATAATCGATCAAGGTCTAAAATTGTGAATAGGGTAGACTTTAAGTCAATACACTTTAACAAATACGACGTATTCATGTGGTAAAGTGTACACTTCGTTTGCTGGTAAGCTGCTGGTGAAGATTGTGGGGCAAAAGAAGCTTAAAAACCAGTCGATTCATTGATCATTTGAGCTAAAAGTAAACAACGAACGGACGAGTGAAAAACGTCAATAGAGGCTCAATAAGTTAATATTCGTGCATTGCGAACCGTTTTGTTTCCTGCAATATTTAAAAACATTTAAAATCAGAACATTTTGAAGCATTTTTTATAACATGCGATATTGCATTTACTAGAACATACTGTTGTTTAATTAAAAAAACATTACAATAATCGTAAAATACTGTGTTTTTATTTATACAGAAAGTAGCCAATGTTCAGCATCAAAAATAATTAAGCATTTAGCTTTTTTACTATTTATGATACTATGGCAACGATTGCCGTTACAAACACGAACAAATAACATTTTACCGTTTGTTATGCATTTTTCGTATATAAAACATCGTAACGTATTGAAACTATTAAATAGAATACATGTAGTTATTTGTCGATACTTAGATTTTAGAAGATTGTTAATTGTAACATTTTTGCTTTGAAAAGGGTTTCAATAATCCTTATTAGAACATTCACATTAAAGTGAAAAGCCAATTTTTATGCGAACATGTATACATTTACATCGTTTACACAATAACATGAAAACACACCCAGTACCTGGATGCCAAACTACTGGATATTATTAGAGCCATTTGATCAATGACTTAACATGTATCTGAACAACACTTTATAGTATACAATGGTCTTTCCTATCAGTTCATATTTTAATACAAGCACATTTCCTTGTGTGGGGGATTTGCATTCTGGTTTGACATATGACACCGCGTTTCTTCTAATTAAAAAAAAAAATCAATTATCAAGGCAAGTTGTGCTCAACAGCACATTCATATTTTATTTTGTTAAGCAAATAGTTGTCAAAGCCAGTCAAGATAACATGAATTGATGATATATGAACATTGTACATTACTATCAGAAATAAGATATCTAAAAGCGTAAACTTTTATTTAAATCTAAATCATATCCCGTGGCGGGAAACAGAGGCGATGTTCACTAGACAACAGCAGTTGTATAATAACAGAACGTGTTTTGACTATTTGTTACATGTAGTAAATAACTTGAAAAAATATCAACCAATGATCTTGTGAAAAGGATATATTTTGGCTGGGAACCTGCTTGTTGAAATAATTTGTTAAAAAATATCAGTTTTACATAAGAAAGAAAGACATGATTATGTTCTCATATAAATTACGTGAGATTTACGTGTCGTTAACGAAAAACACAAAAAATAGTTTTTTTAAATGTATATCATCATCAGCGTCATGGTGTTCTACGTGTTTTTTGTGTCATTCTGTGTGTTGGTTTTTGTACGGCCCATTTTGTCATGGTGCCATTAAACTTGACATATCTACATTGTTTACAACATTCTTTCTTTGAACATCGCTTCAATTTATATTGTTATAAGTGAAGTGGTACACAGTGAATGTCTACGAACACATATCCATGCAAACTATGCATTTTGGAATGCAAATGACTGCCTAGTGTATGTATGGTGAAAGTGAAATCAATATATTATATTGGTGTACCCGACGAATAATTTTATCTTACATTTTCATTGATCCATTCCATTAGCCAGCTGGTGTATCGATTATGATCAGCATAATGTTTTCTGCGATGCTGTCAGACTCAATAATATAATGAACTGCCATATGTGAATCTACCAAATGAACAGAACCAAATTGAGCTGTTCATTCTACGAATACTCAAAAGTGACACCAAAGATTCAAAAACTATGCTATGATACTTTTTTGAGGATTGTTATGCACTTAAGGCCAGAACAGAGCATGCAGGTCATCATGGAGAAATTATCGACCATCAGAATAAACAAAATAAACCTGACGAAATACATTGTCCATGTCAACAAGTGAGACAGAAAGAGCCAGACAGCAAAGCTTTACGTTGTGAATTAGTTCACATATTTTAAATACAGATATGTTTAGGACTATGTCATTTAAATTCTCAAATTGCATTTGCAGACATGAAAGCAGATCTATTTGCTTATGTGTCAGTGCGTTTGTTGTACTCACAAAGCGGCTTAGTGCAAATGGAAATCTTCCAATTTGCATTCCAAATGTTTAGACCAACGTAGACAGAATCTATAGAACAATTATTAAACAGTGTTTAACTTGTCAATAGCAGGTATTTAGAATGTAAATCGGGTTTCTGCTTTGTCAAAATTACCAAAATAGATATACAATAAGGTTCCCTAGCCATACCAGACTTAGACCGTTTACGTGGCCTAGTGATATACTTAAAATACCATTTTTCAAGGCCAAGTTATTAGCGAATCAGCAAAATAAAAACAGCGGAATCCCATACAGTCTAAAATGGAATTTAAATTTTCAACGAATAAATGCGTAGCGAAATAAGAAGATCTAGTTAAAGACTAGATGTTGATTTTACAAATTTTGTCTGCCTAAT
>Ga0224511_10003881_pt1 | contig 11031 bp, 7 predicted proteins | sample SF_May12_sed_USG_2_FD_169988 | JGI IMG/M metagenome (GOLD analysis project Ga0224511, IMG submission 169988) | Sediment microbial communities from San Francisco Bay, California, United States - SF_May12_sed_USGS_8_1 | ecosystem: Environmental > Aquatic > Marine > Sediment | place: USA...
GGAGTTCCTCGTCTATCATTCCATCACAGTCATTATCCTCCCCGTCATTAGGGGAAGGATCTGATGTGACGCAGTAATCACCAATGTTAGCGTATCGAGCCGCTGCAAAAAGTTTTGAAATTAACAGCAAAAGCAGAAAGTAGCCTCGTCTGGCAAATGAACGCAAAACTTCTATATACGGGTTATTAAAACTCGCTGAAGAGTTTTATGCGGCATACAAACCTCAAGTAAAATTTTGGCTCCAACTAAGCAAATTGAAACTGCCTCTTACTTCCCCATGATATGATGTATGCGTTCAAATACTAAAAGGGACTAATATATTCATTCCCCCTCAAAACATTGGAAATACCAGTGTCTTCACAATACTGTATTATCTTTTGACAGATATGCAGCACCAGGTGGCCTGGCTTATTGACCATTAGTTCCCCACACACCTAGCCAGGTCACCTGGCTATCTATATACCTACAATGACTCATGGCCATGCAGTTGGGGGGGGGGTGAGGAAAATGCAATACTGGAAAGTTTTTTCCATTGCTGGCCACCCTATTTTTATTGAACGGACCAGCTAAGCATGAGGCTTGATGGAGTGGTAGGGTCTAGGAACTATATGAGGAGCTGATAATCACAGTGAGTGCTTAGTATGACCTTAGCTCCAGGCTTCTCGTCCTTGAGCCAAGCGCTCTAGCGATTGAGCAATCCTAAAGTTTAGTGCTCGAGAGCCATTGAAAACATTTTTGAACCATCAAGAATAACAGGAACAAAAAGACTCTGGCATTTTTTAACCATAGAAGTGACGTTGTTGTCCTTACATTTCAATGTCAGGATAGTGGGATAGAAAATGTGAAGAAAACTTCCAACCTACAAAAAGTCTGTAATTCATACCTGCTGGATAGCCGTAAGACTCTTCGTCAGTAAAACCATAAACTATGGCATGAATCCCAGCGCGAGCATCCGTGTTAGTGAGAAAATAAGTTCCGTGCAGCAAGGCCACTGCACGCGCGGAGTACCCTGACCTAGACACCGCCATCCAATCATTCTGTACCTGCCGAGTGGATATAAAACTCCAGCTTAAGGTGTAAAGGTTTTACGATGTGACCTTTATCTCATTTCTTGAAAGAGTTTGTGCTAGACCCGCTGCCACAAGGCCTGACAAGGAATGAGCCAATGCGATGAGGGAGGAGCCTAATGATTTTCGTTGGTGTCTTGAGGTTGTTTCTGTTTAATGTATGACCAAAGGAGAAGGTTTCCCTATGGGTGGTCAATAGTGTCCCTATAGAGGTTTCTCTATGGGTGGTCTATGATGTGCCCCACACAGAATGTATATCCATGGGTAACTTATAGCGTCCCACAGAGAAGATGACTACAAAATGTCTTTACAAGATATCTTTACAGAATTGTCCTACCCAGCATAGTTGTGTAACCACATCTCCTTCTGTGTAACCCAAGTCTGTGTAAGTAGGAAGATTCGTCATGCTGTTTCCATCCAACAACAAGCCATTCACCCACCGTGATTTTATTACTATATTTAAATAATTCCTATGTGGAGAGAAAACAAAGCCTTTTCATACATATTTCATATATATAGCACTGGTACTCATAAAACTAAGAAGTCAATGCAATCTTAAAAATTTTATATGGTCACACGAACTAAACTATATACTGGAACTCAAATTGAATGCATTGTTCAGCTCTGTCAAAGGCTCAATAGCATTTGTAACATGGCTACATGGCGACAGTCCTGTCGCCTTTTGTTAGCTATGCACGCACCATATGTGGCTAGGTGCATTTGCACCTATTTTCTGTACAAGTTGCATGATATATACCTGTATGATCCAGTGACACTGACAGGCGTAGTGAAGGTGTATCTGTTACTATACTGCTCCACACTGGATAGCAAAACCAGCATTGGATCTGCCTCAGACTTATCAGCAGAGCCTAAGTGAGAGAAGACAAATATCTATCTACTGTGATAATCTATCATAGCCTGACTGGTGTTAATTAAACTATAAACTAGTTAATTAGTTAGGCAATCTAATTAGTTAGTTTTTATCTAACGTGGGTTCGGATCTCCGCAGTAAAAAAATGGAGGTCACATGCCAACCAGTGGATGAGGGTGAAAATCACTCCCCGGTTGTTAAAGATCCACCTCTTCCGTCTCCTTCAGAGTTGCCAAATTTCAGTGGGTGATGTGTAAACTGACTTTGGTTGACTGGACCCCATCTGAAGCGATTATACTGACTCGCATGTGGCGCTCCATGCTAACTCGTAATTGAGATATTATCTACCTGTTCTAGCGTATTGTGCCAGGATAACGGCTCCAGTGCAGTTTATGTGGAAATACTCGGTTCCAGTGCTGGTAATAGTGACAAAGTCTCCAGTGAGTGGAAGGGTATAGTAATCAGTTAAACCGAGCCCCCCTCCTCTCTTAGCATTCTTTACAACCACATCCACGTTGTCCTCAACCGCTGAAAGAGAATCACATTTAGTTCGCTGTGGATTTACCAAAGCGCCTTCTGGTAACCGAGCCCACGGAGTCACTGTAATACGACAATGAAGTAACCCCCGATCCAGCATTAGATAAAGATGAATCCGTAAGCCTACACACATCTTTGGGTACATTCTTTGCGTCGTATCAATTACCCCCAGAATGGATGCGATTGTCGTTCGCTAGCCATCACATCAATTGAATAAATCTAGTATTGACTCTAAATCGCCGAAATAGATTTAATCCGAAGGCAAGCGAAAAGCATTTCTAAATCAGAATGTACTTGCTCACTGGGCACAACCAATCAGTTTGTCAGTATACTTAGTATTAACATTTATGGGGTGTTTTGGTAGGCAATCCCAGTGGCCCATATCCTAATGGCTAAATAGGATGTCTTTTTGTCACCGGAGACACCGTTACTAGTAACTGCTCATTACTAACTAAAGGCCTAATGCAGAATGACCACAACATTTGCCGCTCAGGCTGTTACGGGATGCAGACAACAACAGCACGTGCTAGTTATACGGCCTAGTAGGAATGGATGCTACCAGCGGGAAGTTGCTCTATCACTATGAGGGGCTGTATGATTAGTGTAGTTGATTCTACTAGTGAATCGACCTAAAGAATGAGGAGAAGTGAGAAACTACGTAACCCATACCCCCCAAAACCATGTATCCCGTAACCATGTACCACATACCCCAAGCTCGAAACTATGTACCCAGTACCTTAGATACCATGTACTTCTATCAGAATTTGACAAAAAAGTGGAATAACCCCAATAATGTTTAAAAATTAAGGTGAAGTAATTGTCTTTTCAGTATAACACAACCTAAGGGAGACAAAAAGAACCACTTTTTTTGTGTTTTCCTTTTCAATATTTGATATAAGATACATTGTTTCAAAATAAATTTCACCCCTTTCACCACTTTGAATTTCACCAACTTTTTGATATTAGAATACCATGTCTCAACCTGGGGATTGAAAATGAAAACAATAAACATCTCATTTATGCTGAAAAGTTAAGAGTTTAACCTTAATTTTTAAACATCGGTGGGTTATTCCACTGTTTTGTCAAAATTTTGGTTGAAGTGCATGGTTTCGAGCTTGGGGTACAGGGTTGCGAAGGTACGAGTTACCTGGTTTTGAGAATACGGGTACATAGTTTTGAGGGTATGCGGGTACAGGGTACGGTACATAGTTTCTCACTACCCAAAGAATGCAGGTTGCAATTGCGCATCAATGCAAAAAGGTGAATATTTTCTATTAGTTTTTAATTCCTCTATTTCCAATTGATACGATCATTTGATGGGTGCTTCAGTCTCCAATTGATCTGATGGGCTGATTTCTCTGCCGAATGTAGTCTTTCCATTAACCTGGGAGCGAACTCCATCACCTGTACAGAGATTAATAATGTGGAGTATAAATAAAAGCAAAATGAGCGAATCTTACCGATAATTCTGAAGGCATCTGTACTTCTCTCAATCAAATAAGATGTGATGAATTCTCTGCCCAGTGTGTTAATAGGTGGTACGGCGTCTACTAGATGATCTGAGGAATCGGATATCTTTTTAGGGAGTACACTACATCTTACACATCCTGTCAATGGGAGATAGGAGGAATGTGATAAAGCTAGGCTGCACGAACGAATCGCCATCTGATGCACATCGATTGGATAGTTTCCTAACCTTTCTTTTCAGTATAGTATAATTGTCTAAATAATATTTCTGCACAATTTGACAATGGCTATCATTGGCTATCATTGGCTATTGACTAATCGATATTGTCCATTGATTTTTGTCTACTCAGTTATTTTCTGTTCTCTACTACACTTTTGATAATGGCTATTCGCTATTCTCTTCTCAGTATCTGTTATTCGTTAATCGCTATTTGCTATTTGCTATTCGCTATTCGCTAATGGGTTTTGGCTCTGGACTACCTACTATTTACAATTCACAAACTCATTATTTGCTATTTGCCATTCGTTCCACTATTTTCTATTGCATTTCCACTATCGGCTATTTGCTATTAACTACTCGCTATTGGTCATTGGCTAGTCGATCTTAACTATTCGCTATTTGTTACTGGCTATGCGAACTTAGCTTTTCACTATTCTCTGTTTGTTCTTTACTCACCAGACATTACTGAGACTTTATTATCAGATATCACCTTGGCACCCGTGATATCATCATCTAGGTTATTTCCAAGCCATTGGTAGACCTCACCATAATCCAGTGTAAAGTTGGATTTGATTACCACTCCATTCTGCTCTATTCTTATGGTGGTTCCATCAATGTATGATGCAATCACTGCATAGAAACTGGTATTAGACACAAGTGATAGCAGACTTTTTACAGATAGAGCAAAAGGATCAGATTATTCATGAATGTTAGATTCAATCCTGTCCATGCAGTCTGGTATTTACAATGTAAACTAATATACTAATGCATACCCTATAGTACAGTGTACCTCTAAAAGGACTTTTGAACTATACATCTTCAACTGACCTGCATTCACACAAGTACAGACACAGGTTAGCCGGGCTGCGAAGCTCACCAAATATATGTTTATAGAATAGAACGAGCAAATCTAGCAGCTGGGAAATCTGAAGTTGTAGTACATTATCTAATGATACATTTCGTTTTTACATATATTTCATAATTATTTAGGCTCTGGTAGTTTGAAACACGAAAAATGGCGGGACACCGATGGCGGGACACCGATGCGAGTTGTTGAGTATGTCGAGCTCGTCGTACAGTTTGGCCAAAGATTATACCAAGATAGGACACAATCTTTAGTTTGTATAAGAATGCAAACTGGTCCAGTCAATCAATCAGTGCGCACGCGCTGGGTCTTATAGGGGCTCAAAGCTCAACAGCACTAGGGCCCTTACGTTGAAGTGCAACTCAACAGCGGTTAGCTTTGTTGTTCATACGTGTATATATTGTAAGCTCTTTGCACGTGAAAGCGAACTCGTTTTTCCTATAAGCAGCATTTTTCAGTTCCGATCAGATGGTACAAAGAAGTTGACGATATGTGTGACTAGCTGTCGATTGAATCGGTTAAAGCAATGGAGTATCTTAGACCCTTGTAACTAGAGCCCCTACACAGACCCAATGGTATCATTCGAAAAAGGGGCTTCGCGCCCTACCTTGGTATAATCTACAGTGTGGCATTACTACACACCTAGCATGGATCCCTCATTTTCAGTGGTGGTATACCAAGCTGGTATGACGTATTCTGTGCCTAGCACATCTGTGGGCATCAGAGTAAATGCATCCACACTGAACTCCTATAACAAGAAGACTGTTGATTCTTGTCCTACAGGGCATTCTGTTTCTTCCATTTGACAAAGCTCTGAACCCATAGGGTTGTTCTGGATTGGCTGGGTGATCTCAGATAGGGCAGGGTTTAATTCCGTAACATAATTGATTATGCATGAGTCGAGCGCTCTGCATGCTGACTTATCTCGTTATCCCAAATTTGCCTGACACACGTTTGCTTCTCGCATCCTTGCCCAGGGGGCATGACAAAAATAACTCGTGGGGACTTGAGCAGATCAGGGTTGACATACCCTTTTATTACTAGCGTATACTACCAGCTCATCTTCACCATGAATGAACTGTGCTTTCGTCTCAATAATATCATGCAGCAATGACATTCGGGCACTGTCCAGGATCGTATAGCTGAAAAGTTGTCCGGGGCTCACCACTCCTACCTGAAAATGAGGATGATGATGAGGTATATTGCCATTTGCTTACACATCACCAACCAAAATTCAACTACTTTTGCGGCGGATCTAAACAGTCGTGGAGCGACCTTGACTCCTATTCATTGACTGGGACCTACATTAAGACCATACATATTGATATTATTATAATATGTTAGCACTTGTATATTAATATTATATAACATTAACACTATTACATTACTTTATATAATTAAATATAATAACACAATAGTGAGATGAATAGCAAATGTACAACCTCCACTGCACCGTTCCGTGTATAGTTAAATGATACAGCGTACTCCTTCTGGGTTAAAACATAAACCTCTAGCGATCCTCCGGTATTCGTATTAGCTCCAAATGCAAACACAAAATCTCTGCCAGCATTGTCCGGAGCTGCAAGGGCTACAGTAAATAAAGTCAGATTTTTCAATTTCAATTTCAATTCAGATTTTGATTGTGATTTAGAATAAAAAAAAGGCCCACGGTGGCCGACGGTGGCCGACGGTGGTCCACGGTGGCCCACGGTGGCCGACGGTGGTCCACGGTGGCCCACGGTGGCCCACGGTGGCCCACGGTGGCCCACGGTGGCCCACGGTGGCCCACGGTGGCCCACGGTGGCCCACGGTGGCCCACGGTGGCCCACGGTGGCCCACGATGGCCCACGGTGGTCCACGGTGGCCCACGGTGGCCCACGGTGGCCCATGTTTTGTCTGTTATAGAGAAAGAAGACATCTATGCAAAGTGAGATGACAGGCTAGCTGGTTGAACATGATGAACGGGAATGTTCAATTTTTGTTTTGAGTATTGAGTCACATTCAGTCTTTTGAAGCAAAGCAGTGTCACTGAGCAAAGTAGTTTTGTGTCCCCTGACGGAGAAGGTAGCAGGTGGAGAATCTCTGCTTACACCTTGGTGTACCCATGAAGAAAGTTACTCTAGGGGTGGCACTATTTGTTGCGATCCAATTAGGACTACACCAGCAATTAGGCAGCTGCCATCGTTGCAAAGTGGCAAAGTGAAATACTCTTGCTACGATATATTATCACCCATTACTTCCATATCATAAGATAGAGAACAAGTGGTGTCCTGGTCCGAATTCGAGTAACTGGCTCTATGCTGTGCTGCTATAACATTCTGGTCATTATTGCGTTTGTTTGCAGTATTGCTCGTGCATCAAGTTTGAATCTTGTGTGGTGGGGTTAGCTACCAAGGAGTTGAATTTGAGGCGATCGCAATCGGGCTAGTAAAAATTTTGACGGTAAGAGCCATCCATACATATCTAGCTCATAATATCCCAACCCAAGCCTCAGTTTTCTGAATACTAAAACGTCAAAATATTGTTTCTTTGGACTGTGTCCGAGTTGTCACATTCGATGACAGATTGTCGGAGTTGTGTTCTTCCGGTACATTATCTGCCTGACAACATCAGTGTTTGCACCCACTCATTACTGAATATGGGCTGGGCGAACTCACACTCTACCAGGACATCCGCTAATTCAATGTGAAGCATAGCTACAGGACTGAATGGATGGTCCTGGAAGGTTGGGGGTTAATCTAGGCTATTTGATTACACGCTCACCGACGAGAGCTTAGCTATTCATCACGAGGAGGAAGAGGTGGAACTTTGACAACCATGGAGTGATCTTGATCCTTACTCACTGATTTAGACCTCCATTATTTTCATGTTGGTGCTCCAAATCCACGCTTGCAATTTGGAGTGAGAGGCTTGCTAAAAGTTGATACAAGCCCCACCAGCATTGAGAGTCAAACCTGCGATCTATAGATTGTGAATCTAGGCTTTTACCAATTGAGCTATCTTGGACCTGGCTAACTGTCGTATAAAGTAAGAAAACCCAAAATAAATTTGAAGGAACCTTTAGAGGTAACCATATCTACCCAGATTTATTTGATTGTAAAGGGAGATTTGAGAGGTAGCCATACCTACCCATATTTATATGGTTGTAAATGAAGATTCTAGAAGTAGCGATACCTACTCAGATTGATAAGATTCTGAAGGGAAAACCTAAAGGTAGTAGCTACACTTACCCGGATTTATATGAATGTAAAGGAAGATTTTAGAGGTAGTGATACCTAACCAGATTTATATGGTTAAAAAAGAAGATTCTAGAGGTAGCCATATCTACCCAGATTTATTTGATTGTAAAAGAAGATTTGAGAGATATAGCGATACCTACCCGGGTACACAGGAGAATATGGTCCAAAAATTGATAACACCAGCAGCAGCCAAGGTTGTGATCTCATCATCCCGTCTGGTAGAAATAAAATAAAATATGAAAAAATTTCGAACAACTAGCGAGCACCCAGTTTTGCCTTTGTTGGCTGGATGTGACATGTGAGTTGTTTAAATTTTTAGACGAGCATGCAGCCGCCATTTTAGCCTCCTCTTGACCCTTTTCACTTCTTCCTTTCAGGTTTTTTATAATCTGTATCTATTTATAATCTGTATCTATTTATAATCTGTATCTATTTATAATCTGTATCTATTTATAATCTGTATCTATTTATAATCTGTATCTATTTCCTTTGGTGCCATAAAATATCAAATCAAATAACTCTCTAATTTTTGCACTTTTGTTTTGATCGGGCAATGAATTGGTCATCATATTTAACAAACCTCCTAAGCTAGAGGCTTGTTGGAGTGGTAAAAGCTAATAAATACATAAAAAGAGTTCATTCTAACACAGAACTACCCGCCGTGACCTTGATATAATTTAAACAAAAGAATATGTTTGTTTTTGATTTTAAGACTTGGATCTAGTTTTATGATTGAGAATGTCAGGAAGTGGGGTTGCTATCTTGTTGACGTAGTTGCTGACTTATTTTTAATGAGACTGTTGTATTGCATGACAGTACGTAGCTAAACATTTCTTTATTAAAGAATTAATGACATCCTAGGAACATGTTTTCTCTTGTATGATACTATATATCTGCACTCGGTAAAATTAAACTCTAGATTCTAGAACAACAGTATAACATTCTATGACTTATTAAATCTCACAGATTACCCTGGTGCATAGTGTCCACAGTGGCTTTGATTTGATGTTATCACACACTGGGTGCTAGTCAATGAATGGAGATCACAATCTCAGAAAATTAGTTGTCTGTCCAATGTGAAAAGGAGAATGCCATGAGGGCATGCAGCGGCCAAGCAGATGAGCTAACAGCCGGAATATAAATCACCTATCATATTCAGAAGGGCTTCTTTCATATGACATCTTCACCATTATGGTCTCTGTAGAATCTTAATCAATTTCAGGGGTGCTCAGAAATTGGCCTACTGAATTTGACTCAGCGTTTCCGAGAGTGCGACTTTCTGCTTGTACTTGCATGCCCCATAGAGAAGATAGGTCTATGGACATCACGAGTGGGTTAATATCAACGCTCTACCTCATAATTATGCTTGTTCCTTTAGCTATACGAGTAAAGTGAGGAGCTCTTCACTCGGATGAGGAGACTTAGAACACTTTTCCCTCAACTCAATCAGCAAAACACAATTTCATTCAGATAATGAAACCAGGGCTGACTGACAAGTTGTCACTTTACATGTTGTGACCTGCAGTGACTACCTATAACCTATAACAGTACCCCACCTTAAATTTTACGCTTTAACCACTTAATGTCTAGTAAAGTTTGGTTACGTCAAAGTGAATGAAAAGAGGTACGATATTGGTTGATCATTGGTTCAAGCTAAAATTTACATAATGACGATACTTTTTTACACAGAGACAAGCAAAATGGGCCTAGAGATCACTCAGTAGTGAGACCTTTATTCTGGTTTTGACTTAGACCATCTGCTTGAGTCTATTCCTGACACCAGGCACCCTCATAACGACCATAGGCACGTTCAATCTCTTCCGTCAGACAGAAGCCTGTTTCTGTTTGATTGAAAAGAGTGAACCTAATGTGAAAAAGACTTAGTGTCACATTCAGGTTACCATGTAAATAAAATTTTCAAGTTAAATAAAATTTTATTACATAGGAACATGAAGAGACCATGCATGACACACCTACTAACAACATAGATATGTAGATAGATAGTGACCACAGTATTATTAAGGCCCCCATTATAAAAAGAACCACACTGTTCAAATTAAACTGTAAACCTACAGATCTACAAAAACTCTTGGAATGGATAAATGACTTGGACTTGGAAGTAGCGAAACAATTTACACTACTGAAAGAGTCGCTTGATGATATTAACACTGTAATGGGCAAAATCACTTGTGGAACTTAGCAGGATAGCTCGGTGGTAAAGCGCGGAGCTTGCAACCATGAGAACCTGGGTACAAATCCTGGTCATGGCGTCCTATTGTTTGTGTGTGCTCCACACATATATTCCAGGTCCTTTAGCTTCAAAGGTACTCAGGCTAAGGAGATCCATAAACTAAGATGGCCTAGTGCCCGAGAAGAACAAATATAAGATGACGGCGATGACAATAGTGATAATGTAGCTACCTCGTACCTACATGGTTTGAGTGCAATGACCTATTTAATTCAATGACCTGAAGCTATTAAAACTTCAGGTCACATTCTGCCCGGCAGCTGGAGATTTCCATGATTTCTTTACATTCAAAAAGCCTTTCTAAGCCAATAATGGACACTAAGTAGACAAAGAGTTTGTAGTGAGATGTGAGGTTTGCATACTTCTTGTGTAGTTTTTCGCTCTCTTTCCGGTAGAAAATTTTTATATAGGATGAATGGTGAGTGGATGAATGGTGAGTGGATGAATGGTGAGTGGATGAATGGTGAGTGGATGAATGGTGAGTGGATGAATGGTGAGTGGATGAATGGTGAGTGGA
>Ga0224511_10003882_pt1 | contig 11030 bp, 9 predicted proteins | sample SF_May12_sed_USG_2_FD_169988 | JGI IMG/M metagenome (GOLD analysis project Ga0224511, IMG submission 169988) | Sediment microbial communities from San Francisco Bay, California, United States - SF_May12_sed_USGS_8_1 | ecosystem: Environmental > Aquatic > Marine > Sediment | place: USA...
TAATCCAACTAATAATGAAGAATATAATCCAATTATAGAAATTGAATTACAAAAACATACTACTAAAAATGATGATGATTTTATATTAGATACAGATACTGGTGAGGTTTTTTGGAAGGACGGTCATTCTATAAAAAGTGATGATAAAAAAGTTGAATTAAATACTAAAGTAGAATTAAATGCCAAGGCTGAGTTAAATGTTGCTAGTAATAATTTAAGTGGTAATCTGTCTCCTAAGGTTGATGTTAAGGATGTGAATGTTAGGGATAATAGTTTTATTAAGAATGAAGACCATTCTCAGCATGTACCTGGTGAGGTGGTTAATGATTTTCATAGTCCATGTGAGAAGGGTGAGAAGACTTGTATAGGCTATGATAACAAAGACAGACCTAATGAGATTGTTTGTAAATCAAAGGATGAAAATTGTTAGTTTAATATTGTTATTCTTTTGTTTTACTGCAAATGGAATGACAACAAAAGAGTTTTTAGATTATTGTAGAGAGCATAATTTAAAGTGCATTGTGAATGAAAACCATTCTCAGCATGTACCTGGTGAGGTGGTTAATGATTTTCATAGTCCATGTGAGAAGGGTGAGAAGACTTGTATAGGTTATGATAACAAAGACAGACCTAATGAGATTGTTTGTAAATCAAAGGATGAAAATTGTTAGTTTAATATTGTTATTCTTTTGCTTTAATGCAAACGGAATGACAGCTGAAGAGTTTTTAAAGTATTGTGAAGACAATAACATTAAGAATTGTAAAGTAATTCAACATGTACCTGGTGAAATGGTTAATAACCATAATGATTTTCATAGTCCATGTGAGAAGGGTGAGAAGACTTGTATAGGCTATGATAACAAAGACAGACCTAATGAAATTGTTTGTAAATCAAAGGATGAAAATTGTTAGTTTAATATCATTATTCTTTCGCTTTAAACCATCCAATGCCTAGACTCATCCTCAAAACCTTGCTATAGTTCTCTTTTATTATTAATTGGCATGACTATGAACAGTAGCAAACTATATACGATAGCTATACGCTCTTTAAAAGAAGCTGTTATTCTTTGCAAACAACTTGAATTAATGGTTAAAAACAAAAAGAGTAATTCAGCTAAAATGAAAATAAAGAAGCTATTGCCTTTAATTAGAGAATATAGCACTGAGTTTGCCTTACATGAAGATAAACAAGAATTTGATAAATTAAAGACTAAAATTGATAAATTTAGAAAAGATTTTGATAAAATAAAAGAAAGTTGTTTCAGGATTAATTATGGTAAATACTATAATGAAGCTGTTAGTGAATTGAAAGATAATTGCTGTAATTAACAATGTGCAGAATAAGCAATTTGCATACTGTTTAAAAATATGTTACCATGTTTTTATGGAGTTTTAATACATAAATTTAGGTATGTCAGGCAGTATTTTGCACACCGTGAAAAATAAACAAGTAAAATTTGTAACGGTGGAGGAGTATAAAAAATTGCTATCAGCAGCAAAAGAGACAAGATATCCAACACGAAATGAACTGATAATCATGATGTTGTATTCGCATGGATTGCGTGAAAGTGAGTTAATTAATATAACTTTGGATGATATAATATTGTCAGAAGCAAGAATAAAAATTCACCGCATGAAAAATGGAAAAAGCGGGATACATAATATAGAAGGCAAGGAATTGCGATTGCTAAAAAGATATTTGCGAGAACGAAACAGCAATTTACCGTGGTTGTTTTTGTCAGAACAGAAAACGCAAATGCATAGAAATACCATTGCAAGATTGGTCAATATATGCACAAAATTATCCAATATTGATAAAAAAATATCGCCGCATATGTTAAGACATGGTTGCGGTTATTATCTGGTCAATAAAAATGTTAATATTAGAGTAATACAAGATTATTTGGGACACAAAGACATAGCTAATACAGCGATATACACAAGTTTAGACAGCAATCAATATAAAGGATTGTTTGCAGATATATGACGTAATGCCTCGTCCTTCAGAGGTACTCTTAAAAATATATTGCAAATGAATTAAAACAACAGATATCATATGGGGAAACTTGACATTAAGGAAGTTATATTATAATAAGATAAATAACGAAATATAGAAAAAACACAATGATCACAGAAAAGATAAAACAAGTTGCAAAAAATGGTACAAAGTGGACAAAACAACCGTTCACCTTGCATAATGGCAAAATAATAGAAGTATCAGAAGCCCAGCGAATATTCGCATACCATTACACACAAGGGAAGACAGCAAAGGCGTGTTATAAAATCGTTAGCCCGGATTGCACAGACGGTACAGCAAAAGTGGAAGGTCACAGAATCTCCCATGACGAAGATGTAAAATTGTTAATACATCATTTTAAAGTACAAAACGGCAGGAAATACACCAGCGAATACGACGAATTAATAAACAATATGTATAAGCGGGCGTTAATTGACCCTATAAACATGTATGACGAAAGCGGCAAGCTTAAACGAGTTCAAGAAATGGACGAGTACACAAGGCGAGCAATTAGCATAAAGCATAAAGCACAAAAGGTATCATCAAGCAAGCATGGCGACACATACCAGCCAACATTATTTAGTGGCGATGATTACAATACAGAAGTGGAATTTAACCCGAAGATAGCAGTAGATGCAGAAGAAAAGTTCTTGCAATTGGTCGGCTGCTTAGACGACAACACCAACAAAGAAGAAGGCAATTAATGCTACCAAGGTACACTGTCCGCAGGTTTTAATAGCTCTTCTATTCTTTGCCTTAGTCTTTTAACTTCGTGTTCTAAATTGGCGTAGTAACTATATCTATTACGCATTTTATCGGAAATATTTAACATATTAATTTTTTTATCGATTTCTAGTTCTTTGGCATCTAGTTCTTGTTTTAGCTTTTCTAAGCCAAGTTCTTTGGCATCTAGTTCTTGTTTTAGCTTTTCTAAGCCAAGTTCTTTGGCATCTAGTTCTTGTTTTAGCTTTTCTAAGCCAAGTTCTTTGGCATCTAGTTCTTGTTTTAGTTCTTCCAAGCCAAGTTTTTGCTCTTTCTCTATATTCCTTTTCTTTTCTGCGTGTAGGCATTTGATATATCGAGATATTTGGTTTCTTCTAAGCCACTTATATCCTTTGCATGACGCACTATTATTTGAAATTTCGGGACTAATTGCTTTTACTGCTTCTGTTGGGGTTAATCCATCATCATGGATGTGATGACAGAATGCTTTTTCTTCCTTGTTCAGATAGATATATTCTTGCTCGTTGTTTTCGTTGATGACACGATATTTACTTCTGTTCTTTTTGGGAAATTGTGCGGTTTTCACTATTGCGGTTACTGTATTAGTTTTTTTAAATATTTTACGCATATGTTAGAGTTTTCTAATTTAGTTTTCTTTTTTCGCATATTTTGCCGAGTAAAGCAAAAAAAGTTATTGGCACTGAGGTTGGAAAGTAGAACAATTGTCTGGACTTGATGTTAATTGTTTAATTTTTTCGAATAATACAAATGTGCGTTTATTTTGTAATTTTAATTTTTTCAGTTAGGTTTAGCGTAAATAGTTATTTTTTTAGTTGCGTTTTATTACGGTGTTTTGTACTAAATATAGGTTAATTCCATTCGCCCTGTTCTTCTTATTATGGGTTAACGGCGTTAATTACAAGTTTTCAATCAGTTAAAGTAACTTTAAGTTTAAAATTGTTAAGTTTTTGTTAATTATGCTGATAGATGGTAAAAATTATTACTATAGATATTTTTTTGATTATAAAAATACTATAAACTCTATATATTATATAGAGTTTTAATATATTTGACAATGAAATTAAGACCGAGGCAACAAATATTCGTAGATCGATGCCTAAAAGCACTTGAACAGCATAGAAATACATTAGGAATTGCACCAACAGGAGCGGGAAAAACAATAATGCTATCTTACATCATCAAGGAATTGATAGAGAGGGGGAAAGCTAGAAAAGTTTTAGTCATTGTACACAGGAACGAATTGCTGCTCCAAAATAAAGAAAAATTTGAAAAAGTTAGCAATATTCCTACATCGATATTTAACGCTAATCAAAAAAATGTAGATGGTGTGGTGGTATTTTGCACCGTCCAAACATTATATAGAAAGTTGCAAAAAATTGATTTGCGACTTTTAAGGGACAAGTCCTTTAAAAGTGAAAGTGAGTACGCAAACTGCGTGAAGAATAATATTCTATTTGATGTTAATTTTGATTTTGTGATCGTAGATGAAGCCCACCATATTGTGGCAACTTCTTATCTTGCCTCACTGGCGACGCTACAAGAAATGTCTAGATTCATGCTTTTAGGGTTAACTGCAACGTCAGAGCGGAGCGACGATGTTAGCATCATGCAAGTATTTAGCAATATTGCCGATACTATCAGTGTTACTGAAATGATCGAAGCTGGCTATTTGGTTCCTTCTAAAACTTTTGTTGTTGATCACGAAAATTTTTATAAATTGTATGAATTGAAAAGAAATAAAAACAATGAATATAGCGAAAGGCAAGTTTCAAAAATCTTAGATACGCCAAAGATAAATAGCCTTGTTGTCAAAAAATGGCAAGAAAAAGCGGAAAATAGAAAAACTGTAATATTTTGTAGTCGCTGCGACCATGCTCGAAATGTTGTGAGAGAGTTTCTGAAAAGCGACATAAAAGCTTTTTATGTTGGTGGGGATTTGCCAAACCCTGAAAGAAAAAGAAGATTGGAAGAGTTTCAGAACGGAAATGTTAATGTTATGGTTAATGTTGCGATTTTGACAGAGGGTTTCGACTACCAGCCGGTATCTTGCATTATTTTGTTACGATTAGCTGCTTTCAAGTCAACTATGATTCAGATGATTGGGCGAGGACTCCGAGCTTTAGATAAATCCATATATCATGATATAGAAAAGAAGGATTGCATTGTTTTAGATTTTGGTATCAGTACCGCTATGTATGGATACATTAATGGCGAAATTAACCAGAATATTGTACTAAATGACTATGGCAAATTCCGATCTAACACGCCACAACAAGAAATCACAGAAGACAAGGAAAGTGAAAGGCGAGATGAAAACGAACTTATAACTTATTCTTTTATCAATATTCCGGATAAAATGCTATGCCACTTCACTTATGAGGGGGCGGATATTTATGCTTTTTCTATTTTTGAGCATGGAGGCATAAATATTAACTTTTTTGTTATGAGCCTAGACGAGTTGACGTATTACGGAGTTACCAAAATAGATGACGAAATTAAATTCACAATGTCATCGACGAATAAAGAAAAATGTATCGAAAACATGCTTAGCATGATTAATGGCACCCTGAAAGACGAGCAGAAAAAAAAGATAATATATACAAATAAGAAAGTTGCGACACCAAAGCAACTTCAATATATACCAAAAAAATATTGTATTGATTATTTTAGAAAAAATCAGTTTCTTGCATCATGTTTTTTGTCATTTTATTTTATGCGTGGCGATTTGTACCGAGCTGTTAGAGATGAAAGAATTAAACATTCAGGCGTACAGTTAATGCAATTTAGCTAAAAAATTAATTTCAGTTACTATAGAAAAAAGGGGGGGGGTGGAAAAATTAATTTAGAAATAAATATTAATATCAGTAAGTTTTTAAGAGAATTTGATTAAGAATTTAATCGAAAAATCGAACGTTGTATGCAAAAAAAAATATATATGCAGAAATTATACTTTTTTTAGAAAGTATACCTTGCTTTTTGTAAAAATAGGTGTATTTTTCAATTTCGATACAAAAAATAACAGGTTTATTTTTTAAAAATTTATATATTTATAATTATGCACACAAACTATTCAAAGTTCATCTTAAATCACTCACTAAGCGAAGTCAATGGGTTTTACGATAATAAAGATATTAATTTATCAAGCCCTAACACCCAAAATATTTGTTTTGGCAGGGCAGTTGTCAACAAACGTTACAAAAAAGCATCTTTATCTCATGCCGGCTTTTTGTCGTTTAATATTGCAGATTTACAGACAGGCTTCGACAGAGACAACGGCTACAACGCCGCAATAGAAAAGGCTTTTCAGAAACTAGAAAGCGACCACCTAGTACTACAAAATTTATCTACTGGTTTTACTATCCGAAGCGACGAGCAGTTAAAAGAGCTTCAATATACCGGAATAAGGAAGGAACAAATAGTTGGCTACCCAATATTCTTGGTTGAGGGGGATTTTAATAAGGAATTGCAATACAGATTCTGGATGGAAGTCTACCCAAAGCTAACCGGGCTAGCTCCTCCAATAATGGTAGACAGCGGCGATCGTTCATATCATGCATTATTTTTGCCAAGACCGATGCTATCACCAACAGAACATGAAGATTTAAATAAAATAGTTGCAAAAATCGAGTGGTGGGAAGATGAGGCAATAGATAAAGAAATGCTAGAGGTGAAAAGAAAGCATGATAAAAGTAAAAAAATAGAAATATCAAAAATTTTAGATGAGTTTAAAAAAGATTGCCCGGATATCTCGGATGAGATTAAAGCAGAATATTTATCTAAAAATCAAAAATTCAATAATAGAAAAAATAAAAATTTTATAAAAACTCAACTCATCAAGGAAATTAAAGAAAAATTTGCAAAAAATGTTGTCGGCGACATTAAAAAAGTAAAAGAAAAGTATAAAGATAAAATAGTAAAATTCGACCATTTAAGGGCGACTGTAAAGTTGCGGATGCCAGGCTTTGAAAGATATTTGCAAGTTTCAGATGATAGAGAGGATGGTAAAAAAATAGTCGTGCCGTCTGGACGATGCCAAGAAGTTGTGAACGAAAATTTGGACAGAATCGAGTACCTAGAAGTAGCCCAAATCTTCGAAGGGATGCGTTCGTTGGCTGAATTGAAAAATCCATATTACGACATCGACCCACAAGACATGGTATATATCTCCCGGGAACTCGATAAAAGAGAAAGCGAAAGCAATCAAAGTGCTAACCAAAGTACTAAGGGCGATTATGCGGAGATGAGGAAGCAAATTTGCGAAGAAAAATTATATGAAATCATCAGTTTCTTTGGGGCTAGTCATATGCAAGTCAATCCACCGCTAAATAAATACGACATTGCACCAGATGACTATTCGAGGGGGAAAAAAGTAAAACGTGGTACGCTAAGGTTTTATAGCGATACTGGGTTCGCTACGATACAATCATTTAGGCAGGATAGCGAATTTAACATTGGAGGAAAACCGCTGAATATTACCCGTGAATACTTTAAACGCACTAATTTTGATTTAGATGCTGAAGTGATTAAGCGCTTAGAAACCAAACAAAATAGCTTCGAAAATGTAGGCAAAAAGGAAGCTAAAAAGAAATACAACCAAACTGAATGGAATGAGTTACTATTCGCTAACAGGGAGAATTTGCAGATAGAGTCTAAGTTTCTTAATAAAGATATCATTTTTGATTTTATAAAAAATGATAAAGAAAACGTCCTCATGCTACAAGGTCGTACAGGGTTGGGGAAATCTAGTTTGGGTTTTCATATCGCTAGTGAATTAAATATATGCAATGTTGTTATCGTGCCGTTTGTTGGGATTCGGAAAGGAAAATACGAGGTATTCTATAATGACCCTTCGAATAATAAGAAAAAATTAAGAGCCGAACTCGCCGATATTTGTATCGCTGATGAGGACAAAATAAATAATATAATCGATGCTCATTCGGACAAAAGAATATTCATATTTTGCCCAGAAGGTTACGCTAATAAATGCTACCTTGAAGAATTAATAGAGAATAATATAAAAAATAATATTAAAACGCTTGTTACGGTCGACGAAGGGCACAGTTTCCTGGACAAGACGCTTTTTCGCCCAAGTTACCAAGCAATTTGTATTGAATTATTTGACGCCATCAGGAAATACGGCAGTAAACTTAAAGTAATTCTAATGTCGGCAACTATGAACCAATTTACCTATGAGATGTTTAAGACTAATGCGAAATTGGAAGATGAGAATATTCGATGGATTAACGCAATACCGCCGAATCAGCAAAATCTAAAATCTGAAATCACGTATGTTGCTCATAATAATGACCCACAAGAGGTCATAAATCGCATGATTGAATTTTATCAGTACACTGTGGAGACAGGACAGCCGCACTTGAAGTGTGCTATAGCTATATCCAATGTTTCGTATATAGAAAATCTAAAGCGAGCGATAAAATCTTCTAATGAATGGACAGTGATTGACAGAGGAGTAGGCATCGATTTAGTGCATTCTAAAACCATCAAAGGTATTGGCGTAAAACAAAGTGAGAGAGTTAAAAGGCTATATTACCTCTTGCAAGATAGTATTTTTGACCAGAAACTACTGGATAAGCTACTGTCAACTGCCGAGGCAGATATTTTGCAAAATAAATTTGATGATAAGTGCGAGTATCTGACGAAAAAACAATACGAGACCATCACAAATTTAGTTGAAAACGGCAAAGATAATAAAAATAGAAAATTTTCGGCAGAATATATCTTGCTATATATCCAAAAGAAATTCGCACGTCTGAAGAAATTGCCCTATATCGACGAGCTGCTGAATAATAACAAGCTTAGTAGCATGTTCACATTTTTAACTTCGTCCGGAAATGAGGGGATTGATATAAAAGATAAAAATGTTGTGGGCGTAATATACGTTGCGACACCGGACACAACAGATATCCATCAAGTATTGCAGTTTTTTGGTAGGTTCCGGTATTTGCTCGATAATCCAAACTTTATGTGGCATATCATTATTCCAAATGCAAAAACCCAGCGTCGAGTACAAGCTTTGTTCTCTGTTAAAAATATGTTTGAAATCTTGATGAAAGCAAACGGTGCGTACGCAATGACTGACCATGACCGACTTTACGGCACCATGGTTCATAAAAACAAACTTGCTACACTGGCGGCGGCATCTGAAATGCTAAAGAGAACACAGACGCAGTGGATTAAAAACCATGATTTAATTACTGACTTTTTTGCGGTGCATGGCATCGATGTTGTAAAAATTACTGTAAAAGATACAAAATATTACGAGGCATTAAAAGGAACTGAAAACCGAGAAATAAAACTGGTTTACAATAAATTTAAAAATGATGATAGACTGGACAACAAGTTTGATATGATTGTGTTTAATAACCGCATTATAACATGGCTTAGCGGTCATAAACTAGAAATTCCAAAAGATGCACATAGTCGTTTGTCCCAAGACTTTGGAGAAGTCGACGAAATCACCAAGCAGCACAATAGCAAAGGTCATGTATACAACTCGCTTAGAATCAAGAATTTTCCGCAGGCATTGATAGACTACTTACACAAATTAAACCTAATAAAACAGCAATTTGACGTTAATACATGTATTGATGCGTTTAGACAAAATTTAGATTTTACACAGTATTTGCCGGATTTGTATGATTTCCACATGGAGCAAACGCAATTGTTAAATGAATTGAAAGATAATATACAGGGTGAGGACGAAGAAGACACCAAGAAGAAGCAGGCATATAAATCACACGAGATTAGAAGGCTAATACACGGCAATTTAGAGGATAAAATTAAAAGTATAAACATTAGCTTTGACAAAAATGCTATTCGTGTTTACGGTTACGATCCTGAAAAAATAACCATTACAGCGATGCGTGAAAGGTTTTTCTACTTGAACTACAAGGACGGTGTAATAATTAGCTTGCTGGACATTAAAAAAGGCTATAAGTCAGACGAAAAAGCAATCAAAGGTATACTAATAGATAATATAAAGAATAAAAGGCACGAGCGTATAATCGAAGAAGCGGCAGAGATAATCAACACTAAAACTACAGCTCGAGAAGAATTTAAAGAAGCTGTTAGTAATTATGATTTGGCTATATTAACAGCTTTTTTATATATCATGTCGCTAAAAAAGACAGGGAAGCGTTACTGCTGGACTTCTTTCGAAAAAGGAAACATAAAAACACGCAAGTTATTTTATGGAAGCAAAAATAAATATCGTGATTGTGTTACGAAAAAATACAATTACATTTTGCTGAATTTTATTGATACCTTGAAGCAAGGTGGCAAAACTAGATTAATATACGTCCCATTCAAAATCAAAACAATCAAAGCAATGTTGTTAGAGGCTACCAAGACAAGCCCACCTAAAAATAACGAGTCTATGAAATAAAGGGCACTGTATAAAAAGCCATACAGGATAAGGAGTTTTAATGCTGCCGAAAAATAGCAAAAAGTATCAATGGGGGAACTCATGTCTAAAAAATATATTATTAATATTTTAATAAAATATTGCTAATTTTGGTACTATATTTGGAATTTTTTAGTGTTTGTGGATTTTTGGATATTTTTCCAATATAAAGAGAGTGGCTATTATCGCATAAATCCCAACGGTAGCGGAACAACAAGCGATATGTTAAGATGATGTAAATATTATTTATGAATTGTTAATATGCCAATCTGTGGGGAAATAACTGGACACATGTACCACTGTACTGAAGATGAAATGATGATGAAGTATTTTCCAGAAGAATACGCAAGACTACATGCCAATGATCATCTTGAAGATGCAATTTATAATCCAACTAATAATGAAGAATATAATCCAATTGTAGAAATTGAATTACAAAAACATACTACTAAAGACAAAGAAGATTTTGTATTAGATACAGATACTGGTCAAATATTTTGGGAAAATGATCATTCTATAAAAAGTGATGATAAAAAAGTTGAATTAAATACTAAAGTAGAATTAAATGCCAAGGCTGCATTAAATGTTGCTAGTAATAATTTAAGTGGTAATTTATCTCCTAAGGATAATTTGAATAATAATTTGAATGGAAATCATGATTTAATACACGATATAATTGGTAATAAAATGATAGAGGTTCATGCATCTGGTGAGAATGTGGTTAATAATGATTTTCATAGTCCATGCAAGGAGGGTGAGAAGACTTGTATAGGCTATGATAACAAAGACAGACCTAATGAGATTGTTTGTAAATCAAAGAATGAAAATTGCTAGTTTAATATTGTT
>Ga0224511_10003883_pt1 | contig 11029 bp, 3 predicted proteins | sample SF_May12_sed_USG_2_FD_169988 | JGI IMG/M metagenome (GOLD analysis project Ga0224511, IMG submission 169988) | Sediment microbial communities from San Francisco Bay, California, United States - SF_May12_sed_USGS_8_1 | ecosystem: Environmental > Aquatic > Marine > Sediment | place: USA...
TTAGTATTACTTTGAAAGTTTGATACAGGTATACAATGAAGAATAAACTCGTCGTTATGTAAAATAATGCTTAATCAACTTAAATAAAAGTTGATCAAACTTTAACAACTTGCCGTAATGTTCGAAAACATAATTCAAGTGTTCAGGGTTGGTACTTTTATAATTGTTAAATTTTAATATTGAAGTTGGCCAAACGTCATTGCCTGACGTTTCTGTTCATCCTTAGACCGAAGACAAGTCATGGCCGTGAAAGCAGAAAGGATGATGTCACCGCCTACCTAGTTTGTACCAATAAATCATTCAGTCTTAGGGGGGCGTCAGTAGTGTGGCATCTTGCGTTACCATTGATGTACAGCTTCAATAAAAACCGTGGCTGTTATTTTCCTCGTGCAAGCTATGCTTCCTTAAGACTTTCCATTTTTCTCAGAATAATTGCCTCGCCAAACTGATATGATTCCAGAAATGGCATTTCAAGCTATTGATTCCATTCAAATGCAAAACTTATTTTATGTAATGATCAAACCTAATACTGTACTTTTCCAATAACAAGCTAATTGTTCACTCAAAAGCAAGACAGATAGTTGCTAAAATTGCAAAGTTAATTGAAGAAAGGCGTAAGATGCCACGGCTAAGTGGGACAGTGATGGAAGTAAGTGAAAATTTAAGAACACGTTCTCAAATCTTTACAAACATACCGATTCATGTTTCTCACGATTTTGCTCTAAATTCTCATTGTTTATTGTTTGGTTAAAGATGCTATGCCTTTATCATGTAGGTCAGAATTGTTTACGTTATACATTTTTAACCATATTTAGGCAGTGAAACCTACTCCTGTAAATAAGAGAAACTGCCAAATAGACATCCATGCATGTAAAAATATTGCAGAAAAATGTGAATTTGTTGAAAATGTGTGGCACAATTAGGCTTTGTTTATTTACGTTTCGACCAATTGCTTCGAAACAGTTTTATAGCTTGATTACAATCGTGATATGCATTTGACTCTGTGGTGCAGGGTAACGCATCCGCTTTGGGTGCGAGATTTCCCTAGCTCAATTCCCGGCTCCGGCGAGAGTTTTTATGTTTGATTTTATGTTTGTTTTGTTGTGTTTCACTTGTTTGTCCAAAAACACATTATTTGTCACACATTTTGCAATTTCTTTAGCAATGTTAATATATTTAGTATACTTAACAATAACATATTGCAAAATTTTAAAGGGTATAAAGATACAACCCTAGCAGCTTTATCTCTGATTTCCATGCTGAATAGAATATTTCTCGGTGAATAGTCTACCATGTGTCCGGAGAACTTGGTATCGTTTGAAAGTGAAATGTTTGTCAATAGTGCCTACAATTTATGTTCATTTCACCACAGCGAAATACATGCCTAAACACCATGAATTGTGTTCATATCAATTATAAGGGGGATACATTATATATGTAGTTGTGGTTTATTTAATGAGATACTTTTAAATTCTATATTTCAAATGAATTTTGATACTGAAACCATTTTAACAGTTTTATTTGTAAGCTAACATTGCGTTACTTTTGACCCCATTTTTCGTAGTGACGTTATATCGTAAATTTGACTAAATTCTCATTCTTTTACACACTTTAAGTAAGAGTACGTTTCTGGAATCACCAGAACATTTCACAAACCTACATAATATACAAGCCACTGGTTGTGTCCTCACATATACATAAATATGCTGCTAGTGTTTACCTTTTTATATTTGTACAGGTTGAACATCACAACAAACATTTCTAAAATATCATGGTCAATTTTTAAAGTCATAACGACATGTAAAATTCTGACTTCGGTTTTACATCTTAAACTGTACAAAAAAAGGAATGTTTTTCACGATAAGTACTAGAAAACAACAAATATTTTTCGCAGTTATTTTCCTTTATTGATCAACACAAATATTTTAAGCGGCTTCCTTGCAGTATGGTCGCGTTACACACAAAATCCCTTTTTTAAATCCTTCATTTGTATACCAACGTTTTGGGGCAACAAAACTAATCTTCTGGAACCTTATAATGCCCTTTGTCGATTTTTAGGTCGTTGAAAACTTGTGATTTATCTATTGCTCGGGTAAAAATCAACAGATAAATGGCACGTTTGACTTATTTGCCGATGGAAGAGCTATAAAGGTACATGTAGAAATAGCAAAATATAGTTTTTTGAAGAATTACTTTTTGTGTTTCTCACGACCAGACCGTAGGGGAGTCCCAATCATGTTTATAAATTATGGATAAGCGTTTGTAAAAATACGCTTGCTTTATGGGTTGTGTTTATTCTCTGTGATTAATATGGCAGCCATGACACTTATAATTGACCGCAATGCTCAGTATAATTATAATACAATAAATAACGTTATAAAGTTTTCAACAAGTATGCAAGTTTAGAGAAACTGTTTGTACATGATGGTCATCTCGTTAAAACGACGAATTTAAAAATCAAAAGTGAGTGCATACATGTGCATTAGCCTCGTCAGTTATCCCCTGGTACATTACTCCGCTATGCTGCGTTATGTACCGTGGGACAATTGGCTAGGAAAATCTCGTAGTCATGAATAATTCATGAGTCAGCTTCATTGGTGCAATAAGGTAGCTATGCCAATGCAATACGAGTTACGCCGCCTGTTTTATCTCATGAATATTCAAACGCTTCGAAATTCAACTCCAAAACCGCTGACTTGAGGTGCAGTTTTCAACAGTTGATTACGCTATTAAAGCGTATTTTTAAATTTTCTTTTTCCAGTGGGCTACAGCAAAGGTGAAAGTGCCTGTATATCCCAGAACGTCATAAAAACGATGTTATTTCGCCAAAAGAACTTCATGGTTGAAAACTAAAAGTAAGTAGGTTTTATCGAGCACAGTCGAGCACACTAATGCCAGTGATGTTGTTTTGTTTTTTTTGTAAATTCACGTGGATTGAATCCAAAAATGTCGTTTTACACGTACAGCCCCGTACTCTATCTGTAAAATAACATTAAACATTAACCTGAACTCCTGATTCGCAAATTAATATTGAGTAAGTAGATTAAATGAACAAGCAGAGAGTTCCGTGTTAAAATGCGATAGGCGAGTGGATATAATGGTTTTGTTTTGGCCACGACAACTCGGGTTCGATACCAGGTTTCGCCGAATATTTTCCAGGTTATTATTTTTCTTTCTGGCATCGTGTGTCAATTTAACTTAACGTGTTTTAACTAATGCAACATCAGTAAAACACACACAAATATACATAAAATAAAGTGTACACCTAGCAATCTAAACACAATTGATTAATTGATTTGTTATAGGTTTGTCGTTAAAGAGTTAGGTCTTCATTAAAAAAAATGTATAGTTATGTAGTTGTTTAAAGAGGCAGTCTCACGAAATGCACGATAACGGTTATAAACATGAACATGTTGTTTTCATATTATGAATAGTTTATTTTTGTGTTATCAACATTTCGTTTCGAAAATTTGTTTTTAAGTTGGTTGTATTTGCTCAAAATTAATCCGTTTTGCTTCGATTTTGATTGAACACATATGAAGTATTTATTGTTAATGACGTGAACTCATAGCGCCAGTCACAACGATCGTTTTAACATAGTTGTTTTTTTATGAGTTAATTAAGGTTCTTTTTACATATAAAATTGTGTTTTGTCCCTTAGACATTTTAGTTGCTCATGTTTAATTGATTAAAACTTTAAAACAAATGACTTTTTTATAAAATGAGTTGTTTTTTGTTGCATTTAAATGTCCTTGAACGAAATTACAGAAGAAAACGCGCTTAATTTGCAATTTTCTTTGAGAACTGAAAAGGGGTTGACTTTTTTATCATTTTCAAAACGTTGAAATTTTCGGGTGTTGAGGGTGTACATGTTTTACAGGCTATAACTTCATCAAAAATAAAGAGTTCTTACCGAAGTAAAGTGTTAAATTCAATTTAAGAATCATAAATAATATTACTAAAAACGGTAAGTGCTTTTTAAAAAATGGCTTGGCATAGCTACATGAGGAAACCACCATTGGGGAGGAAATTGTTAGTTCCCGGCGATCCACGAGCCTCGGTACACCGATCTGCTGCCCTACCAACTGAGGTAGCCGGGCAACTGGTCATGGTCCTTGTCCCAGCCGTACTTTACTACACTTTCTATTTTTAGTAAGAACATCCCTGTATGACGTCATTAAGATTGAACAGTATTTTATTGTAACATGCGATTTCATTGGAAGAAGATTGGTCATGCATATTCATGAAAACGAGATTTTGCTAGTCAAATTTCCCACGGAACTTATTTATTTACTAATTTTAACTATAATACTATTAAAATACAAATGCCAGCAGGCTATATAGTTGATGCATATGTAATAAGAATAGCCCTATTAGAAATTTATCTCAAAAATGATTTTTGTTTATTTTGCACAAACATTGGAGGGTATATCAAAGCGTATTTATTTACAGAGTGTGTGCCCACAAATAAAACCATTCATTATGTTGTGGCAAGTGTTTTTTATCAAATAAATAGTTTCCATCTTGTCATTACATATAAGCACTTGTTGATGTTTACAATATTATTTATTCAAAGTAGATAACTCTTAAAGTGGAGTGAAGAATATGAGTTAATGTGGATTTTTATACCTGACTGTTACAAATGACACACTTATTAATGCAGACAATAAATAATCGTACACATTACGTGTTGATAAATTATTGGTACATTGTATCAGCATCCACGTTCATCAGCTTTCATTACAATTAACGACAGTGTCGTAATCGCATGTGTTTATTTAAACTAACACAAAAGAAGATGGATTAAAAAAACAAACATGAGAAACGTTAAGATAACAAAATTGTTTCCCAACAACACATGCATTTTCTTAACAAAAGGCTTCTAAGCATTAACACACAATTTTTACAGAGCAATATGTTGATATGTCTTTTTTTGACAAACTATTTATGTTTCAATTATAAATCTCTAAGAGGTCTTCTGTTAATGCATGAAGTTCATTTCGGCTAAGTGGGAAAAGTAAATTCTAAGTATATTTAGTATTGTTCGACCCGTAAAATCTATTGTTTCGGCTAATTAATTAAGGACAAATTACAAATTAGTGTTATGTTTAATGACAAGAAAATTGTATTTTTCAAATAACTGAACAATATTTTACTGATTTCAACATGACTGCTTGTTTTTAATATTAAAAATTGACTATCAATGTACATACTTTAAGATGCTAGGTCTGTATCTTGAAACCCTTATAATCGGTCTGAAATTCTGCAGTATGTTATGTATACTATAATACTTGTCTACACGAGTTACCATCGCGAAATGGATCGCAAAATGTTATGAAAATAATGATTTTTGAACAAAAAAGAAATAAATGATAACACAACAACAAAACAAAACAAGCAAACATAAAATCCAAATCCAAATTGAACTCGGGACCTCTTGCATTCCAATCTGGAGTGTTTCCGCTGAGCCACTGAGACAACTGAACATGTCGATTGAAATAAAGTTCTTAAACTTTTTAGACGTAATGGGTTAAACATAAACAAACAAAGACAAATTTGCGGGCTACACTTTATCAACAACGTCGTAATATTTTAACATGCGTGGATAACTCTATTTGGCAGTTTCTCATGTGTACGGGAGTAGGATTCACTTCCTAAATGTGGTTAAAACGTAAGATGTAAACATTTCTGGTCAAAACATACAGGCAAAGAATCTTTAATATTCACCAATACCTTTCTACCTTAAATAATATGCCGGTATCATAAACTGTTTTCTACAATGGGTAAGTATTATAATGTAAATCTTTTTACTGTTAAATGTGTTGAGCGTAAAATAGATCTTTAACACGGCAGGTATTTTATGGAAAATGTGAACCTTATTGTAAAGAATGTCGGCCTTTTATATGATTTTTTTCATGAATGAACTTGACATTAAACGCGATGTTGCCTTCTCTTGACCTTGGCGGCTATCACTTTAAAAATTTGCATATAAACATTTCAAAACATGTACAATAGTTGATCTTATGACATATTTCCAATTTGGTATTGTGTTGTTGTATGTCAGGGAGCGGTCTTCATTCTAGTCTCAAGTGTTTAGTGATAAAACGGTAATACTCTGTCAAAACAAATAATTGTCAAGCGATGAATACACAACAACTACTCCACAACAACTACTCCATTAAGAAATGAATAGAGAGAGAAATGCTAAAGAATATTCTTTATTCTCGTTGACGTCTTGATTATCTTATTTGTTTTACTCACCAGGGGGTAATGTCTTTCAAATAAGTGTCCTGATGTGACATGCTTCTGTAACAAAATATCAACCTCACTTACGTGTTTGACAATTAATGTGTAGTGTACGTATAGTGTGTTATTCTTTGGGTCAGCGTTTATTATCTTTGTCTTTATTCTGTTATGCTTCCTTCATTGTAAAAAAAGCATTGACATATTTTAATTGGACAGGTTGTTTCTTTATACGTTTCTCTACCGTATTGCTTTTGTCATCAGAATGACTCGACTTAAAACTGTGTACTAAAACCAAACTGCCAGAAACTACAGAATGATTAAAGGAAAATATGTGATTTATTACTCCGTGACAATACACAAAAAACATAGAACAATTAGAGAAAACATAAATAAAATTTTCAAAGAACCCGGCCTTACCAGTTTTCAAAAGCATGTGTAAGTGATACACAAATATTTTAATACATTGTATTGCCAAATGTTTTGTTAGATTACTTGCCTTTTAAATATCTGTAATATAAATTTTCACGTTACCAATAAGTCATTATAATAGTGACAGTTTAAGGGAGATAACACGATAATCATAATATACTATATTGTACACGTAGCATTACTCGTTTCCCATTACATTTTCGTTTACTTATAACTGGCCGGTTAGGATTTAGGGACATCGCAGGTGCCAATCTCTTGCAGAGTTCCGTCACCCTGTGGAAAGTTGTTTTACACGAACAGAACCACAACATGAGCCAGCACTTGGTTTATATACACGTGCGCGTTCACTTTGTGATCAAACACAACAAGCCGCGTCTTGTTGTTACATGGTATTCCACCATTAGTGTTGTACTGTTAAACGCAGCCTCGGCGTAACGCTCAACTCAACGCCGCTAAACACGTTGGCGTCAATCATCTTATGTGAACTCGCGTTTCATCGGAAATCAACACACGACTCCACCGCTGTTGGGTAAAAATTGTGAGCTTTCGCGCCCAGCGTAAACCTTCTCGCTTTTGGTGTTCCGACAGCAGTTGTCGTTGGCATCGTATCAACGTGTTCATAATTAGGCGTGTTCGTCAAATCTTAACGTAAAATGTTTATTGTAAAAGTGGTGCATAAATTGTTAACACATGTGCGCATTTACCCATGACGCCCTTAGTCTGTCTCGAGGTTTGGGTGGCCATCAGGAACCCATTTCAAAGGTGGTTGACACGTACCTGTTGGTCCCGGCGTCTGGTGGTCACACTTGGCTGACGTGGTTGACGACGGTACCTTACTCTTCCTGTTGCCTGCACTCGTTGCGCAAGACGCGTAACAGTCGACACGTTGCAGCAAAATGCAGTAGCTACATGTTGCTTGGTAGACTTTACTCGTGGCATGTCAGCGTCGATGTGTGTTCGATAACGAATGAACTTTAGTTAAGTAGCGTTATACTGATATTGTTGTGGCAAAAGTCGCAAATATTAACAATTCATGTGTCACGAGTTTCACGTGCATTTTAAGTGAATTTCAAGTATTTGCATAAACAAAATGACCGAGATATACTCAGATGAATTTTTTTTATAGTACTAAGCATATTTAGAGTTCTGCTCGACCGCGTGAAATCCATTGTTTTGGCTAATCAGTGGTTAACAATTAAATGTGTACGTTTTATTACTAAAGAGTGAGGTATTATAACAATATTTTACTTATTTAATTTCAATATGATTGCTAGTTTTTTTAAACATGAACAAGAGTGCCAAACTGACACAAAATACGCCCGTCGTATTTGTGGTTAATTCAATGGTAATTATTGACAGCATTTTTGGGAGCAGGATATTCGACTTTGAGAGCAGATACCGCTAATTCAGTTTTTGGACAATTCAAGGGCCATAATTTAGGAGTGGGGGATTTGGCAGGTTATAGAACTTGGTCGAGATATTATGCCCACCAACATATTCACCAAATTTGATAAAGGTCGGATGAAAACTCTTTGACTTAGAGAGCGTAAACCCTAATGTTGGTCAATTCAAGGGCCATAATTCAGGAGTGCATGGGGGATTTGGCTGGTTATAGAACTTGGCCGAGATATTTTGCCCACCAACATATTTACCAAGTTTGATAAAGATTGGATCCAAAATTACGCTCTCTAAGTCAAAGAGTCTTCATCCGACCTTTTTGCCATAATTCAGGAGTGCCTGGTTATAGAACTTGGTGTTCCCTTAATACGTCCCGTTTTTCAAACGGGCGTATAAAAAGACTAGTTTAAGGATGCTGTTGGCCATTAAGCTTATTCTGTAACATTTAGCCATTAAGTTTTTTTTTGTAAAAAAGCAGTTGTTAAATAAAATGCAATAGTTTTCGTCCCTAGTATGTAATTTACTCTGTGTTTTCAGGCATTTCTGATTTTAGCCGTGTAAAATTATATTCATTGTAAACTATACTATGATGAAAATAAAATAAAATAAAAACACAACACACTTTATATTGTTGATTAATAAATACTTATTGAATGAAATCGCGGTAGCATAATGAACTAAAGTTAAGTGCAATATAAAAACAGTTATATTCACTTCACGTGTTGCTCTTGTAATAAAGATCGCAACAAACATCCAGTGTCAAATATGTTCCTATTTATAGCCGGCAAGAACCCTACAGTTTATCGTCTAGTGTCGGCGGATATTGTGTTTATTGTATCTCACGAGTTTCTGTCTTGAGTAGCAAGATAACGTCATGTCGATAAGAACCGTTGCACGAGAGCAATACTGTCTGATTAACATGTGATAAACGAATAGGAAAGTGTAATTCATAAAGACAGACAATGCGAGTTTCTTGTCAAATAACAATAAAGTTTTACTTCGTTTTTGTTTCATGAATTGAAAGCTAAAAGCAGCAGTATTATAAAGCCTTTACCATATATGTATTGGTTGGTTTAACATTTAAAACACATTGTTGGCTTCTTTTTTTTCCTGTTAATAAGCATTAGTATGGTATAATACGATGTGCACCACACACATGTCAGAATAATATCCTATAGTTTTATCGCCCGTTCCTACACTCCCATGGTTTATATGGTCACTTAAGATAACTGTTGAAACAATGCTTCACACAGTCTTACAATTAGTAACACGCGCACTTGTAATAACATCTCAAGATCCGGAAGAAGCCCTTTAGAGATTAATGGTTTCTCTTGTGTCCATTTGCTTCCGTCTCAGCTGTATTTCCGTTGCTATATGGGCGTCTGTAGATGGTATGTAATGTAGAAAGCATAGTAAACAGAACTTATTTTGTGGAGCAAAAACAGTTGGATACGTTGGCTAACATCGCCAACAACAAAATGGACTATATGACAGGGTGGCTGCTTGCGTCAGGTAATTTATCAATGCCATTATCTATAACACATGTTATAAAAATATTCCATAATGATCAAATGTTATTTCCTCTTTTTGATCGTGTCTTTATTTGTTTCATACACGATACATTCTACAACTTATGAAGTAATTTATTGTCATTTTCACAGTATACTCGTATGCGTTCGTAGCATTCATATGGGAAGGGCCGTAACTAGTGTTGTTATAACTTGTGGCCTAACCATTTGTTCTATTCCATTTATTACAATTCCTATGTATATACAAAATTTACAAACCAAATGGTGTTCTTGATTGTTAGTTTTTAATCCGGTACTTTAGTACACAGAATAGTATGCTCATTATTTTGTTTACATATTTGCGATTATATGGCACATGTCGAATATCTAAATGAATATTACATATATTATTATATATATCTCTGAGTGTATTAACTATTAAATGACGGTCAAGATACTTGCATCATTTCACCATTTCAATGAAACAAACCCCTGTAACACACGTGACTTCAGCCGTGTTGCTAGGCGTCTGTACCGTCTCCAGCGTCCACGGCACCTACACCGACACGATGTACGCCACGCGCGGCGACCCGAAGGTGTTACCGTGCAACCTACCAGCGGAAATTGATCCTAGCACAGTAGTGGTATGTTCATACACCGTTGCAGCAGTATAAATATGAGCTTATGTCATAAAGATAAACACGTTTTACATAGATTTCAAACTGCATGAGATAATCCTTCTCTTTTTCATAGATTTGATATTTATATTAAAATACATGTTGTTATTAACATTTCGGCGATGCAACTGTTGCATTAACTCTAGAGGTACCTTATCAATCATTTGACGTTGACGTTTATAAATAACATTATATTGACGAATGATTTTACACAAATTAAATTGTACTACGTAATGCCTGTGTTTCGTTGCAGGTGCGCTGGTCCTCGTCTAAAGACTCGTATCTCACATCCGGGACATTCGTGTATAAATTCAAGGTATGTAACTCTGAAATCGGACATTGACGCGCGCTACAAATTATGCGCAAAGGTAGCTATGCCAAGCTATTTTTTAAAAAGCACTTTTTAAAACTTACGTATTTAGTAATATTAAACATGATTCTTAAATTGAATATAAAACTTTACTCCAGTAAGAAATCTTTATTTGTGATGAAGTTATAGCCTGTCAAACATGTACACCCTCAATCCCCGAAAATTTCAATGTTTTGAAAATGACCAAAAAGTCAACCCCTTTTAAGTTCTCGTAGGAAAATGTCAACTAAGCAGGGTTTCTTCTATAATTTTGTTCAAGGACATCTAAATGCAATATCAACAATTCATTTTATAGAAAAAAAATCATTTGTTTTAAGGTTTTTATCATTTAAACATGAGCAACTAAATTGTCTTAAGATACAAAACTGATTTTTATATGTAAAACAAACCTTATTTAACTC
>Ga0224511_10003884_pt1 | contig 11029 bp, 11 predicted proteins | sample SF_May12_sed_USG_2_FD_169988 | JGI IMG/M metagenome (GOLD analysis project Ga0224511, IMG submission 169988) | Sediment microbial communities from San Francisco Bay, California, United States - SF_May12_sed_USGS_8_1 | ecosystem: Environmental > Aquatic > Marine > Sediment | place: USA...
GCAGACAATATGTAGAGTCTGCTTGTTAATTTCATATTGATTATTCCTATAATGGCAGGATATCCTTCAAGCTAAAGTTTTCCCCAACTGAGCAATTTCCACAACACATCTTACCCTGGCTTCCGCTTTATAATGCACAATGGTGGGGGTATGAATCGCTTACAGCGATAATTCTAGTTAATTTTGAATTCTGAAATACTTGAGAGACAAATATGATCTCTTTTTGGTTTTATATCTGTGTTTTGGCTGAACCACTGTGTTGCGATTTCAGCCTATCGAGATCAGGGAGGATGTGCCAAATCGGGCAATCAAGGTGGACAAGATCGGTATCTGGTGTGACGACCTGGGACGTGTCGAGAAAGGCATCGCTGCACTCAACGCCCTTGAGATTGGCAGGTGGGTGTAGAGAACTAGATGATTGTGATACCTAGAACAAAGTTTTTAGGCCTTCATTTTTAATATTGATATTATTATGTTGGTCAAAAGTATCATATAGTATTAATTGTGACAGAAATTAAACTTCTAGATTATAAAATGATAATTATTAACATGAGCATAAAGCCCAATTTATGATAGATGTTTGCTCATCTGGTTATTGATTAGCCACTGGCAGTTTTTTTTCTTTGTGTGTAATAACTTTGACTTTACCCTGTCTGAAATTTGCTTTAAGCCTCCTTAAAAATCACTGGATTTTTATCAAAATTTAATATGCTACCAGAGTTGTTCAAATGGTTCTGGTTAGTTGCATAAGTATGTCAGTTCAGTAAATATGTTGTGTCATTCTTGTACCTTTCTCTGACTAGAGTGGTGACCCGTGACATTGGAGGATCTGACCCGGAGCGCATGGCAGCACCTCGGGTAGCTGAATATGTCACCAGCATTTTCAAGGACACCAATGTCAAGGTGAGTGGATACTAGTAGATCTAGTGGTGGCTATGCGTGTTGGTTGAAATAATATAAAAGTGGAGAAAGGCTGTCCACTAGATCATTGGTGTGCTATTTTTTCTTAAGCTTTATCTTAAAAGACTCTTTATTGCATAGCTAAATTCATGCTCTTTCAGTTTTGAAATGGTACAGCTTTTTTCAGGTGAATGTAATTAAAGTGTTTGCCTAAGCCTTGACAAAGAAAATAATGACAACATTTGAACTAATAATACCTTGTCAACCAGGTGGAAGTGATCTCTGATGTGGAGGTGTTCACAAAGGACTATCCCCTGCTGGCTGCTGTCAACAGGAGCGCCAGGCGTAAGTCATACATGCAGTGCTCATTGTTAAAAAAATAAAATGCTAAATTATTTTTAACTTGCAGATAAAATTGGCCACTCACAACTTCTGATAAAAATGGACCGTCACCAGACCTTGAATGTTTTAAAGCAAACTAACAAGCATTTTATTGTGCATTAAAGATAACTTTTGCTCATTTACTTGTGAACTTCATTTTCTTGTGACCATTTAATTGTAATTTGATAATTGTAATCAAACTATGCCACTAAATGACTCATGCTTTTGAGATGATCTCCTCTAAACTAAATAAAAACTAGAGCCGGTCGAACTGGGTGATGCTCCCCAAATAGGTTTTGTACACAGACAAAAAATTTCGTCATCTCAAAATGATGAACTATTCTGTGAAATCATTTTGAAATCCGACTTCAGATAACAAAGTTATGGGCCAGACACCATTATGCCGCAAGGTCATGCTGTGACCTTGACCTTCAAGGTAGCGACCCAAATGTTGCGTGAGACACGTCGTCTCAATGTGGTGATCACTTCTGTGAAATAGTTTTAAAATTCAACTTCAAATAAAGAAAGTTTTGGGCCAGACACGATTTTGCTGCAAGGTCATGCTGTGACCTTGACCTTCAAGGTAGCGACCCAAATGTTGCGCGCGACACGTCGTCTCAATATGGTGATCATTTCTGTGAAATAGTTTTAAAATCCAACTTCAAATAACAAAGTTATGGGCCGGACACGAATTTGGGACGTACGCACAGACACACCGGCGTCTATAATTATGCTCCCCCGAAAATTTTTCGGGGAGCATAAAAATGCATCTGTCAATGACATTTAGCTTTCTTAAACAAATATCTTGAAATTTTAGAAGTGACCTCAAGATTTGTTTGTTTTCTTGGACATCATTTTCAACACTGACTTAATCCCATTGCAGCAGTCTGTAATTCTACTCACACTTCTCCTAAGAATCTTAGCCATGCTGTTGCAACATATCATGTTCTAGTGGTTCCACGTCACCAGGGACGACTCATCTATCTGGAGTATGAGGGTGAAGGTCCCATCGAGAAAACTCTCTTCCTCGTTGGCAAGGTAACACTTGCTGTTGTTTTATAAGAAGATAAGTGGGTTGTTATCATTATTTCTTCTAAGGCAAGGTTACATTTGCTGTTTTAGTGGAAGTTAAGTGAATTAAAAATAATTTCTTCTATGGCAAGGTTACATTTGCTGTTTTAGTGGAAGTAATGTGAATTAAAAATAATTTCTTCTATGGCAAGGTAAAATATGCTACTGAAGTTTAGACTAAAAGTTGGTAAATTCCTGCTTTTTAAGTATTTTTATTGCTACTTAAAGTTGAGGATTGATAATTTTTGGGAAAAACAGTTTAGATATGCAATGTTATTGGGGTTTTAATTTGTTTAGACTAATTGTTAAAATTGACAAAAAGTGGCAAAACAATAAAAGTGATTTCTCAGTCTTGTATACCGACACTCATCTTGTTCAAACTTGGACATCCATCTGTTGCATATATCAGGGTATCACATACGACACTGGCGGTGCTGACATCAAGGCTGGCGGGATCATGGCGGGCATGCATCGCGACAAGTGTGGGGCCGCCTTCGTAGCTGGTTTCTTCAAGGTGGGAGGAAGTGCTATGTTGACTAAATAATTAACTATTCTTACATTAGGAGTAGGTATAACATTGTGCTAAGCCATAACAATTTCTTATCAATGATGTATTTGTTTGAAACTAAGTAGTTTCAAATAAGGAGTGAGAGTTACACATCTTATTTTACAGATTACAGTTATTTGTACGTTGATAGGAATTTGCATAAAAACTTGAGTTTTGAAAATACCATTCAATTTTTTTAACATAGTTGTGTTCTTGTTTTCCTTGTGTTTGTTTTCTCGAATACCTGTGAAGTATGCATTGAAAAGTATTTTGTGCCATTCTGTTTTCTCTGTGTTTAAAGACTGTGTCAGAGTTGAAGCCGAAAGGAGTGAAGATAGTTGGAGGTCTGGCCATGGTCCGAAACAGTGTCGGCTCTGGTAAAATCTTCATTCATATGTGTTTGTTCTTTATTCAGTTTAAAAGGAAACTGTTCTTGGTGCACCATTGAAATATGTTATACCAAACATTAAAGCATTATTAATATGTTTTTGATATGTTTTTGGTTAAAAAATGTGAATACACACTATTTTATTAGCCTCTTTAATTTCACAATAACCATCCATTAAAAAAAGTTTCTTTTCCCATATGTATTGTTTAGAATAAACATGTTGGTTGTTTCATTTCTCGTAGAGTGTTATGTGGCCGATGAGATCATTACTTCACGTGCGGGAGTGCGTGTGCGGGTCGGCAACACAGATGCGGAGGGTCGTATGGTGATGGCTGACGTGCTGTGTCGCTTGAAGGAACGGGTGAGACTAACACATCTTTCTTTGTCATTGACCAGAAAACATACTTTCACTGTAAAGTTAAAAATTTAGATATTAGAAATTATATTTTCTTTTTTTTCCACTTTTAACTAGCTATGACACACATTTAAAACTTTGTGCAATTACTCAACATAATTATGTTCAAAAACCTAAATTGCTTTATTGTATACATTGACATAGTCATGAACCTGCTCTAACTGAATGAAGCTAATCTACATATAAAATTTGAACATCTTATGGATGATAACAGCAGCAAAAACCAGCTCCATCATGATGTTTATACATTGAATTTCTAGGCTTTGGAAGCGGTCAACCCCCAGCTGTTCACCATAGCGACACTGACCGGCCATGCTATCCGTGCTTATGGACCACAGTACTCTGTATGTTCAACTTACCTTACTTGTTTATTTTTTTTACAAAGAAAAGCATTTCTGAACTAACTCTTATCTACTTTAATTATAACATATTGGTTGTGTTACATTTGCACAACTATAGAAATCTGGTTTATAGATTATTATTTTTTTAAATTTTGTGAGTCATATATTCATGTAACATACATCATACAATGGTGAATATTTCTTTTGTAGCAGTGCATACAACTCATAATAGATCATTTTAATTGTCAATGGATTTCATTGGTTGTTGACAAATATTTAAATAAAAATATGTGTATGATTGTCTCACTTATTGTGCATATACCTAGATCATCATGGACAATGGGCCAGCGCGACAACTTCAGACAGCCCAGGAGGTCCAGAAAGCAGGTGACCTTCTCGCCGACCCCTTCGAGATCTCCACCATCAGGAGAGAGGTGAGTCTTCCAGCAGGCTAGAGGCTTGGAACCAGTCACTGACAAGCTCAGAGTTATCCTTGCAGTCTTTGTTGTGTTGTTGGAAGATCAGGAAACACTCACTGGCCCTCTCTGAATTGTCGTTTTGTGTGACTGGAAGAGTACTGGAATGCACCATGGATCTAACTGCCTACATGTAGGTGGCAAAACCAAATCCTGGTTCCTTGACCTCACAAATTAGTATTTTTAACCAAGGTTTACCATTACAATTTGTATCACAAACAAAATGTTAACAATTGAGCACATGGCAATATTTATGACTATATATGTTGTTCATCAATCAAAACAGGTAATGTATTCAAGTGATCCAGAGTCCTTGATTATTTCAAACCAAATACATAATTTAAGTGACTCCAGATGCTTCATTGCTTGGCATCTCTTTTCCACTCACACTTGATCTGAAAAACAAGGTGGGTCAAACAAAAGAGCCAACTAATACATGTATTGTATGACCATCTTCTGTGTGGATAAATGACTGTATTCATTCTGCCATACCCAGTGAAGTAATTGTTCTTCCCTGACCTGCCATTTCAGGACTATGTGTTCCACACGGGAAAGTCGGAGTACGAGGATGTTCTCCAGTGTAACAACGCGGCCTCCAGCGCCACCCCTCGAGGACATCAGAGCCCCGCCGCCTTTCTCATCAAGGCTTCGGGCCTTGAGAACGTAAGTCACAGGTTTGAAATTAGCGCAAGTCTGAAGGGCTTTGTTATGTTGGGCTTGTATATAATTAGTTGTTTTTACACAGGAAGATCTGATACATGTAAAATACCTCATTGTCTGGCTAGTGGTTTGGAAATCGTATTTCATATAAGTGTTAGTGTAAAACATGCTTGACACTACATGTATATGAAATTCATACAGAATGACTAAGAATATAAGAGTATTGTTGATGTTTTAAAAACTAGAATATTACTTGTGCCAGTGTGCTGCAATTACAGCTTTGTTTTGTTGGCACTTTGGTGCGACTTATTCATACTTTCTACAGGGCTTTTAATATGAGGATGATTTCAAAATCAGTCGTGTTAACCATCTTTTTTTAAGAATACATGCCATTGTATGGAATGTAATGGCCATAAAAACTGCTCCCTGAGGTTTTATGGAACCATTCTATGTGGGTGAATCATAAACTTTGTAATTTAACATGTAATGTATTCACTTGCAATTATACAAAGGTTTGTTTGTAAAATCTCTTAATGTGTGTTGTTATTTGTATTACTTGTAAATTAAAAAAACCCTGTAATTGCAGCATGGCGTGGACTCGTCCAAGCCCCTGCCATACTCCCACCTGGACATCGCGGGCTCCAGCGGCCCTTTCCCGGGTGTGCCCACGGGCTCCCCGCTCCTGGCCATGGCCGCCCAGTACGTCCTGCCCAGGGTGTAGAGGGTCTGAGTGTTATGGGCTGCCCAGTTTGATAGGTCGGGGGCTCGCATGACAAAAAGATGGACTTGTGCCTCATTTAAGCTGCCAAAATAGTAACATGGACCTTTTTATGCTGTCTCATTTTATACCAGAGGGCCTATACTAACTCATGAGCTTCAAAACAAATTAATAATGAATTATGTAAGTGTGTTTGAAAAATTTGTAGGAGTATATGAATTGCCATAATCTTTTTCCTGCAGAATATTTATTTACGTTTGAAGGTGAAACATAATTTTTCTTGCTATTTTTTTGCTTTGTTAACTTACTTAATTTACTCTTGCATAAAGAATAACCTATTGATTTATGTTTATTGTAAGACTGTGATATTCACTAGCCATAACCATTTTAGTTTCTGACATTCATGTAACTATGCTTTTCAAATTTTCTACTGCATGTACAATGTATATCTCTCTAAAGCTGTGTAACAGTTTGTTGATTTGTCTAATGGTATACATATATGCTTATTATCAATTGGTTCTTGTATGTTTGAAATAATCAGCAACATATATTTAAATAAACATTCCCAGTAATGGAAATTATACTTATTGTATGGACAGTTCGCAACTGTCAATCATGATCACTTATAGCAGTACATGGTCAATTATAATCAATGGAATAGTTATACAATGTATTGTCAGGTGACAATATGACCTAGTAAATACAGTCAAAAGGAAGCATACTTCCTTTTTGTGATACACCTTATCACACAATCAAAGGAATACTACAGAAGGGGGGGAGATTAAAAATTTGTGAAACTATGTATTACTGAACATTGTTGAGGCATGAAGAATACTTTGAAATAGTGTTGGAATGCAGAACATCCTTGCATACTGAATGAAAACCATTAATTAAGTTCTTCTTAACCAAGATAATTTCAACTTGCTATGAAAAAAGGGACTGGGAACCTAAGAACACTGGTTAAGTTGACGGACTGCTTTGATCCGACATGTTTGTAAAAATAGTGTCAAACCCCACTACTGCAATGAACTTGAACTATTCAGGCAGTTAAAATGATAAGAAATTATGAGCCCTGTAACATTCTACCAGCCCTACTCATAATAGACTGGCAATCCCAATAAGCGGTCCAATAAGTCATATCACTGTTGGACCAGGGCTGAAAGTGTTATTTTTTATTGGCCCTGCTTTCCTGCAACTTGATTGGCTGACATTTTGCATAGGCATTTCATGCAATTGTTAGCTTGTAAAGTCAGCTGAAAAATATTGACACATATTCAAATAAATTATTCTTTAAAACTTATGTCTTTCAATTAAATAATAGTGTAATAAAATTGTCATTTAATAAGAGATTTGATATTGGCACTGTTATAATTTTGTCTTCGTGCAGTCGTATTAGCCCTCGGCCGTATTCCTTGGGCCAATACGAATGCCCTCGGACAAATAACAGTGCCAATATCAAATCTCTTATTTAATAACATATATACTGAAACAAAAAAGTTTAGTCAGTAATTTGATATATCGGTTTTTATCCCTAAACATTAAGTTTTATTAAAAATATATGAACATATTGTGTGTATATCCACTTTATTGAATAAACCGTAAGCACAGAGATATACAATTTTACATTCATGCGCCATTTTAAAATTTATAAAATGCACGTGCAACACATGCTCAGAGTCATAAATTACGCCGTTAATTTTTTTCATTATTTGATCGGCAAAAAGCATTGGGTATGGTTTACAACCAAACAAACACATGTAAAGGTGCAAAACTGTTAGATGCACAGAAAATGACAATGCATCGTCCCCAGAACCATTTAAAAGAAACTGGGAGTTCAAAGGACAGACAAGTTAACCCCCTAATATGTTGGCACATAAAACTGTTATTTTATGACGTCATCACAACATAATCGTTTCATCAAAAGGCCAGAAAAGTGATTTGTTGTTTGCCTGATACAGCTGGAACCATAAACATATTTCTGAAATGGCGAGTAAACGCCTTGTCTGAATGTGCCTCACAGTCGTCTATGTACTTTACTTTATTAAACGTCACTGTGAAAAGCATTAAACGTTTAAAAACATGGTTATAATAGCAATGTTTGTTCTTAAATAGTGTTGGAATCCACATTCAATTTGATGTATGTTACTGTGTTACATCATGTTTCGTTACCAAAAACAACACCCATCATGAGAGGGTTAACTGACTAAACTTTTTTGTTTCAGTATAGTACATTTGAATCACTGCATCACTTTATGTACAATAATTACTGGTAGAAATATTTAGATAAACCCTGAGGTGTGTACACATGTTTTTTTATTAATTTATTTACTTTGTTCCTTTGATATTGGTAGTGCAAAACCAAAATATGTCAAATAAGATGTTTTCTGTAATGTATTATTTTAATCTTCTAACTCAACATCAGAACATTTGTAACAAAACACAAAAGAAAATAAATAATAGAATAATCAATAAACAAACATTGATAATGTAGCATTGCAAACATCTCAACATAACATTAATGCCCTATAGTGAACAACTGAAAACAGGGTTAGAAGGTACATTGTACATGTATTTCAGCAGTTTCTGTCATGTGGATGTCTGTATGTGAGGTGGAGGTTGTCAAACACTTCCTTCTCACTGGATGCTGGCACTTTCCTCTTCTGAAAATCAAATACTTGTACATGTACAAGGTATATATTCAACTGTGCCTTGTTTCTGCTTTACCTACTCCGGTTTTTAGCAGGAAATGGACACATGGGACATGTTTATGATTCAGAGCTTTGCAATGTTTTCGGCAATAAAACGGAAATAAATGTAATTTAAACTGAAACCTAAATGATTAAGTAAAAGAATGCAACAAACTGAGATATATGTACAATGACTAACAAGATTAAAACATTCTCCAATTAAAACAAAGTAGAAACAAAACCGTGCTTAAATACACAATGAATTCTCAATCAGTTGCTTAAATTTGATCACTCTGGCCTGAGGTCTTCATGTTCAAGTTATTAAGTGCCTGAACTAACAACAGTGCTCCAACTGACGATATTACTTGTAAAATTAAAATCTATTTCCTAAATAAATCTGAAAAACAAAGTTAAAGTGATAAGTTGATTCACTGACCTTGTTACAGTCATAGAGGCCATGACTGGAGAGCCTCATTCCGAGCTCCCGGTCAGCGTATGTGCGCACGTCGCGGTTAAACTGCTTGCTGCCAGTCCAGCCAACCAGGGCGTAGAAGTACTGACTGTAGGGGGCGACAATCAGGTCAACACGCCTTGCTGTCCATGCACCCCGTGTCTCCAGCACTTTACTGGGGTCATTATAGCTCACTGGAGCTATACTGGGATCTATGGAGTCTTCAGTGCTTTCACAACTTTCATTTTCTGGTGGTTTCGAATCACTGGGAGCATCACCTGAGAGGTCTGGTTCTGATTTGCTGCTTTTGTTCTTGTCTGACATTTCACCATTTAAAGATCGGTCATAGACAGTTTTGCCTCTTTCTGAACCACAGTTAACGCAAGTGTCTGACCATCTTGTGAATTCCCAACTACAATGACAACGAGGCACATTCCTCTCACTAGCATTGTCAGACGATGACTCTGCCTGCTGTCTTACACTGTTCGGAACTTTTAAAATGCCAATCCACTTCTCGAAGTGGTCCAGCTGCCCCCTCAAGGTCAGTTTAGAGTTGGTGGTCAGTACTTCGTCCCTGTACGTACTGGCCTCGTGACGCCCATGGAGCAGGACATCACTGGCTGCGAGGCTGGCCAGGAGCCGGCACAGACAACCCTCGACTTTCCCCTCAGCCGGGTGGCTTATCAGTATGTCCACATCATGACCTGTAGCCTTACCCCTGTAAGGATACATAAAAGTTCAATAATCATGAATTTATTTTAATACATTGTAGTTAAATATTTTAAAGATAACATTAAACAATTGGAGTCTTCTTTTTGATCCTACCAAAGACATTTAATCAAGTAGTCTACGGCTGTACTCATCAACATGGCAAAAGCATATAATTATGCTAGTGTTTTATGCGGCAAACTTTAATTTCACTAGAAATCTGCTGTGGAAAAGGCAACATTAACAAACCTACAAAATGAAATTTCTGGGTGTTTTCCAGACAAACATAGTTTTAACCGTTTTTGACCTTTGACCTCTATGTCTGCCAAAAACTACTAGGTGTGACTTCCTTCCCTTTGTCTCATCAATGTTAACATTTGTGCCATGTTACCTTTAAATCCATAAATCCAATGCAAGGTTAGAGCCAGAGCAAACATAAGTTTGACCATTAGGACCTTTGACCTTTGACTTTTAAGACTGACCACATCCTGTATGGTTTCAATTACAAGTAGATTCTTCTGAGTGAATCACCTTGTTGGTCCCAAACACCTTAATTACCTGTGAATGGCCCTCTTTGTACCGACACGCTCAGTCAAGGAGGGTTTAAAGTGTACAATGTACCAATTAGCGAGTAGCCAAACGAGCGATAATACGCCAATTTAATCGTTGACGACTTTGCATATCGGTGTGGGCATAATTGATGGATTAATAGTCAGGCCGAGTCGATGTCGGTACAAGCAGTTATACTGTAAAAGCAGTTATTCTTGACTATGGAACATTCAGTTGAATTAAATTGTTTAAACATGCATAGGTGTTATTAAATTTGATAGAACATTGTGTTGTAATGGAAGGTAATAGGAAAATGACCGGTTGTCTCGAGACTTTTGGTGGGCACTGTATGTTTGACTACACGTTTGGAGATTACCAGATACAGTTGAAACTCGAAACCTCGAAGTCCCAGGGACTTGCAAAAATAACTCGAAGCATCCGGAAATCGACTCATCCGAAAGTGGTTATTTAAATATAATATGCTGTAAGAAACGCGGTACGTGTATGCGGTCACATTACACCATACTGAATTACGTCTGTATCTTTACTGCCGTAATGTTAATATTGGATTTAAGAAATAAAAAATGGTTTGTTATTTATTTATTGTTTTATATATTATATTTTATTAAATATATATATACATAAAATCATTAACATACATAGCACATAACATTCGATATACATGTACTTTCTCTGAGACCACATCATGTTTATATACAGATACTAATCAATGACAA
>Ga0224511_10003885_pt1 | contig 11028 bp, 9 predicted proteins | sample SF_May12_sed_USG_2_FD_169988 | JGI IMG/M metagenome (GOLD analysis project Ga0224511, IMG submission 169988) | Sediment microbial communities from San Francisco Bay, California, United States - SF_May12_sed_USGS_8_1 | ecosystem: Environmental > Aquatic > Marine > Sediment | place: USA...
AATTTGAGTTGATTTAAATACATATTAAGCAAAAAAAATGACACCTCAATGCATTGCGGTCCTTCATTAAAAATCGCATGGGTTGCCAAGGAAACAAGTTTATTGTGCCTTCACCCAGCGTCGATTTAACATCCAACAACCAGATTCTTAAACACCAGTGTCCATACTACAAAAATATATGGGTCTACAAAAATCCCACCAGGGGGGATGATTTCACTTTCTGGCCCATGGACTAAATGTACTTGCTGCAGTAGATACTAGTGTTCCGGTAAAATTATTTTGCTAGCAATGGCAAGTCCTCACGAAACCTAGATTGAAAGTTTTGATTACGTTTGTTCTTCAACCATCTACCCGTAAATGTACGTTTCAAAACCCAAGACATAACATCGATGATCTAGAGAACAAATGCTGATAATTTATCTTTACTGCGGTCAAAGTCTGAATATTCTGGCACATAGTTAAATTTACATTTTAGTAAATGAAGTTCAAAAAAATAAAAGATTCTTATTTCTGTTCATAAACGACATAGTAGAATACCAGATAAGTTGTTATGCTTTATTTGTTTTCTGTTGTTTTTTATCATAAAGGAAGCTGCTATTTGGATATATTCAGATACCATTTTGCGTTGACACTATGGAACCAACAATGCAATAACACAAACAGCTAATCGCAGGATGAAATGAGGACACAGCGTTACTATAAAATGCGCGTTTTCGTCGTACACGAACATAAAATCAACATTAAATATGTAGAAGACGAAATAAGTGTTCAAAGTTTACGCACTTGTATATGTATTGTGATAACAACTTACGTTCATGACCAAAGCATTTCAATTGGTTTTTTTTTTGTTAAAACATTTTTAACCAGTAACATTTGCTGCACCGGATTAAAGCTAATATTAAGATATATAAATTAAAGAGATGTTCAAAGAAAAAATGTAAACAATGTAGACATGTCAAGTTATAGGGCACCATGGCGAAATGGCCCCTGACAAAACCAAACACGCAGAACAGCGCAAAAACACACAGAACACCAAGACGCAACAGGCATTCAGAATAAACTATTTTTGTGTTGCTTATAAACTCGCTAATGTTACCTAGCCAGTGAACTATAGCCACGTGTTTTATGCAAAATGTTTGGTTGGTTTTGCCTTAATTTTGTAGAAAGGAATGTTTCCCCTAAAATTCGCGGGTGTGTTTAACATTTGAACTATTGTGTGTATGACTAAACATTGTCATTTGCGAATTAAAAGGTTTTTGCTGATACAACCAACATATAACCAATAAATAAACATTTGTCATTCCGTCGTGTGTAATATGAAGATATATTTATATATTTTTCCTAATCGGTTGTTTTGTACCAAATAGGTTCGACGAATATGGTATACCGAGAGCTAAAATATTTGCAAATCCATGCTACTGCAACGTTGACAACAAATGTCTATACATTTCAATAAAAAATGGCACGACAATAGCTCTAACCCTATATACCCTTTTTTCATTTAATAAGAATTTTAGAATTCATGGTATTTTACATAATGTGTTCTTTATAATATTTTAAGCGTCTTACGGTCAAATTAATGCAACGGATACTGAGGTCCTTCTCATCACGATCGGTTGGGTTTGTTCAAGTGTTTACAGCATGATAACAAACATACTTGGACTGCATATTATATTCAATTATATCATAAAATGTACAAAATAGTGACATTTGTATAAAAATGGACAATCACAAATCAGACAAATCTAAGTGCACGTGTATGGTAACAAAGTAGAAAGAAAATCAAGTGTTTTACTTAATAACTATAATGCCGACCTCGATTCTTCGATATTTGCAATTGTTCAACTAAATATAAAATTGAGCAATTTCTATTCTTATAATTATACTTAAAAACTGATTTCAGAGAAAACGTTTGCTGAAACAGGTAACCAATAAAAATCAAACAAGAATATTTGCTTGTAAGTACAAACAATATACATGTACTTCTTACAATAGAAAATGTCCTCTTGCAATAACAGCTAGTATGGTGATTACTTTATCTTTTAAAAAATATTCTTTATCGTTTTTACTCAACATGGTCATAACACTGGTATATGCTTCCTGTGTTTCCTGATCGTTACAGCTCCTTTCAATTGTTGATGCTATTAATCATCATCTTCATCCTTTCTCCTGCAGACGTAGATAGCCAGAACAATACCCAGCAACTGAAAAATATGATTTAAATAAAATAAATTAAGACGCATTACTATTCAACAATTCTATTGGTACCTATTGTGCGATTCACTAAGTTCTTGGTCATCCGTTTTTACGTTTTCGTCAAAACTATTCAACGCAATTTAACAAAACATACCTCGCTTGGTAGAGTTTAATCTCGCTTCATACGAAGAATTCATTTCTGCCGTAACACTTTTTAATAAAATGATATTGGCATAGCGCCACAAAGTTTTCAAAAGAATATGTTAGCTGCTATCCTTTGGACTCGTACTTTTTGACAAAAAATCGTACGTAACTTTAAAATAAAGAACTACAATTATGCCGAACGTTTGTTTTAAACTTATCGGCGGAAGAATGAAATCATGAGCGAGAAATCACAAGCTTTCTAACGAAGCACGTCTTCCCTATACCGTTTTCAAATTGTATTGGCAATTTTAAAACATTTTGGCTTCGAACATGGTGAAATGCATATTTGGCATAACAAACAGCTTTTAATATGACTAAACGATTAAATTGATTTGGTTAAGGTGTACTTTAATAAACATAAGATGTTCAAAGAAAATATGTTGCATACAATGTAGACAGTCAAGTTGAAGTGCACCATAACAAAATGGCCTGTACAAAATGTCGATCTAGTTGGAAAACTCTTAAATTAAAAGATTTTGCCAAATTATGTAACCAGTGTCCCCAATGACAGCTTTGAAACTAGACCACACATCCAAGTTCCACTCAAAACTCAATGTAGATCATGGCAAAAACATCGATCCCATATTTGACCTCTAAGTGTGACCTTGACATTGAAATGTAGATGTAAGCGCGACACAAATTAAATATGGAAAAAATGACAATGTAATGAAGCGAATTCTAAGAACATCATTGCAAAAGCCGACCCATTATTTACTCTTAAGTATGACATGGAGCATAGAGTTATGAACATACTGACCTTTTTGGTATACAATTATGCCAAGAGCGTTTATGAATTCAACAAGAAGTGCATACATTGCTAAATATATAAATGTTGTCGTGTAGTAACGTTGTAGTGTGATGATTACCTCCAACATTGCTATGCCGACGCCGACACCGACCAGCATGATCACGTGACTTTTGATTTGTGCCTCGAACGTGTTATAGCAGCCCTGGAAAATGCACAGTATCGTGAAGTTGCAACATTATAACAGCACTGACGTTGAAAGATCTATTGTCCTAACCTCTGGAACGTGTTATATAATTAAATGTAGGTATTGTTTTAATTAATAAACTTTTAAGAACATCAAGAACATCAAAAAACGAAGAAATGCATAATACTAGTCTACACAACTAACTCTAGTACTTTTTCATATATAGACATACCCCTTGCTGAACAAATGACGGATTGTCTGTGACTGAACCATTATTTTGTAGTTGCAGAGCTTCCTTCTGACAGACGGTATAGTTTTTAGGCATCGGGTTTTCGGCGTCTTTGTCTTTCAATATGCAGCACGAGTTAGGAACGTGTTGGTTGGGAAACGCTGGCTGCAGATAATATACGATTTTGATATAATAAATTATAATATAAATAATATGACAATGCATGTTAAGTTATATACAGAGATATCAAGGTAAAATCACTTCAAATTGGAGCGCAAACTCTTCATATTTAATCTGCGAAAATGGAATTTAAAGCTTTGTTGGATTTGAGGTACTTACATCAGTAAAGTTAGTCCCTATGTAATCACTAGCACCATTCGATCCGCAGCATCCGAGCTGAAATACATAGCTGATGATGATGATAATGATGATGATGATGATGATGATGATGATGATGATTATAATGATGATTGACGATGGTTGTGTTATTGATAATATTGGTGTGGTTCATGTGCAGATAATTGTGACAAAATGACAATAATGGAGATACTGCTTATTCAAGTATGTATGGAAAAAAACATTTATATTACCCAGACTTGAATGTAGTCCCATGCTTTGGCGTCCAAGCCTTTCCCAGGTTTGTAGTTTGGCCCCAAAGACTTCTTCAGAATGCCTGGTAATTCTTTGTCAATCTTAAACACACGAATCAATATTTAAAATGCTAACTTGTGGTGTAATTAAGAATTGGAAGTACTGATACCGGTTCCTTGCGTACTGCGTACGACCTAAAACACCCCTAAATACTGAAAACACATTGTGTATTTAACCATCTTTTTGCATTAGAACATCTTAAAAATTGCGGTTAGAAACTATATATAAAATACTGAGAAAGTTGTTGATGTTAAACTTGACTGGAATTAGTTTTATTTTGTTTGTTATAATTGTTATACATTACGTAATACGCCAAGTTGATAATATGGCAACTTAAATTATCTATTGTTGTTTTACTGAAACATTCGAACAATACAGGATGATCTAACATTAATCAACTAAGAAACAAACTTCGGATTCTGAGTTAATTTAAAATAAAACTCTTAGACTAGTGAAAACGTAAAACAAATACAAACCTTTCCCTTGAAGACAGCGGCCGAGATGCCACCACCAAACTCTCCAATAAATACGAGAATCAAGAAGAATATGTACTGGAAAATAAAAATGAATCATATCACAGGTGTGTAATGTACAACAGCCATGTTTTGTGAAAGCAATATTGAAAACATATAAAGAGAATAATTTTGCAAGCAATATTACTCACAATGCCACTGAAAAACCGTTGTCCCATCTTGCATTTCTCCGGGAGACACGCGGCGAAGAAGCCGAAAGCCGCAATCAGGAGAACACCGACACCGAAGATTATGAGGACTGTGGATGCTGTGGTCAAGGCGTTGTCGGTGGAGTCAATCTCCACGAGATGCTGCATATTAACGACATTCTTGTCCACCTTGACCCAGACACCGACGGCCAGCACGGCGATACCCGACAACTGGACATACAGCATATATACGTGAATCTCTAACTGATAGGTAAATCGTTATGTTTGTGAAAACATTACATAATAACAAAATTAGAATAGTCAAAATGCACAATCTAAGAGACGTTTGAGCAAATATATCAAATGGCATAAAATCTTTTATGGATTCGTACACGTAGGCATATATGACTGTTATCAGGACATAACGCTTTCAAGCCTGTTCCTAAGAATATGACATATGTTTGTTAACATTGTTGCGCTACCGAGAGTGTCGATTCTTTAGATTATTCAGTAAATGGACAGTTCCACAACTGTCAATCATTATCATTTATAACAGTACATGGTCAATTTTAATCCAATTGAGTAGAGATATATTGTCAGGTGACAATTTAACCTAGTATATACAATAGAAAGTGCACTTTCTGTTTGTGATACACCTTATCACATGAACAATGGATATCAGCAAATGTGGGCGGAGATTAAAAATTTGTGGAACCATGCATTGTTGCCGTTTCGAAACGAGTAAACGAAATTAACAGAAGGTTTGTAAAAAAAATGCGGCACATACCAATAGTTTACAAGAAAGGTAACGTCTTTAAAAAGACATATAAACTTCGGGCAGAAAGAGGTTTATAGTGATTACTACCGGTAGTTAAATGAATAATATCTGCAGATTTTGGATTGACGGAGTTGCTTAAGGGTCAAACGAACTAGAATCGAACTCGTATAATGCTTTTGTTAAAATAATTTTATAGCAAAGTACGTGTCTTCTTTTTGTTGTATGTATAGGGTTATCTATTTCTATCGTCGTAAATATCAGTCATTGAATTTATCGCATAGTATCTGAGTATTTATCTATGGTATTTCGATTTCACAATGACATTTTAGTTAAAATGTTATCAACATTTAATGGAACAATCTATTAATTATTAGACTACCCGGTCTTTGTTTCAGTTTAAACTCAACTAAATAAAACCAGCACAAAATATTTTTTTAACTTTAAATTAAATATTAAGTTTTTTATTGTATTTTCCTTTCAATAAATAGCATTTAAATAAACATTAGGGTACCTGGTGTTCTGCTTGGCAATTTACTATTTGAAAAAGTTAAAGAAACAAGAGTAACTAGATTTGCTTAAAAAAAGAAAGATATCGTTCAGTATATGCTTAAAGCGTCCATATCCTTTTTAAGCAATGACTCATAAAATGTTACTATACTTGGATATACATAATATTATAAACAGAAAAATAAAATAAAAACGAAACAACCAAGAATTCATTAAAATGCCATATTCTCCATGTTACCATCAATTTAAATACAATATTTATTATGGATTCTGGGCGATAATATATTTATCGATCTATTATTTTTATAAACATAGCGTACCATGAAAATAAAGTTGAATGAAATGAGGCCAAACCTGGCCAGACAGTCACAGCACCCCATCCTGGTAATTCTAGAACACAAAAACATATATGTTTGTTACTCAGGATGATAGAACAAAATATCACTTAATATTATTTGTTGATTAATGTGATACATATATAGCGTTGGTAATAGTAAATGTATTGTAAAATTGCTACGTTGGTCTTTGACCTTCTGGTATTCAAATGAAAAAATGAAATACGAGTATATAACATAACATCTATGTTCAAAAAAGGTTCAAGAAAGTATGAGTTGACCAAGTTGACAAAGTCAATGTCATAGGCTTATTACAACAACGGCTCAATAAAAAAGACAGTTGGCATAACAACAAAATATTAAACAGCAAAACAGAACAAAGACGCAAGACATACGTTTGTAACATGCAATATATTTAGGTAAAACGTTTCTTTACATAAGAAGGATTGCTTTATACGCGCATATATAAGAGTAGTAATCCTATAAATGAAGACATGTTATTCAAAAGTTTCAATTAAATTGTTACGTGAATGTGACTGTGAAAGATAACACTGAATAATATCAAAAACACACTTACGTTGTGCGCTGTATTCAGGTAATTAGCAATTAACGTCCTGAAGTGAACAGTGTTGTTTCACTTGGTGGATGTAACAAAATGGCCAAGTTGATGATAATAAGCTGATATCTATTAGTTACACACCACACGCCCCTTAATCATCCGGCTGATAAAATCACCATCAAATGGTCCGAGTAAGATATAAACACAATGATGTGATATTAAACGACCCAACAACTAAGACTAAATATAACAATTACGGATCAACTCGGGATACCCTAATTTTTAAGCATGACCACAAATATTTAAAAATATTTTGTATAAATTTTGTATTCCTTAAAGAGTGTATGTCCGATTCTGTCACTAATTACAATTATGTAGGAGACACTAATGCCAACAAAATAATGCACATTAAGCGAGATATTTCTAACTGAAATATTAAAATTATTCTCAGCGTTTTAATAGTAGTAAGGGGCAGGTAATCCATAATTACAATTTGCCTGTTGAGAGCAACAATTTAAATTCCGACTTATCAGAACCCCTCGGTCATTTCTTCGGAAAACGACACTCTCTGAAAAAGTCCGTAAACTTCCGAGACTAGTTTAAACACGAATGGAGTCATCATTGTAGGTAAACAATAACCGAGATTTATGGGCAATCAACAATTTATTCGGTACGTATCGTGATACATTTTTTTGCGTATTTTGCAATATATTATGTTATTATTTTATACTTTTTGACGATAACTTACAACTTTATATTAAAATATTAAATAAATAGCTGATAAATAGCTGATTAAAAGATCGGACATATCCCCTTTAACGGTAAAAATACTTATAATCCACCAATTGGTCTATATTTTTCACTTCAGTAAAAATACAAATTGTAATGCCGTTGTCTCCACAACACTTACGTTTGTTTATTCCTCCCCATATTTTATTAAATATAATAATACAAAGCGTGGACACAAACATGGAGTTGCCATAGCATTATTGTAACCTGCAATAAAACACTAAAACCCTGCTACCTTTCTATTTTTAATATTTGTATTCACTATTCAAATACGCCAAGGCCCGGAGTCACTTGGTACATTGTTATGATAATAAGGGTCCGAAGCTAGTTGCGATGCTTTGGTGTTAAGGAAAGCATATTTTTCCACCAAAGATATAATTATTTTAATTTCTAATGCAGTGCTTTTATAACCAACAATTTTACGCATCCATCGGTAGCAAAATTACCATCACCAATGCCAGATATATTTTTTTAGAATACCATGCAGAGAAATGTGACGTGGGGAGATGTTTAGTGTCCCTTAGTACAATAGCTTTTAATGAAAAATCCTCTACACTTCAAATGTCTCCACAGGATCGTCTAACAATCGATGGCAGCAACTATGATCATTTTGGTACCGATTGTTGCAAAACATTATTAGCTGGCTACATTAAAAAGTTACAGTTACTGCAAGTCGCCATACTCTTCTATCGCTAAGTATCATAACAATGTACCACGTACTTCTAATCCTTGTGACGTGTGTTTAGTCCAGACATGTAGAACTTGTTTTAAATGTCATACTTAAAATCACCGCGTTTAAACGAATAAAAGGGTGATGTTTTCTTTGAACGTAAACAGTTCAAACTTTTATAAAAGGCACTTAAAATACTTTACGACTTGCATTGTGGCTGAGTACTAAATTAAACTGATGAAAGGGAAAGCCCCCAGGAAGCAAAACCTGCATAGGAAAACAGCAGCCTCGGTTTTATTGAAGCTAATCATCAGTGGAAATGAAAGATGCCACTCCACTGACGCCCCCTAGCGCATGAGTGGAACTCGATTTTCAAATGTAAACAACACACAATCCATGATTCCTGAGGACCAGAAAAATATAACTACACAAGACTGTGTTATTTGTATAATTCATTACACTGTCAAGTAGTAGCAGTGTCATAAGTTACAACAACAACAATTTTTGTTCAACAACAACAACAACAACAACAACAACAACAACAACAACAACAACAACAACAACAACAACAACAACAACAACAACAACAAATAACAACAAAATAATAACAACAGCAACAATTTTTTTTTATAAGTTAAACATTCTCCAGTCTCATTAATGTTAAAATAATTTATTATCTCAACAAAGTATAAGTACATATTGCATCAAGTATAATGGCACAGACTTATAAAATAAAGAATTCTGACATTATGGTCACCACAACAGTTCTGCGACAATAAGTAAAGATACATAAAACATTCCAAATCGATGTAATGTTTTACATTGACACAGTTTAGCGTTCTGAAAGTGTTATGCATGTTCATTGCTGCTGTGGAACTTGGTTTCAGAGTCGCTTGGCCCTACTTCCTTCACAATTTCTACACGGAGTCGACGGTATTTCAGACGTACTATTCTAAAACAACAAATGAGTTGTTTTAATGTAATATTAAATAGTATTTGTTTTCAAATACGGAGTGTTTTGTCTATATGTAATAAAAAATAAGCCTGTATGATCTATTCTCTGTATTTGTATTGTCAAAATTTAATATCTATTTATCCTTACATCAAAAAAAAAGTTATTTGAACACAAATTTACTTTCACTGTAGGGTTTTTTTGTCCAAAAAATGTTTTTAGAACCCCACCCCCCACCCCCAAATATTTGGAAAGGCATAACCTTAAACCCTGTTGTTTGTTGTTTTATACATAAGAAAACAAAAGCACAATGTGTAAAAGCTTTTTTTCTGTTTCCACAAAACCAGTGCTTTGAAATTTTAATAAAATATCAATCATCTAAAAAAGACTAACTTACAGACTCATTGTAATATTTTACCAACTACACAAACTAGTTAACCATCAGACTAGTAACGCGATTTTTATTATTATTATTTAAATGTTCGTACTTACATCAGAATAAAACCACATATCAGATACAGTGCTCCGAAAAGAAAGAAGATGAATCCAGAGTAGAAGGCGATTGTGGCCGTGTACACAATGTTCACAAGAAGCATGGCGATAATACCGCACAATACCTGGGTCGCTACCACGCCTGCAAACATCGAGCCTGGAAAACAGAAGCAATTATACAATGATGACGCACAATACCTGCGTCGCTACCACGCCTGCAAACATCGAGCCTGGAAAACAGAAGCAATTATACGATGATGCCGCACAATACCTGCGTCGCTACCACGCCGGCAAACATCATGCCTGGAAAACAGAAACAATTATACAATGATGACGCACAATACCTGCGTCGCTACCACGCCGGCAAACATCATGCCTGGAAAACAGAAGCAATTATACAATGATGACGCACAATACCTGCGTCGCTACCACGCCGGCAAACATCATGCCTGGAAAACAGAAGCAATTATACAATGATGACGCACAATACCTCGGTCGCTACCACGCCTGCAAACATCGAGCCTGGAAAACAGAAGCAATTATACGATGATGCCGCACAATACCTGCGTCGCTACCACGCCGGCAAACATCATGCCTGGAAAACAGAAGCAATTATACAATGATGACGCACAATACCTGGGTCGGTACCACGCCTGCAAACATCATGCCTGGAAAACAGAAACAATTATACAATGATGACGCACAATACCTGGGTCGGTACCACGCCTGCAAACATCGTGCCTGGAAAACAGAAACAATTATACAATGATGACGCACAATACCTGGGTCGGTACCACGCCTGCAAACATCGAGCCTGGAAAACAGGAACAATTATACAATGATGACGCACAATACCTGGGTCGGTACCACGCCTGCAAACATCGTGCCTGGAAAACAGAAGCATGGCGATATACCGCATAATACCTTAGTCGCTACCACGCCTGCAAACATCGAACCTGGAAAACAGAAACAATTATACAATGATGACGCACAATACCTGGGTCGCTACCACGCCTGCAAACATCGTGCCTGGAAAACAGAAGCAAGGCTATGGTGCCGCATAATGCCTGGGT
>Ga0224511_10003886_pt1 | contig 11028 bp, 10 predicted proteins | sample SF_May12_sed_USG_2_FD_169988 | JGI IMG/M metagenome (GOLD analysis project Ga0224511, IMG submission 169988) | Sediment microbial communities from San Francisco Bay, California, United States - SF_May12_sed_USGS_8_1 | ecosystem: Environmental > Aquatic > Marine > Sediment | place: USA...
AGGCGCGAGTGAAAAAATGTCCCCCTCTGAGATGGTGAGCCGTATCAATAGCATGGCGCAACGGGAAGGTATTTCCTTTGCCGAGGCGGTTGCCCGGGCCATGGCTGGCAATGACGGCAGTTTAGGGGATATTCGCAAGATGGACTTGAAAAAACTGCTGGATACCTGGACGCGGGCAGCCTGAGTAACACCCGTGGCCCGAGAGCCACGGTTGACGAACGCCTGCAGCCGCCTATTTTTGGCAGTGCGGGCAGTAGTAGGTTGATCGGTTGGCTGATGTCACGCGTTTAATCGTTTGTCCGCAGCGGTGGCAGTCCTGCCCTTCCCGGTCGTAGACCTGCAGTTGTTGTTTAAAGTAACCGGGTTTGCCGTCGCCATCGGTGAAGTCCCGCAGCGTTGTGCCGCCGGCGGCGATTGCCTGCTGCAATACCGCCTTGATGCCGGCCACCAGCTTTTCACATCGTGGCCGGGATAACTTGTCCGCGGCCAAACCCGGCCGGATGCCCGCCAGAAACAAAGCCTCGCATGCGTAGATGTTACCCACGCCAACAACAATACCGGCATTCATAATCAAAGACTTGACGTTGCATTTGCGCTTGCGGCTAAGCGCATGTAAATAGGCGCCGGTAAAGTCGTCTGTCAACGGCTCAGGTCCTAAATGCTTGAACAGCTTGTGTTGGCTTATTTCCCGGGAGGTCCAGAGAACGGCGCCGAAACGCCGGGGGTCATGTAAGCGCAGGCTGCGCTTGTTATCCAGTTGAATATCCACATGGTCATGTTTGTCGGCAGGGGTATCCCAGGGCACCAGGCGCAGACTGCCGGACATGCCCAGATGCAGGATCACCGTGCCCGCATCCAGCTGCAGCAGTAAATATTTACCGCGGCGAAGCACGGAGCGAATCTTTTGACCGGTGGTTTTTTGCCCCAGTTGCCGGGGTACCGGCCAGCGCAGACGGGCCTGCCGAACCACGACACCGGTGATTCGCCGGTCCTGAATATGGGGCGTGATTCCCCGGCGGGTGGTTTCGACTTCGGGTAGTTCCGGCATAATCGGCGGGTCTAGTCTTTGGGTAATACCATGATGTCCGATGCGCCAAACAGCCAGGATGCGGTTAAACCGAGAAGGAAGGAATAATTGGCTTCCACCAGCGGGCTGTCGCGAATCACCGAATTGGCAAGATTGTCGTAGATGGCGAATCCCGCAATCCAGTATTTACCGCGGCGGGTGCTGGCAGTGAGTGTCAAACGGGTGCCGCTGAAACCGCTGCGTGCGTGGTACTCCGGACGCTCGTCGGTGGCGTAACGGGAGCTTACGGAATAATAGTAATCGTGGTACTGCCGGTCGGTATAAATGGGTCCGTAAGCCAGTCCCAAATTCCACTCGTAGGGATGAAAGCGGCCGTAGTTTAAATTAATCAAAGGGTTTGCCAGATAGCCTTGCGCCTCGTAGCGGGAGAAGTTGGTAACCACGACTTTGCGTACCGGCAAGGCGATGTTGATGAATTTTCGGGTCTCTTCCCGGCCCCAGATGTTGATTTTCAGGGAAGGCCCCAATTGCAGCGCCGGGTCCAGGTCCGGCATGCCGGTGCGCAAATCGTTATCGCTGCTGTCTACCGGTGCCGATGCGGCGGCGCTGAAGTCCAGATAGACGCGTTCGGTATCGAAAAAAACGCCCCGTAAACCCTGGCGGTCGAGGCGCAGCTTATCCCCCCGGTAGACCATATAGGGAAAAGGCAGGGCGTACATGCGGTAGTGTTTCGATCCCCGGTAATCGGGCATATAGATGGACGCGATACCCAGGCCCGCCTCCCACAGGGGCAGTAACTGGGCCGTCGCGGATATGGGCAGTAGCGACAGTAAGCAGGTAAGCAGCAGGGTCGGTGCTAACGTAGCCTGATGTGACGCAAGCATTGGATTAAGGGATATTGAACAGGCCCTCAATTTCCAGCAGCAAATCCGCTCGGCAGATATCGCCTAGCACATAAAGAATGGGCCCTGCGAAACTGAAGCGTCGGTTCATGATGCTGCTGATTTGGGCGTAATGTTGGCGGTGACGAATATAGACTTTGATGCCGGTCAGGTTTTCCGTGGTAGCGGCTGATTGATGGGCGGAGGCCGCATGCGTGCACAGCGACTCAATGTTGGTCAGTGTTTCGTCCAGTTGCCGCTCCATATCGCCTTCATGCACAGTCTCATGGCCAACAACACTGGCGGTGCCGGAGAGATACAATTGTTCGCCATCATTCCATTTAATGGTCATACCCCGGGAAAACGACGGGCTGGCAGGGCCATATTGGGGTGGGTAGCAGAAGGCGCTGACTTGCCGTGGGTTTTCCACTTGTATCCCGGGTTGCCGGGAGGCGAGAAAATAAATGACGAATTTATGACCGGACTGGGTGCCGATAGCGCTGGCCGCCGGCAAGCTGGGCTCGAAATGAGCGTCCCGCTGTTCAAAAGCGCGGTGCCGGCCGACGCAGAACTGCTTGTATCGTTCCAGCCCACCGGGCTCTTCGTTCATGGCGGGAAAATAATTCCACATGCGCAGCAGGTGTGGGTACCCCTGTTCCTGAATGAGATCGAAAAGGTATTGATAGTGCTGCTGGGCGGCATCGACAATAGGGCTGTCCGGGTGGTCGTCCAGTTCCATGGCGGCGAACAGGACCTGGTCATTCTTGACGATCTGCCAATTTTCGTAACTGCCCCGATGTACCGGTGACCCGCTGGTCCATACCTCTACCAATTCCCTGGCGCCCAATTGGGGCAATTCCACCTGAATGCTCAAAGAATCTCGAAATTTTACCGCTGGCGTCGCGCTGGCGTCGCCGTACTGAATCAGCGCCAGTGGTGAATGCGGGAGTTGGCTGAGGTACGCGTCCAAGTCTTCACGGTTGACGTAAATGGCTTCCGTAGGGACTGTGTGGGTCTGCCGGTTTTTCTCCAGGGAAGCGGCAGAAACGGCTGCATGGGTCGGGTTTGCTGGCATTGTCGTTAAATTTTCGGTGGCCTGTTTTACTGAAAGTAGATTACGAGTCCCTACGGTTTTCTGCCGGCGGCATTCCATACTGTCGACCGTTTCGCGACAAGCTTTTGGAGCTCTTCATCCTTACAGGATTTAGGATAATTGCGTGCTGGTCTAACCCCAGTGTGCCCAGGTATACACTACAGCAATTAACCGGGTCAATGGTCCAGGCTTGGCATTATCCTGGGGAGTGATTGTACGCCGTTGCAGTCCCGAATTCTCTGCTTTTTCTATGCCATCTTTTTGACAATTCAGGTAATTATCCAGGAAGTCGCTGTTTGAGTAGTCACCATTGTTGCTCTAATCTTGGCCGTATTATAATGGCGCGCTTATAAAATTACGATGTAAAAATAATGGGGAGTAATAACTGCCCGTTATGGAAATAAAATCTGCCGGTTCAGGCCCGGTGACCGGTATTGGAGGCGTTGGAGCGAGTTTTGCTGTAGAAAATACCGTTAAAACCCCTTATCATGCGTCCGCCTGACTATATTTTTTTCACCAAGGGTTAAAGATGTCTGAAAATGTACCTTTTGAAGCGGAAGTTGCGCAACTCATCGTTGATACCCTGAACTTAGATGTGGAATCTGGCGACATAGAGCCGGAAGCCCCCTTGTTTGGCGATGGTCTGGGTCTGGATTCCATTGATGCTTTGGAGCTCGCCATGGCGATTAGCAAGAAATACGGATTTCAGCTACGCTCTGATGACAGCAACAACGCCCAGATATTTTCTTCTCTCCGCGCCCTGTCGACGCATATTCAAAATAACCGGCCGGCATAAGGCCTGGGATGACCGTTATGAGTAAGGGTCACAAAGCATACCGCGGATAGCCGAATTGCCTAGGCTTGACCCCATCATTGCGCATAATACCCGGGTGGTTGCCTACTATGCCGACCGGGTGGTGTACCGTGAAGACTATGTAGCGCATGTAGCCGCGGTGGTTTCACGCCTGCCTGATACCGCCTATGTCATTAATTTGTGCGATGACCGCTACCATTTTCAGGTGGGTCTTACGGCGGCGATGGAAAAAAAACACATCAACTTACTCCTGCCTACGCGGATTCCGGAATTTATCAATCGTATCCACCGGCAATATCCTGATTTGTACGTGCTGGCGGACGCACCCTGCGCGTTTGCGGGCATTCCAGTTCTGCAAATTCAACAACTGATGGTTGAGGGTGCTACAGATGTAGCGCCGCTTCTGGCTTATCCGCCGGACCAGGTGCTGGCCATCGCGTTTACTTCCGGCAGTACCGGTGACCCGAAGCCTAATGTAAAAACCTGGGAATGCCTTGTGGAAGTCGCTGCCATGACCGGCAGCCGGTTTCAATTACCCGAATACGGCCAGGGCGGAATTGTGGCAACGGTGCCACCGCAACATATGTATGGCCTGGAAACTTCCGTTATGTTACCCATGCAATTCGGTTGGGGTAGTTACGCGGGGCGGCCTTTTTTTCCCCAGGATGTGGCGGATGCCCTGGCGGCTGTGCCGGCGCCACGGGTATTGATTACCACGCCGGTTCACATTCGGGCGTTAACGGCTGAGGCGCCGGTACTACCGAAAATAGAATACATAATTTCCGCGACCGCGCCATTATCCGCGCAACTGGCACAGCAAGCGGAAGCGGCTTTTGATACCCGGGTCTATGAGATCTTTGGTTTTACCGAGGTGGGTTCGGCGGCCACCCGGCGTACCGTGGATGAGCAAACCTGGCACCTATTCGACAAAATTCGTCTGCGCCGCGACGGGCAAAGTCACGTATTGGATACGCCATATATTAAGAATAGTTTGCCGGTAAGCGATATCATCGAGGCGATTGACGAACAGCGTTTTTCTCTGCTGGGCCGGGATACGGACATGGTTAACATCGCGGGCAAGCGCGCGTCCCTGGGGGATCTCAATGCCAGGCTGCTGGCACTGCCGGGCGTGGTCGATGGCGTGTTCTTTAATCCCGATGACAAGGACGAAAAAGTGCGGCGTTTGGCGGCGTTTGTCGTTGCGCCGCAGATGACTGTGGATAATATTATTGATGCGCTGCGGGATATGCTGGACCCGGCATTTATGCCCCGTCCGGTGGTTTTGTTGGACAAGCTTCCGCGCAATGCTACCGGTAAGTTACCGCGCAGCGCGCTGCTGGAATTAGTTGAGCGATACGTTGTTACCAAGGGGAAAAAATCATGAGTCAGCGTTACCCATGCCGGATTTCGGCGCAGCATCCCAGTTTACCCGGCCATTTCCCCGGCCATCCGGTCGTGCCCGGTGTCGTCTTGCTCAGTGAGGTGGGCGCCCGCGTCCGCGATTTTCTTGGGCACCCGGTGCGTATTACCGGCGCACCAACGGTAAAATTCACCCATCCGCTGTTACCGGATACCGATTTTGAGATTGTTATCGAATCCGGCAAGACCAGCGCCGTCAAATTCCAATGTCTCCAGGACAGCACCCAGTTAGCCAGCGGCAGCTTGACTTATGTGCCGGTTTGACGCCGCCGGGGGGCACCCGTGAGCGCAAACTGGCTTAAACAGGGGGAGCGCGGCAGCAAATTTCTGTTGAACCTGTTTGTACATGCTACACGCATTCTCGGGCGTCCCGTGGGTCGCCTGTTGTTGTACCCGATTTGCCTGTACTTCGTTGTGTTTTCCCGGCAAGCCTGTCTGGCTTCGCGTCACTATCTGGGAAAAGTGCTGGGACGGCCGGCGGTGTTTACCGATGTGTTCCGGCATTACTACAGTTTTGCCAGTGTCGCTCTGGACCGGATATTTCTCCTGACCGGAAAATACCAGAATCTGAACGTGACGGTGCATAATCCGGAAATACTGTTGCAGTACCTGGATAATAATCAAGCTTGTATACTGTTGGGCGGCCACATGGGCAGCTTCGAAGTCATGCGCGTACTCGGTGGTGACCGGGGTTTGGCGATTCGCATACTGATGTACGAGGAAAATGCCGCAAAGGTACGCGAAGTTATCAATTGTCTGAATCCCGAGCTGGCGCAACGGGTAATCGCCATCGGTGAACCGGAAACCTTGCTCAAAGTAAAAGACGCGGTGGACAACGGCGAACTCATCGGTATTCTGGGGGATCGTGTACGTGCCGGCGATAAAAGCATTGCCTGCAATTTTCTGGGAGCGCCGGCACGTTTCCCCGCCGGCCCATTGACCCTGGCCAGTGTGCTGAAAGTGCCAGTGGTTTTCGGCGTGGCTTTATACCGGGGTGGCAATTGCTACGAGATATTTTTTGAGGAGCTCGACGCTCAGGTAGACTTGAGCCGGGAGCACCGCACCGAGGAACTAACCTTGTTAATGCAGAGCTATGTGGATCGATTGGAATATTATTGTCGCATGGCGCCTTATAATTGGTTTAATTTTTATGATGTGTGGGAAAATGCTCAGTAGTTTACGAAGTTTCTACCGCTACGGAATGTGCCTGCTGCTACTACCGCTATCGGTGATCGCTGCGGAGGATGTGGAGTTAAGCGCGATTCTAGCGGAATTCGCAAAGCAAACGGAATTCCACGGTCACTTCAAGGAAGAAAAAATCTCGGGAATACTGGCGCAATCCTTAGAGCTCGAAGGAGAGCTCAGCTACCGGGCGCCGGCTTATCTGGAAAAACATATTCGCAAACCCTATGATGAACGCCAGATCATCGATGGCGACCAGGTGATTATCGAAAATTCCACCGATGGTCAGCGCCGGGTTTTGTCGCTCGGAACCGTGCCGGAACTGAAGATCGTGGTGGACAGCTTGCGCGCGACCTTGGCCGGTAATCTCAAAGCGCTGCAGGAAAATTATCGTGTATCCCGCCTGCCCGAAGCCGACGGCTGGCACTTGCGCCTGCGGCCGCGGGATGAGGAGCTGGGTGAAACTTTGCGTGAAATACATATTCAAGGACGCGGGCAGCACATCGGGGAGTTTCGCATCGTGCAAACCGGCGGTGGTGAATCCCGGGTAGTGATTACCGCGTTACCCTGATGCCGCTGATGGCCGTCATTCGACATCCGGTTTTTCTAGTCTGGTTGCTGATGTTTCTGCTGGCCGGGGCTTATACCGCCTGGCAAACTCGCTTAGTCACGGATATGAGCCAGTTTTTACCCACCGGCGCGTCACCTCTGCAAACGGTTTTGCTGGAACAGGTGCGCACCGGTGCGGCTTCACGTTTGCTGCTTTTGGGTTTGGACGGGGCGCCAGCGGAGCAATTAGCGGCGGCCAGTAACCACCTGCGCGGCAAGCTTGAAGCCAGTGCCCATTTTGACCTGGTGCAAAATGGCGTGGAAGATCTGGCGCCCGACGCCCAACCGGTTTTGTTTCGTTACCGGTATCTGCTGAATCCGGCGGTGCAAGCCGATTATTTCAGTGTTGATAATCTGCGTGCGGCCCTGCAGCGGCAGTTACGCATACTCACCAGCAGTTTCGTACAACTCAAGCAGAATGATGTGCGCGGTGATCCCGGCTCCGCCTATCTCGGCTATCTGCTGGGCTTGCGTCCCCAGGGCGGGCCGCAGTTGAGTCACGGGGTCTGGTTCGGTATCGATGGTAGTGAGGCTTTGTTATTGGCGCGCACGCAAGCGCCGGCGTTCTCCCTCGAAGCGCAGCAGCAAGTGATGGCCTACCTTCAGGATCTGATGCAACAGGATGAGATGTTGCGCCCGTTGCGCCTGCAGATCAGTGGGCCGGCGTTGTTTGCCCAGCAGGCCAAGTCAATTATCGCCGGAGAAGTCAGCCGTATTTCCATTGTTACTACGGTTGTCATGTTGCTGTTTCTGGCGCTGGTGTTGCGCAATTCGACTTTAGTTTTCTGCAGTGCCCTGCCCCTGCTGAGCGGCATTCTGGCGGCGGTTGCGGTGGTGACGTTTGTTTATGGCAGCATTCACGGGATAACACTGGCTTTCGGCGTTACTCTTGTGGGCGTGGCGGTGGATTATCCCATTCACCTGTTTGCCCACAAACGTGCCGCGGAATCGGCAAGTGCCAGCTTACGCCGCATCTGGCCCACGCTGCGTCTGGGCTTGATCACCACGGCCATGGGTTACCTGGCAATGTTGTTTTCCGACTTTACCGGCCTGGCGCAATTGGGCGTCTTCGCCATCGCCGGCCTGACCGTGGCGGTAGCGGTGACCCGCTGGGTGATGCCGCTGCTGGTGGCTGATTCCTGGGAAGCACGCTGGCGTATGCCGGGATTAAAACAGCTTACCCGCAATTACTGGCCCCTGAGCAGCGGGCTATGGTTGTTAACCGCCTTTGCCCTGTGGTACGTATTGGCCCATGGAAACATCTGGGAAGACGATATCGCCGCGTTGAACCCGGAACAAAAAACGCAGAAGGTGCTGGACAGTCATTTACGGCAACAGTTAGGGGCGCCGGATACCCGGCATTTCCTTCTGGTACAGGCTGAAAGTGAAGAAGCGTTGTTGCTGCGTTGCGAACAGTTGCAGCCAAAGCTCGATGCCATGGTCGACGCAGGGGTTTTCAGCCATTTTGAGTTGATCAGCCGCTATCTTCCCAGTGCCGCAAATCAACGCCAACGCCAACAGGAGTTACCCGATGCCAGGCGTTTGCAGCAGGCGTTAACCGAGGCATCCGCGGGCTTGCCTTTCAAACCGGGGACTTTCGAGCCCTTTGTGGCTGCGGTACAGGCCAGCCGAGACCTGCCGCCGTTGAATCTGGCGACATTTGCCGCGACACCATTAGGTCGGCAGTTGAGCAACCTGGTGTTCGATTATCAAGGCCAATGGTTTTCCCTGGTGCCATTAACGCAAATCAAGGATTACACCGCGCTGGCCAAGGACTTTCCGCCATTGGCAAATGATGCACCGGTGATGTTGCTGGACCTCAAGGCCCAGTCAAACACCTTGATGTCTCATTATCGGGATCGGGCCCTGTGGTTGTTTGCCTTGGGTGCCGGCGGCATTCTCCTGGTATTGGTGCTGGGTTTGCGCTCGTTTCCTGGTGCTCTGCGTGTGTTTATGCCGGTTGTGGGCTCCCTGCTGGTAACGGTCATGGTATTACTGCTGGCGGGGGAACGCTTGAGCCTGTTCCATCTGGCTTCTTTGCTGCTGGTTATCGGTATCGGTCTGGACTATAGCCTGTTTTTTCAGCGTTACCAGGGGAATGCCGTGGAGCGTAACCAGACTCTATGGGCTCTGGTGGTCTGTGCCATGACCACCATTTTGGTTTTTGGTATCCTAGCCGGGGCGACCACCCCGGTATTGCATGCCATCGGCCTGACCGTATGTGTGGGTACGTTGTTCAGCTTCGCGTACGCGGTTTTTGGCGCGCCGGCATCATCACCTTCTGTCCACCAAATTTGATGAAAAAGTAAACTATGGAACCTCTTTATCTTACGGCTTACACCTTGACCAATGCGCTGGGCGCCGGTAAACAAGCCAGTCTTGACGCGTTGCTAAGCGGCCGCACGGGATTGCAGCCCAATGATTTTCCCGATGTGTCGCTGGATACGTTCATTGGCCGGGTGCCCGGACTGGAAACGATGCCGGTGCGGAATGATCTGGCGATGTTTGACTGCCGCAATAACCGCTTAGCGCAACTGACGCTACAGCAGGACGGTTTTGAAAATACCGTAGTACAGTTGAAAAAACGCTATGCCAGTGAGCGCATAGCCGTGGTCCTGGGTACCAGTACCTCGGGTATTCTCAGTACGGAAGAGGCGTTTAAGGCCCGCGATCCGGAAACCGGCGCCTTGCCGGATGCGTTCAGCTTTCGGCATACCCACGACATATTCTCCGTAGCGGATTTTGTGCAGCACTATTTTCAGCTTGCCGGCCCGGCATTCGTGGTATCCACCGCCTGTTCCTCCAGCGCCAAGGTATTTGCCGATGCTTACCGGCTGATTTACAGTGGCCTGGCCGATGCCGCCCTGGTGGGCGGGGTCGACAGTTTGTGCCTGACGACTTTGTATGGTTTCAATTCCCTGGAGCTGGTGTCTTCGGAAATCTGCCGGCCCGCGGATGCTCAACGTACCGGTTTGTCTCTGGGCGAAGGCGGTGGTTTTGCCATTCTGGAAAAAATGCCGGGGAACTCCGTGCCCGCGATACAGTTGCTGGGCTACGGTGAAAGCAGCGATGCATATCACATGTCCACGCCCCATCCGGAAGGGCTGGGCGCCCGCATGGCGATGGAGCAGGCTTTGGAGCGGGCCGTCTTGGCACCGCAACAGGTGGACTACATCAATCTGCACGGTACCGCTACACCCACCAACGATAGCGTGGAAGATCGCGCCGTCGCCGCCTTGTTTGCCAACCGGGTACCGGGGAGTTCCACTAAAGGCTGGACGGGGCACACCCTGGGGGCCGCAGGGATCACCGAAATCATTTTCGGATGCCTGAGTATCGAACACCGGTTTATACCCGCCAGTCTCAATACCCGGGAGGTGGATCCCGCATTTGGCGGTCATATTCAGTTGACTACGGCGCACGGTGATGTCAACACGGTATTGAGCAATTCTTTCGGTTTTGGCGGCAATAATTGCAGTTTGATTATCGGTAAGGAGGCATGATGCAGGCTTATATAACCAGTATCGGTTTGCTGGGTCCGGGTTTGCCGGACTGGCTCCGGAGCCGTCCCGTACTTGCCGGCGAACAGCCATATACTTTTGAAGAAGTGCCAAAATACGCGCCGGATATTCTGCCACCGACCGAACGAAGGCGCTGTGGTGCCGCGGCGAAGCTGGCAATCTATGTCGCTGATGCGACGATGAAAGCCTCGGCGCACGAACCCAATGCCGTCGCATCGGTGTTCGCCACATCGGGTGGGGACACGGATATCTCCCAGAAAATCTGCCTGGCGTTAACCGAGGCCGAGCGCTTTGTCTCGCCCACCCTGTTCCATAATTCCGTACATAATGCCGCCGCTGGTTATTGGTGTATTGCCGCCGGCTCACACCACAGTTCTAACAGTCTGTCCGGTCATGATTGGAGTGTGGTCGCGGGTCTGCAGGCGGCGATGAGCCAGGTTTGCGTTGATGGTTTACCGGTGCTGCTGGTGTGTTATGACTTG
>Ga0224511_10003888_pt1 | contig 11026 bp, 3 predicted proteins | sample SF_May12_sed_USG_2_FD_169988 | JGI IMG/M metagenome (GOLD analysis project Ga0224511, IMG submission 169988) | Sediment microbial communities from San Francisco Bay, California, United States - SF_May12_sed_USGS_8_1 | ecosystem: Environmental > Aquatic > Marine > Sediment | place: USA...
GATGAGTCTTTACAGAATTCTTTATTGTTTATGACTTGCACGCGCCTCATGTAGTCATTATTGACTTTTTCACAGAATGATGTTGAAGTTAAAGGACTTTGGGGAAATAGAATATTTTAAAACTTTCATTTTGGAAATATTTAAAACTGATATGATTACAAAATGTGCGGTTTAGAACAAATGCGTAATATTAAGAAGAAGGTTCACGTTTTTGCCATTTCGGCGCTCAGCAATAATTTACTTATACAAAACAGAGCATGTATTGTGTTTTCGACTTTATGATTGCTTTCAGCTAAACATACTGATAAGTTGCATCAAACATTACCTAATGAATTTTCAATTTTTACAAAATGTAGTACATGTATATAAAACATACTGAACGTGTACTCTTCTGATAAGGGGAAACACTGACCATTAGTCTGCCAGAGCTCCAGCACCCGAGTTCAATTTCCCGAAAAGCAAAGAACCCTGCAATAGTTATCGGTTCGAAATGGAACAAACCGCGGCATAGAAGTAGTGCGCATTGTATCACATTTGTCACTGCTTGCATAACCAAAACAAAATACTGGCGGACCAAGCAGACCGACTATACGTTCACAGCGAGGCGCGATGCTCGAATACTTCGTGTTGGAAACTAGCCTTCTTTGCTTCTGCTGCACCAATCTCATGGTCGCCAACGTCTGGTAGTTAAACGCCTATTACGTTACGCCATGACTCTTCCTTGTTACTTGAGGCCTAATCACCCCAAATAGGAAGTTCTTACGCGAGGTTGCATTGCTGAGGGTTTGATAATAAGCACTTACAGGTCAGTAAAATGTGCTAATGCTTCTTACAAAGTGGCTTATATGGACTGTTTTAGTATTAATTTCAAGGTAAACTATGTTTGCTTTAACATGAAACCCATTAGGCACTTCTTGGTCTCATCACATAGTTCGTAGCGTATGATTATAGGTAAACAACGACCTCTGAGACACCAAAGATCGGCTAGTCCATTCAAATAGGAGTAGCAGTATTTTTCTATATTTAGCGTCAGTGAGGTAGCCAATTCATATTTAAACATCTATTCATAAGGCTATTAACGCCGCAGGCGATACAAGCATGGTATCGCAGTGCATAGCGTACTTGCCTAGCACCCAGGCAACTGGGGATCGATTCCTCACGTCCGATTAACTTTTTTATATTATTTTTTTTATAACTAAGTTGTTCGTTTCTCTTATGTTTTAATGTATTGTTATAATTAAAACCATTCATTTAATATTTCGTTTTTTTGTACATTGTTTTCTATATTTTTCTTTTTATTCTTTTTGCATAATATTTTTTTTATTTAGTAAAATCATATAAAAACAGGAAGGATGTACAAAAATATGACTTTTAAAACATAAATGCAATCGTCGCAACTTGAAAAACTTTGCAGTTCCTGTAGGACTCGAACCTGTGTCAAATCGGGGAAAAAGTCAAAAGCGCGCGCTAACCGACTGAGCTACGAATTCACATAGCTGTTGTGTTGCAAATATAGTATATACACTGTGTCTCTATCATCTGTATATAAATCAGATAGGTTAAATCTCTATACCTTTCCAATACTTTACCTATTTTGATGAACATAAACTAACCGGGGTTATGGTCATGTCTCAATGCGTAATGTTTACCTATACCTATGTACATGTACGTAAACAAAGCTGGCGGGTTTTCGAGGTTCAAAATCTAGTGCGTCTATTCAAAGGTAATTATTTTGAGTTACATTACATAGAATTTTTTTAAACTTGCAAATGTTATAGTTTATAGCCTCATCTTTCCACCCATGCATAGTGACATATCAGAATATTCCTTGGTCATAAAAATAACTGGTGTCAAACTTTGTGATTTTACTATAGAGTAAAGAAGAAAACTAATTGCGCAATCCCAACCTGATAGGCTTGAAGGCTTAGGTCTGAGAGAAACTAAGTGGAATAACTCTAGACGATTGTAAGATTTGTTTTCCTTAATATTAATCTTTATAGTGATAAAACAATGCTTAATGAATTACAGGTAATTACATGAATATTATGAAAAATTAGACAATCATATTATGCAATATTATTTACAGAAATTAATTTTACCACAATAGTATGCCTTACAGTTTGTCCTAGCATGTATTCCTGCCTGTCCTAGTAAGTCTTACTGCTGCCCTAGTACCGGTACCGGTACATGTATACATGTACATATCTTACCGCTTGCTCTGTAATGTTTACCGCCTGCACTGGTACTGCATTGCCTAGTAAATTTTACTGAATTTCCTAGTTTTCAGCTTGTATTTCTTACCATGATCCAGTATTGATTCTGCTTGTCAGTGTATAGTTTACCTACGCTTTGTATCACTTCAAGACTGTACTACTCAGCATGCTTTCGGTGTTCGACTAGTTTTTGCCGTATTCAGCATAAGGTTTCAATGCTAGTCACCACTTTTGTGAATAAGTATTGCAACAGACAATCAATACGTTATCATTTAAATTACAAAAACTACTAACACTCACAGCATAGATTCCTGACTTCGACAGGAATTAAAGTCACCAGAGCACGGTTTGGGCATTAACATGAGACAAAATCTAAACTATCCCTAAAAGTATAAATAACTGCGTAATAGAGCATAAACAATAGGTACCATGTGCTAGTTTTGAATTAAAATGTACACAACCCAGGACATTTCCAATATACCATTCATTATGAGGGTAAATCATTTTCTTGTCCACGGACACAAAAAGGATTTACCTCACATTACATGCATTTTTCATGTTTTAAAATATGAAGTCAAATTTGTTTTTAGTGTCAGCCATTTTACATCACATTTCTTTGCTGAGACTCTTACCTAAATCATATTTTAAGATAAGTACTTTTCAACCCAATTTTCTGTGCTTTAGCTCCTTTAACCTACATGCATATCTGTCATAATTACCTTCTTACTAGTATATGAGTTAATGTAAGTTAATGTATTTGTTTGCTTGTTCGACACACTGCTTTGCATTGACCTTGTATTGAAATGTTATTTATGTACTAATGTGTACTTATGGGTACTTAGTGCCCAATGTATATAGGAAATAAACTCTAAACTCTATGTATATAACGTGTCCTTTCTTATTATCAGAGAAAGACGAGTGTCAGTGCCACGTGAGGGAGTACGCTTGCAAGGGCGGTAAGAAATGCATACCGGCTGGGAAGATGTGCGATGGTTTAGGCGATTGTCCTTACAACGAGGACGAGATGACATGCGGTGGGTAAACGTGCTTCATATTAGATACGTTTGCTAGAATTGTTCTGTAGACGCGCGCGTATTTGTGTGCGTATGTGCGTTCCTTAATGCGCATGTGCGCGTGCCTGTAATCCAGTGTACGTGTGTGCTTGTGTGAAAGCGTGAACGATTTTGTTATGTTTTATGCTAGTCTGTATACCATTGATGTCATTGAAAGCATATGGAGACTGTGAACTATAATATAAATTGAAGAGATGTTGAAAACAATGTAGATAAGTCAAGTTTCAGGGCACCATGACAAAATGGCCCGTACAAAAACCAACACACAGAACAACACTAAAACACGTTAAACTCCAAGACGCAACAGTCCATCATTCCCGAGACGGTTACCATCGATCATTTTGGTAGGCGGAAGTGTAGGGTATTTATTGGGAATCATTGCCGTTTTAAGTACTCGACGGGTCATTATTATTTGTAAAAAGGGTTTCCAGACATTGCTGGTTTTACATGCAATGTCATCCTTTTTACTATAAAGTAACACATTTCTTATATGGGCATTAATATTTAAGATGACTTTTACAAATGCATTATTGTGTTTCGCCATGTGAATATTACTCAATATCTTGTCAATTTCTGACTTTTTGCTATTTTGCCTTTATTTTGCTTTTATATTTAAAAAAATCATGTACATGTAGTGCTGCAAATACATTTATAGTAAATTATTTTCTTGAGCAAACATGGATGTATTTTCTAATGCTATAGAAAATGTTTTTGTTAAAGCTGAGACGTGTCCAAGACGTCCCGGTGAATTTATTTGTCTTCGAGGAAAGTGCGTTGATGGGGCTGGTTTGCTTATTGTGTTACCATTGTTTGACTTTCTAGTATAGACCTACTGAAGTATAATGACTTTAGGTAGAGGTTTGGAACTTAACGTTGTATTGCCGTAGCAAGGATATAACTGTATGGTTTATCCAACTAATAAGAGTTCCTGTGTTCAAAAGGATTTGCCAGTGTTTATTTGTTTGATTATTTTCAACACTTAGTGAGGTTATATCGCGGCGGTTTGTCCGACTAACCTGTTTACAAATATATATAATAGTTGTTAGAAATAAAAAAAAACCTTTGAAAACAGACCATTCGCTTTTCTGCAATCGGGGTATTCCTACAATGTACTATACAAAACGGATACTGCGTTAGTAACGCAGTATATTGTGCAAAGAAAAGCGATGTTTTACCAACGATTTTGTCAACTGAATTAAGGGGTCAGCATAATAGATTTCTCCACTGAACATAACTGGACCAGTATTTACCGCAACTTTTATTATTTTTTCATTTTCTATTTTTTTTGAGCATCTGCTTTAATTCCACAAGAGGCTTAATGATCATTTACACTGTGAAGAACAACTGACAAGACTTGCGCATTTTGGGTAATATATGAAATAAAGTTGATATGGACTAATGATTTCGTTGTTTTTATACTTTTTTGAGTCTCCAGAGTTCACACTGGCGTCCGGTTGTATTCAACTTGGTCTCAAGTTGCACAAAACCGCAACTCTGTTTTACGCGGGCTTATTACACATTGCAATAATCGCATCGAGGTTTCAATTTGTTTATTCTGGATATAAAAAGTCGCCCCGTACTACATCATTGTGTAGTCATATTTTTCTGGTCCTCAGGGATCATGGAGTGTACATGTATGTTGTTTACATTTGAAAATGGAGTTCTGCTCATGCGCTAGGGGGCGTCAGTGGTGTGGCATAATTCATTACCACTGATGAACAGCTTCAATAAAACCGAGGCTGCTGTTTTCTCGTGCAGGCTATGCTTCCTGAGGGCTTTCCCTTTCATCAGTTTAATAACATTAATAAACGAACGAACATCAATTAAAACAGTTGCGTACATGCTTCGCAGTAGGCTCCAGTAAAGCCAATGGGACACAGGCATACGCCAGCAGCACACGTTCCTCCGTTCATACATAAGCCTTCAAGACACGGCACATCTGAAAAATGAATGTGTCAATACAGTTAATTTAAACGACTGCGATTAGCATGCATTGCTATATTACAAATCCTCGTTGAAAGATATTTGATAATAAATGTATACAAATCCTTCTTGCTACTTGTGTATATACAGGAACACTTCCCTAATAAGAGAATCAATTTTAGAGTTGCTTACATGTTTCGCAGTAGACGCCAGTAAACCCAAGGGGACAAAGACATACGTCAGCAGAGCACGTTCCTCCGTTGAAACATGGGGGTGGGTAGCACAGTACGTCTGAAACATAGTATATAAAGACATCATTCAGAAATAAGGAGTCTAGTGCTAAACAACGGATCCTCGTTGAAAGTTGTTATTTGGTCAAATGACATATGCGCTGTTTTATTTTGTGTTAGCAAATTAAAGTTTCCAGTCCAATTAAACAAGTTATTATGTTTGCCGCTCACTGTTAAATGTACTTACATGTTTAAATGCTTTCAAGCATTTTTTATGTGAAACTGAGAAACGTATTAATACCTGAACAGTAAACTTTGCGATTGTCTTTAAATTTATAGCAAAAAAATGAGAAAAAAACAGTTGAACATAATTTTCTTTAAAATGATTCAAATAATATAATGCTACAATGTCAACCTTCAAAATAAAACCAACAAACCAACATGTTATATTTCTTATAACAAACACTGACCTTCATTGTAAAATAACTCACCGATCACATTAATTGTCACAGTAACTGTGGCATTGTGTGGGCCATAGTAGATCTGAGCGAGGGGAAAGGTTGGGACCATGTCGTCCAAGACGAACACTGTGACCGTGTAGGTGTTGATGGTGTTGAAGTCTAGTAGGCCGGTCACAGTCATTAGCCCTGTGTCGTCAACCGTGAATGCATCGCCCACATTGCCATCTGTAACATGTGCGACCAAAGTAATAATATATAATTATGTATATTATTTTATTATATAATGATATAATTCCAACGAAACTATCGTTATATCGACATCAGAGTATGGCGGCAGTATAATTCACTAAGGTACAGCCTGGACCGATCATTTTGTTTTATGTCTTACTGAATTCTTAATGGAGAACTTGCCAAAAATTAGGATTTGTAAAAGTATGTAATATAGAGAAGTAGAGTACGAAGACAACTTTCATTTTAATGCCGCGAGGCACACCGAATTTAAATTGTGTCTTTGTTACCAGGTTGATTTGTGCCTAGCATTTATTGAAAGGAATATGGCAGAATAAACACATGGAAATTTAAATGTTTTATCATCAGAATGTCACTGTATTTCGCAAAAGTGGGCAATAAAAACAGCAATTAGTATACCCATTTTTCTCGCCTTTTATAAACGTTCATGAATAACTCTAGTTTTGAATATCTTAGCCTACTATTGCACTCAAAAACCTACGCTTGAACCGAAGCCAAATCATATAATTGTACAAAATACGTATGATGACAACAATTAAGGTAATAGTTATGTAATGGATTCACAGATTTGCAGCTAGATGGAAGTTTAAAAAAAGGTTTTGCATTTCTGATTAAAAAAAAGTTTTCATTATATTCATATTTAAGGGAGGTACTAAAGTGTAACAGTTTTTCCCTTTTTATTTAATTAAAATTATTTTTCTATTGTGTTTAAAATGGTCATGACTATTTATATTAAATAAACTGAGATAAAGGAAATTGTATATGGTTGGAAGTTATAAGCATACTATATTTCACATTTTAATGAGGAAACCCTGGTACATAGTTTGATAAAAAATACAAATGTGTATCCTTCGTAGTGCCTTACACAGCTATTATCTTAAATGCAATTATAACGAAAAGAGGCGTAATAAGTTATACCTATAAGCATATTGTAGTGCATTGTGTTACCTATTATCATACAGTAGTGCGCTGTGTTACCTATTATCATATAGTAGTGCGTTGTGTTAACTATTATCATATAGTAGTGCGTTGTGATACCTATTATCATATAGTAGTGCGTTGTGTTACCTATTATCATATAGTAGTGCGTTGTGTTACCTATTATCATATAGCAGTGCGTTGTGTTACCTATTATCATATAGTAGTGCGTTGTGTTACCTATTATCATATTGTAGTGCATTGTGTTACCTATTATCATATAGTAGTGCGCTGTGTTACCTATTATCATATTGTAGTGCATTGTGTTACCTATTATCATATAGTAGTGCATTGTGTTACCTATTATCATATAGTAGTGCGCTGTGTTACCTATTATCATATAGTAGTGCGCTGTGTTACCTATTATCATATTGTAGTGCATTGTGTTACCTATTATCATATAGTAGTGCGCTGTGTTACCTATTATCATATAGTAGTGCGCTGTGTTACCTATTATCATATAGTAGTGCGTTGTGTTACCTATTATCATATAGTAGTGCGTTGTGTTAACTATTATCATATAGTAGTGCGTTGTGATACCTATTATCATATAGCAGTGCGTTGTGTTACCTATTATCATATAGCAGTGCGCTGTGTTACCTTTTATCATATAGTAGTGCGTTGTGTTACCTATTATCATATAGTAGTGCGTTGTGTTACCTATTATTATATAGTAGTGTGTTGTGTTACCTATTATCATATAGTAGTACGTTGTGTTACCAATTGTCATATAGTAGTGCGTTGTGTTACCTATTATTATATAGTAGTGCGTTGTGTTACCTATTATCATATTGTAGTGCATTGTGTTACCTATTATCATATAGTAGTGCGCTGTGTTACCTATTATCATTTGGTTGTGCGTTGTGTTAACTATTATCATAAAGCAGTGCGCTGTGTTTCCTTTTATCATATAGCAGTGCGCCGTGTTACCTATTATCATATAGTAGTGCATTGTGTTACCTATTATTATATAGGTGTGTCTTGTGTTACCTTTTATCATATAGTAGTGCGTTGTGTTACCTATTATCATATAGTAGTGCGTTGTATTACCTATTATCATATAGTAGTGCGTTGTATTACCTATTATCATATAGTAGTGCGCTGTGTTACCTATTATCATATAGTAGTGCGCTGTGTTACCTATTATTATATAGTAGTGCGTTGTGTTACCTATTATCATATAGTAGTGCGCTGTGTTACCTTTTATCATATAGTAGTGCATTATGTTACCTATTATCATATAGTAGTGCGTTGTATTACCTATTATCATATAGTAGTGCGCTGTGTTACCTATTATCATATAGTAGTGCGCTGTGTTACCTATTATTATATAGTAGTGCGTTGTGTTACCTATTATCATATAGTAGTGCGCTGTGTTACCTATTATCATATAGTAGTGCATTATGTTACCTATTATCATATAGTAGTGCGCTGTGTTACCTATTATTTTATAATAGTGCGGTGTGTTACCTATTATCATATAGTAGTGCGTTGTGTTACCTATTATCATATAGTAGTGCGTTGTGTTACCTATTATCATATAGTAGTGCGTTGTGTTACCTATTATTATATAGTAGTGCATTGTGTTAACTATTGTCATATAGAAGTGCGTTGTGTTACCTATTATCATATAGTAGTGCGTTGTGTTACCAATTGTCATATAGTAGTGCGCTGTGTTACCTATTATTATATAGTAGTGCGTTGTGTTACCTATCATTATATAGTAGTGCGTTGTATTACCTATTATTATATAGTAGTGCGGTGTGTTACCTATTTATCATATAGTAGTGCGTTGTGTTACCTATTATTATATAGTAGTGCGTTGTGTTATCTTTTATTATATAGTAGTGCGTTGTATTACCTATTATCATATAGTAGTGCGGTGTGTTACTTATTATCATATAGAAGAAAGTCGTGTTACTTATTATCATATCGTAGTGCGTTGTGTTACCTATTATTATATAGTCGTGCGTTGTGTTACCTATTATCATATAGTAGTGCGTTGTGTTACCTATTATCACATAGTAGTGCGTTGTGTTACCTGTTATCATATAGTAGTGCGTTGTGTTCACGTCATAATCTTCAACCTGCGTGGTTATTATACTGAAACCTTTTTCAAACAATCAATATTAAAATGTCAAATAATTAAAACGACCATTGTACAATAAAGTGGGTTAAAATAGTAACATGTGCAAATATACATGATTTTAAAGACAACAATAATTATAAGCGATTTCGTTATTCGTCAGGAAAGTACTCAAACGGCACACAAAAGCTTACCACTACCGACGTACTATATTTCTGAGTCATTTGGTCTCGTAAGTCCGGTGTGCCAGCCCCAAATATTTAAACACATCCGCTTAAAATGATTTACCTCCTTGACACTCTGACTTCGTAAGCTTACCGTACCCTGCCGACTCAGGACGTCTAAAGCTTACCGGAGCCTGCCGACTTAAGACTTCTAAAGCTTACCGTAGCCTGCCGATTCAGGACATCTAAACTTTACCGTAGCCTGCCGACTCTGGACGTCTAAAGCTTACCGGAGCCTGCCGACTTAAGACTTCAAAAGCTTACCGTAGCCTGTCGACTCAGGACTTCTAAAGCTTACCGTAGCTTGCTGACTCAGGACTTCTAAACTTTACCGTAGCCTGCCGACTCTGGTCTTCTAAAGCTAACCGTACCCTGCCGACTCAGGACTTCTAAACTGTACCGTAGCCTGTTGACTCAGGACTTCTAAAGTTTACCTTCGACTGCCGACTCAGGACTTCTTAACTTTACCGTAGCCTGCCGACTCAGGACTTCTAAAGCTTACCGTAGCCTGCCGACTCAGGACTTCTAAAGTTTACCGTAGCCTTCCGACTCAGGACTTCTAAAGCTTACCGTAGCCTGCCGACTCAGGACTTCTAAAGTTTACCGTAGTCTGCCAACTGAGGACCTCTAAAGCGTACCGTAGCCTGCCGACGCAGGATTTCTACACTTCACCGTAGCCTGCCGACTCTGGACGTCTAAAGTTTACCGTAGCCTGCCGACTCAGTACTTCTTAACTTTACCGTAGCCTGCCGACTCAGGACCTCTAAAGCGTACCCTAGGCGTCCGACTCAGTACTTCTAAAGCTTTCCGTAGCCTTCCGACTCAGGACCTCTAAAGCGTACCCTAGGCGTCCGACTCAGGATTTCTAAAGCTTACCGTAGCCTGCCTACTCAGGACTTCTAAAGTTTACTGTAGTCTGCCGACGCATGACTTCAAAAGCTTAACGTAGCCTGCCGACTCAGGACTTCTTAACTCTACCGTAGCCTGCCGACTCAGTACTTCTAATCTTTACCGTAGCCTGCCGACTCAGTACTTCTAAAGCTTACCGTACCCTGCCGACTCAGGACCTCTAAAGCGTACCGTAGGCTGCCGATTCTGGGACATTAGCTGTGTAGGAAAGGCTCGGAAAATAGGGCACGTTGTCGTTAACGTCGTTAATAGTGACGTTAAGGACACTGGTGTCGGAGATTGTGCCGTCGGTAACCCTGGAAGAAAATCAGAGTCCCACATTACAATTGTTAGTAAACGTTTTTTTCGTCATACGTTTGATTTAAGTCATCACACCATATTAACAGAGTGTTTTACCTAAGCACAATGGTGAATAGTGCAATTGTCTCCCTGTCTAGTCCATCTGGTGTAATCAGTACCGTCGCGTTCGTTAACGGGTCTATCTCCAGAGCAAAGGCGGGAGATGGCGGAACCTGGCTCACAATACTGAAATTATCCGTTGCAACATCCTCATACTCATCATCATCATCATCCTCATCCCCCTCCTCCTCCTCCTCATCATCATCATCAGCAGCAGCAGCAGCAGCCGCAGCAGCAGCAGCAGCAGCTGCAGCATCATGATAATTATTATCATCATCATC
>Ga0224511_10003889_pt1 | contig 11026 bp, 3 predicted proteins | sample SF_May12_sed_USG_2_FD_169988 | JGI IMG/M metagenome (GOLD analysis project Ga0224511, IMG submission 169988) | Sediment microbial communities from San Francisco Bay, California, United States - SF_May12_sed_USGS_8_1 | ecosystem: Environmental > Aquatic > Marine > Sediment | place: USA...
CATTGTTAAATATATCTCAAGTTTATCCTGCTCGGCTCGAAAATCTAAAATCACTTGGGCAAACTTTAGCTATATTCAACAATAACCTATACTTTTTTGTTACATAGTTAACGTATTGATGTATTGTTTACACAATTCTGATTAACTAAAAAATATCAAATTCTCTTTACTCGACGTACACTTGGTGTGGCAATAACCAAAGTTAAAACCAAATACCTACTTAAATGTGTGCCAACATATATACCTCAGACAATGGATAGTTCCACAAATGTTCAAGCTCCTTCCCAAGCGGCATATTGTCTTTGATATTGTGAAAAGGTTTATCACAAACAGGAAGTATGCTTGCTTTTGTATTTTCTAGGTCAGATTGTCAGCTGACAATATTATCCTAATCTATTGGATTAAAATTGACCATGTACAGTTATAAATTATCATGATTGACAGTTGTGGAACTGTGCATTGTCATGTACCCACGCCTGTTTTGTGCTTAATGCATAAATAAATTTCAATGTATCATAAATTATAGTTAATGTTATATGTTCTTACGATTCTCTTAGAATGAGTTCTGGTGGCTATAAATGTTACCATTCCTCATTACAGGCCACCATGTCTCTGTGTCATCTTCTCGCCGTACACCTTTATGTGTTTGTCGCATCGTCCGATGCAGGTGTGTTGCTTTAACATTTAGTTTATCTGCAAGAATATGTTTAGACTAAAATACATAGTATTACAATGCAGAAATTTTCAACCTTTAAACATGTTTTCGTAGACGGTTCTGGTCCAAAAAGGCCGCAAACCAGAAAGGCCCGTACCAAAAGGCCGCAAACCTACAAGGGCTTATATACATAAGATGAATTGTTTATAAATGATGCATACATGTATAGCGTATTCCCCAGTCTCTGAATATGCTAGAATGCAGACATGCTGTGAAATTTAATAATTTTACATACTTATAGTCCTAAATTTTTTATTAAGGTACACACTAATCAGTAATGTGTTTATGAAGAAACAAGTTATTTAGATTTCTAATTCTCTGTTTGAAAATTACTAATTTTTATTAAATAATTAAAATAAAATTCAACCCCTGCATTTATTTTTTATAATTAACCTCACCTAAATTATGATTATAAGAAGTCTACATGTACAAAAAGTCAACATAGAATTATAAAGTGTACCCTATACTGATTTTACAGTAATGAGTTAGAATAACTAAATTGAGCCCACACTTAAATATGAATAACATATTTTTAGAAGTATACAAATGCATTAAAAGCATATAAATCACATCTCTGATGTGTATCATATTAACCAAAGTCTCTTTAGTAATTATAGCTTTTTTCGTGAACGGCCTTTTGGTATAAATCCTTTCTCGTTATCGTAATATACACTTCATCGTTCTGTGTGTATCGTGCAATTCATTTGAATTGAAGCATTGTCAAGAATTCAATAAACAGTAGTGTAAACTATATTTTATTTCAGCATCAAACTGTACCCCTACATTATGCGCTGGTGTATGCGAAGCCGCCGTTTGCAAATTAAGTAAGAATATGTTTATTTACATATACGTTTAAATGCCTAGTTTTGAATTTTTGCAACCACGTGAGCAACCCTTTTAAAAGCATGGCAATTAGATAAACATATAAACATCCATTTTTAATGCTCCTGATATTTATGTCGTTTACTGCTTGTTTTTGTTAAACATAGTACATGCAACACTATCGTGTGTGATTTATACTCAACAGTTCCAACATCTACAGATCTAATACTTCCACACAGAAACCTACTAAGATCACCCCAATTATATTAAGTGTTTTACAATTATAAAGATCATATACATGCATATTAACAGATGAATATACTCACCTAATTTAGAGTTCGGTGATACCTGTACTTCTACAACGACTGCACCTCCAACAACGAAAGGAACGGGAACAACAAATATTCCAACGACATCAACAACAACGCCACTGACAACATCATTTACAACACCACTAACAACAACATCAATATCAACAACAACACCAACAGCAACAACAACACATTCAGGAGGAAGAAAGAGAAGGCAAACGGCCCTAGTGCCAACAGAATGTGTAACCAACGCCTCCTGTGATCCTTCAACTTCGACATGTGTTTGCAACACCGGCCACACCAACAGCACAGTCGGCACGTGTGTTCCAGGTCTGTATTACCACGTCATTTCTGGTTTTACTTTATGACCACACAAATTTGCGAACAACTAAACGAATGAAGCTACTAGACCATCACATGTTACTAAACAGACATTTACTTTATTTTTCGTGACCAGTTTGTTCGTTTTTTTAAATTATTATAGCGCTGAAAAATATATATAAATCAATCACATTTGAGATCCTTGTGCTTTGATTCTTATGCTACCTTAACGTTTCAGCCGGATCATCAGCGACCATTGCAAGCAGCTTTAGCCTCGTGGTGATGTCTGTTGTGGTCGCCATGTTCGGTGCTTGGAACTAAGGTGTCATAGGAACAGTTATGTCGACCGTTGGGGTTGTTTAGTACCACGGTACAGTGTGCCAGTGGTGTTTAATGTTAAACTAAATAAACCCAGTAGAAAATTGTATACAAAACATTTATTAAAAACTGTCTCTTTTTCTTACTTTTTGTGATAGCTTTATATACAGTATATTTACCTTTCTCAGCTAGTTTTTTTCTTGTAGAACAGTGTAATGTTGTTGTGTTTACAATTGCTGTGTATATATGCTTAACATTCAGGCCTTATGACCTTTTACGAAGCGAAATGAGCATTAATAAAAATGAAACATATGTCCTTTTTAAAGTTGTAATAACCTTATTATTCCCATTACTGTAAATACTCTCATAACAGGTGACATATAGGCCCATTGGGCCGGGTGTTCTTATGTATATATTGTTTCACCTACCTTTGTTAAAATAACACATGTCAGGTTAATAAAACATAACCAACTACTTACTTATTCAATCAATAATCATATCGTATTTGAAAAACTAATATGCAACACAAATAACCAAACCTTGGGTTTACAGTTTTTTACACGGTGAACCGAAGTAAAATGTATACAGGTTATATTTTATAACAGAGACAAATTAGCTGGCAATAGAAAATGTTATATGTCCCGACTGTGCCCACTTCATTACAACATAAATGTGTGTATGTATAAATGCGTTTATATAATGCATCAATTCGTCAACTACTTTTTAAAATAAATAATGAGAAACACTACAAGTTTGATACACAAACATGCTGTAACACTGTTTCTAAAGAGTACTCAGTACGTCAGACAAACTTTAAACGTACACGTCGACAGCGGTCTAATGGGTGGCATGGACATCGTCATCGACTGCACAAAGTCGTACTGAGCATGTTTGTAATGATTTTTAAGACATAATTCAATACTAGACTCGCATGAAGTGTTTGATCAATATGTGTCTACGTTTATGATACATACATACAAACTCCTTTAAAGTCGTTACACAGCTAGAGTAATAAATCATAAAACTTACAAAAGCATTCCAAACACTTTGAAACAACGATAGGAATTCCAACGCATCAAATTGTAACAAATGTGGCGCTTTATTTCAGTAACCAACAAACAGATTCATCATTAATATGCATTAATCAATTACGAAAACTATATAACTGTCATAGAAAAAGTATTGTTTTGCTTTAGTTGTGTGTACCTATATTTTAATTTTCTTTTCTTTAGTCTTGTTTTTATTATAGAAGAAATACATTTTAATTGAAATAGTTTTTCATAAACCTATTGGTGAAAACGATAATACTTGTTTCCAAAGATATAACAATTACAGAGACGTGTGGCAACTTAGTCAGAATAATAGAAAAAAATAGCTAGGCACATTTTTCTGCAAACTACAAGCTTACTAAAGTTCAAATCTTACCAAGTCTATTCATTGATTTTAACAAACATCTCAAATGATCGCATGTCCGTAAAATACTATGTTCTATATTCACACATATGTAACAAGGCATATTATTTGATTTTCTAAATCGTTTGTTTGAAATGTTCTTCTTCTTCGTAGTGATAGATGTGTTATAAAATATTCTCAAATGTTGCAATAAGCCACACAAATTATAACCGCACAAAGTATAGCCGATAAAGCTACGTGCCAAAAGCAGTAAGACATCATTGTAATAAGTTGTTGTGTAGTATCTGCATTTAAGCGACTGTATTTATCATACGCTCGTACACAATATTTACGATATTTTAAAGTTTTCATTCATGGTGTTCTGGTGGGAGGGCAGGAGGGCTGGCGGGCCCGCGGCGTCCAATATGTGGGTCAAGAATTATATTACAACAGTTTTAATCGGATAGTACAATTTCGATTTCCAGCCTCATCAACCATGTCATCTGTGGATCATGCCTCTTGATTTGTTGAAAAATGTTAACATAGAATGTCGGTCTCATTGTAAACAGTTGACAGATGAACTTTTTTTATTCCTGTCAATGTTTAGGGGCATGCTATCTTGGCCATTTTCAAATTCCCCAGTATAAAGGTCATGTGTTTGCTCTTTTCATGTCTAATATTTAACTTCTTGATTCAATATCCAATTTTTCTATATTTTTAATAATTATTATTGAAATATTTCCTAATTGCGTGTTTTAAGGATTAGTTCTTTTCTGACCTGTCTGCACAATTGATTTTGAGTCTCCATAAATCACGTGCCTCTATATTAATTTTATAGATGTTTAACAAAGGGTATGTTAAAAATATAGAACACAAACTATTTTGGCATACCCTTTTACATCTAGTTCAAGATTAAGATGAATTCAGGAAGAAAACTTAAGTGCCTATTGTCTGATAACATACACCTTTTGTTATTTGTGAAAGACCTGTTTCTTAATTTTCTTTGACATCTTTGTAGACAATTGTGATCGTGGTTAATGCGACGATAATCTTGTAAAAAATGATGTACATCATATATTTTAGATTGTACATAATATGTTAGATTGCAGCTTGAAAACTACAAAACGTCATCCCATTTACGATAACTGAACGCACTTCACACGTACATTTATACATCTAAAACCTCAAACGAAGGGTAAGCTGTTTAGTGACCTGACCACATTGATATAATCTAATCACTTTTGAAAATCGGCGTTAAATTAACCAGCCAACCAATCAACCAACCAAACAAACAACTAACCAACCAACTGTCCTAACAACCAAACTGCAGTCAGAACCAACTTTTGCTCGATACGATTCCTTTATCATTGCTTATAAGTGTTAATAAATCACATGTTTTAAACACCATTAGTAAAGATATAAGACGACCTGAAACTGTTTCACTTGTTTACAACTACAACTAGATCTTTATATCATTTAATACGATTGGTTTTCAAGGGGACTCTAGCTTGTTTACAGTTTTGAGGGATTTAGGATTGTTTTGACTGCCTCATTTAGATAATATGTACTATATCTGTTTTAAGAATACAAACAATTTTTCAAGAGACGAACGTGGTAATAACTGTTAATTTTTAAAACGCCTCAAACAAAAGTTGCTACAACCTGTTGCAAATAACAGATATAGAAAATACAAATGCCGATGATTATTTTAGGTAGTCCAGAAGATAAAACATTAACATCTCCATCGAAACCCACTCGTCGTTTCAGAAAATCCGTCGTATGATAACGATACTAAACATCATTAACAAATGTCACATTCTTTCACAGCGATCAAAACTGAAAAAACCATTGGGCTGGAGTGTGTTAAGGAAAATGTAGGAACTATATAAGGTGTCCGCACATTGCAACCTACTGCCTACCGGGATCAACTTTCTATCAAAACCATCAAAATGGATTTATTTTCACATATAGCAATTGGTAAGAACTAAACTATTACATATTTCTTTACAAACAAAATCGTTTTCAATGTGTATTTTTTAGTTTTACTTAAAAAAATGGAAATGAAATAGTATCATTTTTTCCTTTCATAGTAGAAAACAATATAAACAAAGTTAATTCGCATAAAATTGTCACATAACGTGCTGTCATCTGATTTTAAAGCAATTAACTATTTTTAAATTATTTATAAATTATTTGTAATTTTTAGAAAAAAATAATGAAAAGCAACATTCAAAATAAATGCATTTTAAATATCTAATGAGACATAACTGTTTAAAGATGCTAAGTCTGTATCTTGATACTTTTATAATCGGTCAAAAGTTTTAAAGTACATGTATGTTAAGTATACTATATGAATTCACACAGTAAACAGAATGGCAAAATTTCATGACAAACAATGTGTTTTAGACAAAAAAATGTAGAAACACAACAACAACAAAACATTTAAAAAATCCATGCCAGGGACATTCTGATGCGTTACCACCGACACAACTGAACATATCGATTAAAGTCAATCTATAGTGTTGTAATTGTTTTAACGTAATGGGTGGAAACATAAATAAACAAAGACAAACTTGCGGGCCACACTTTATTAAAAAAGTATAATATTTTAACATGCACAAAATGTAATATTTTAACAAGCATTGATAACTATATTTGGCAGTTTCTCATACTTACCGGAGAATGATTCACTGCTTAAGAATGGTTTGAAAGTAAGATTTAAACAATTCTGGTCAAAAGATACGCGTATAACATCTTTAATAGTTCTTTGAATGAATTTATTCTAAATAAACTATGTTGAACATCTCCATTCAGTATTACTAATATTTGGTGTAGTAGTCATCAAATTATGATTTACATACGGCACTTTGTGTGCACATTTTAGGAATGCACGACCACATATTTGGAATGTAAACTTTACACTTGAATGTTTTTGTTTTCGGCTAAAGCATCGTTGTTTAAAATCCATTAACAAGAACAAATGTAATTTACACGTGAATAAACAATAAAACAGTACACGTGCATAATGTTTGTACAGAAATGATCATCAGAATCACATGAATCGTTGCCAATTTTGCCAGACGAAAACGTAAGAATTTTTAAATTATACAAATTACTGTTTTAGTAGCGTTAAATTAAATTTATTTATTGGGCTGTCTTCGAACGCTTGAATAAGAACATGCTTATGTCGCTATTCCACGTTTTCGTATAAGAATCCGGATCCGTATCAGGATCGGGGTGCGCAATATTTTTACTCAAACGCCACATTCCATGTTTACAATATCCGTCAAACGTATTATCCTTCAAACCTTATGTTTAACTTAAACCCTATCATTCATAGAGTAATTTAACCTTTTAACCTTATGAAGTAATAAAGAGTCCTTATCTTAAATACGTGCACCTTGCAAGGATACTACTGATAGAATGCATATGTGATATAAAGAAAATATAAATGCGATTTCGCCAATTAAACACAAATACCAATTTTAATTATATTGATATGTTTATGGACTGGGAACGTCATAAAAATTTGGTAATATGTTTGATTCCTAATTTTACGTCCGCATATTGAGTATAAAAGCTCAGAAAATGGTTTGAAAATTCCGTGTAAATTTTTAAACCTATGTCTGAGCGTTTAAACTCAATATGCACACGACACATAGGAATCAATCCTTATATTGACATTTTCTCCACCATTTTCATTACAAAAAAACATTTGACCATTTTGAGCGCTTTTTTGTGCTATAAGAGCAAACAAAAACGTAAGGCGCTTATTCACATTTCAGTATCCGTATCAGGATCCATGTCCGCAAGATTTTAATGCGGACGCCCTATTCCCTGTATCAGTTTCTGTCAAACGCATCTTCCTTGATTTGGACCTTTCTTTTAACTGTCATCATACTACTATTTTTATTATAGAGTAATGTAAGCTTTTTAACCAAAACAATGTCATAGGTACACTTTTTTAGATAAGAAAGTTTCTTATCTATCTTACATATATGGCTTATTGCAAAGGTACGATGTACTAAATACTGATTTCTAAGAGAAATTAATTGTGAGTTCGCCAAATAAACAAATTGTCGTCCGCATACAGATTGCTCAATTTGTATCCGGATTCTTAAACTGAAACAGAGACCTGGACTAGCGGCCTTATAGCGATTAATTAACGGTTATGAACAATGATTTTTGTTTTATTGAAGAATACATTAAAACATGCAGGAAAAAATATTTTAGCAATGGCTTAAATTGTGCTCTGGACAATAGTAACCTTTATACGTCCATTAAAGTTTGTAAACATCATGCTTTTAGAAATAACGTACGTGCATTGGTACTCCGAGCAATGTGCAGATGCCTAGGCGTGGTTCAAAATAAAGAACTCTAATATAAGACAAGCAATTACGGTCTCAAAACTTTTGTCGTTTTCTTTGTGCAGGTGCATAGAACCCTGCATTTAAATACTAGAAAATGCTTTATGTTGTATTCTACTCGTATAAACGATTGTTGTTGAATTTTGCGTTAGATTGCGTTTTGTTTCACCGAGTGATTCCGGAAACTAATATTTTCACCAGTTGTATAGCCACGAGTAAGATGTTAATTTCGGAATCACGAGGTGAAATAAAATGCGATCTAACGCAAAATTCAACAACATTTCTGTTGTTTGTATGCTACTTGCGACCGTTAAAAGTAAAAGTGTATCGATAACTATTGTCTCTACGCGGTGATCAAAAATTTAAAAGAACATAATTTTCTCCCTTTATTATTGTTCTAGTATCGGTATATAATCCAGAAAAAGTATTTTTGAATACAAAGAAAGACTTGTGTTGATGACGAAAACTTGAGTTTGCTGCAGTCAGTCTTTTAATCTTACTCCCACGCGCAATACTACTGGAGTTAAAAGGCGCGTCAGTAAAAAGATAACATTTTGAATTTCACTGATTAACTTTCCACAGTAAATTCTTATATTTATTCAATTGTCATGAAATAATTGTTTTAGATTTTATTCAATGTTGTTTGTTGGTGTTTTGTGCTTAATTATAAGACAATTTTCGCCGACTATTTTTTTAATTTCATTCCTGTTTCTATAAGACTATATCTATTATTATAAACATCATCATTGATATCACTATCACTACTATCAAACTTATACACATTCTGTCTGTTTTGTGTAGCGTGCGTCGCGGCCTGTGTCGTTTTAACAAGTAGCATGCTTAATGCACAAGCGGGTACTGTGACTCCTGCTCCGACTACTACGGCTGCTACTTCTTCTGCACCTGCTGCTTCTGCTGCTTCTGCATCCCCGTTGAGCACCACGATTTCTGCATCTGGAGGAAAACTCACATCGGCACCGGCAGCTAGTAAATTATTTTACAGTTTATTTCACATTACTTCTATATCATTGTGTAGATAGCAGGGGTTCATTGCGAGATTGTGTTTAATGTTTTGAAATACGTGATGATGTTAAGTGTGTGTGGGTGGTGTACGAGGAAGACCATTTTCACTCAATGTAAGGGAGAGGGTTTATATTTGATAATGCTGTTTTGTTCATTTATGCATCTAATCAGAATGTTGCTATGTCCTTCTTATAATTTATGATCAATACTTATAATACAAACAATCAAAGTTACTCGATTATATAAAAAGAAGCTGATCTTCCTATAACATAATAAATAAAAGTGTGAAGTTTGTTTCAAGTTATCTATTTATTTTAACTATATTATGAACCGAAAGTAATATACACTTTATTATGTTTCGTACTATATGAAGTGAAACGTGAAGGTTGAAACCAAGAAAATCCAGAATGTTTAAACATTTTATCAGTTATGTTTTTTACTCTGGCATTTACTGACTATATAGCCAACACATTCATGGCTCGCAACTAATATGCTCCCTTCCATTTAAATATAATAGATCGATATTCATAGCGCTATATGTAGCAGGTAACCGATAAGCAGCAGGTACTATCCACCAACGATTCAGATTTAGTCTTCTGAAACATTGAGTTATTAAATTGGTTGTGGTATAGTAAAATCTGTGTCAATATAATATAAATCCTTCAAATCGGTTTAATATTTTCAAACACAGCGTGCATGCACTTTACATATCATGCGCTCATAGCATTTATCTTTTTTAGAAATACCTTCAGATGGCAAAAAAGACCATATTTTTCATAACTTACTACTAACCTAATATATAATGTTTCAGGTGTCACGCCAGGAGGTTCACCTACTGCTGTCACAGCCGCACCAGGAGCTACAAATACCACAGGCAGCGATGCCACGTCGACGTTCAGGACATCCGGCCTTATATTGCCTCTCATCGTGGCGCTTTTTGTGATGGTGTGGGTGGCGTAGTTTGTGAACGTGGTTGAACATGAAGCCATGTCGCTTACCTTTCTGTCCACATTACTCTTACAATAGGACTCCTTATTACTTGCATACGCTTGTTTTAGATTTCTCTTTAGTGTGGCCTTCTTTATGTATTATAATGGTCCGGATAATTCTCTTGTCAACATTTTGTTTTGTTTTGAATACAGATTACAGCCAGCTGGAGCTATACATTTATACATAACGTAAACAAATGAATACATTTCATAGCAATTATTCTGCTTGAAATTAACATGATGATCTTGAAAGAACTGTTTTGTTTGTTTTAAGACGTATTTTTCCTAACCAAAACGTTATGGAAGCTGTAAAGTACATCATCTAGGCTAGAGAGACATTGCTAATGTTATTGTAGCTTGAAAATGATTTCTAAAGCCATCTAATGAACATTGATTTAATGTAGGAAGTTTAAAATGTTTAGACAAGTTTTAAAGTTCGATAAGAAAAGCCTGATGAAGCAGTTTACGTGATAAAACTGCAGACAATAGGCTTTGGGGGTGATAAACTATTTCAATACCTATGACTTCAACGTTCATCTGTCTTTGGTATCGTTTTCGCTACACATAATTGTAATTTATTATATTTTTAAATAAAGTTACAGAATTATTATCTTGTGTTTTTGTACGAGGAAGAGTAAATATGATAAAAGCACTGATAAAATATATCAGACCACATGCCAAGCGACAAGCTGTTTAATAGTGGAAACTGCGTCTGAAGTGTATAATCAAGGCTAAACATGTTATAGCGTGATTTATTCCTTAAAATAT
>Ga0224511_10003890_pt1 | contig 11025 bp, 10 predicted proteins | sample SF_May12_sed_USG_2_FD_169988 | JGI IMG/M metagenome (GOLD analysis project Ga0224511, IMG submission 169988) | Sediment microbial communities from San Francisco Bay, California, United States - SF_May12_sed_USGS_8_1 | ecosystem: Environmental > Aquatic > Marine > Sediment | place: USA...
GTCAATAATTTTGCTCTATTCTGTTTTATTCAGTTACTCATCTGTAAAACAAAGATAAAACAGAGATTGATTTAAGAAAAGCAGAATTTTAAAAGCAAAAATTACTAAATATAAAAAGTGCAGTTTCAATATAATCATACATTTCTCTGCTTGTTACAGGGATTCCCAACAAGGTTGGCAACAAGGAGATATTCAAGTCTATGGTGAAATACCTATGGCCGGCAGACAAGCCAGATATTCGACGCAGAGTGGTGCTAGCGTCTGCACTGCTTGTCAGTTCAAAGGTCACTGATACTTTTATAAGATGTACTGATTTATTTCACAATGATTGAAAACCAACTTTATTCATCAATCACTCTTGCTGGCTAATTTAAGACAAAAGCTTCTCCCTTAAAAGAAGTTTTGGAGGAGAAAGAAGCCACACATATCCTAATATATGCTGAGCTCAAAGCAAGACAACATTTGGTTCCATTTTTCACTCACCACAGCACAAAGTGTTACATGTATTATTCCTTGTCTGTCATCATAGGTGGTCCATTAACAATTTAATGTTGTATGAAATTGTTCACCAGAATGATCCGGAGGTCCTCTACTGAAGTTATTTGAATTAGTCCCCTTTGTCAAAATGGCCCAGCCATAGGGATCAAAGTTTAAATTGAATAATACTATAAAATATTTTCAGATTACTTCATTTCATTATCTTCTTGTCTCAGTTTGATGAAACATTACACAAAATATCCTTGAGTGACCCTCAACAGAAATTGTTTGAACAGCTATGGTATCTTTCATAAGTAGGTCCAGAAATGCATAAAAAAACATTAGTCTAAAGCCACAGGGCCCTGGGCTTTCTTGTTTGGTATATAACAAAACCCTGTTTAAAAAGTGTTTGCTGTAATAATGGTGAGGAATGGAACAAAAAAAGAAAGTTTTATTTGCTAACCCAAAAAGACACTCTAGTAACAAAATACATAAAGAAGTAATAAAAAAACTAACAATGGCTGCACGATTATTGTATAACAATCTCTCACTTTTCCAGTTAGTGACGGTGAGTGTGCCGTTCATCTTCAAGCATGCGGTGGACTTCCTGAACCACCCAGAGAACTGGCTCAATATGGCCGACCCTGGATCCACCATCCTCACGTCTGCAACAGCTATCCTTATAGCATGTATGATTATTATGGGTGGTTTTATGCAAATACATAAACATAATGTTTTCGAAAGCTTGTTTGAAAAACACTTAAGTTAATACAAACTGAAATGGGTGCATTGCTGTTTATGGAATATTATTGTTTTATTTTAGTCCTCAATTTATGATTAATTATTCATACATTATGATAGATAAGTTTCACAAGAGTTTGTTTTTATAAAAAAAATAACATAAACATGACAAATGAAAAACATTCTGCTCTCATATTATTAATTTAATTCTATTGAAGATAAATTGGTGGATCTTTTAACAGATGGCATTGGTAGAACAACAGCAAATGGTTTCAATGAGTGGAAGAATGCTGTGATAGCGACGGTATCCCAGGATTCCATGCGTCGTGTAGCCAAGAGCGTGTTCGCTCACCTCCACAACCTGGACCTCTCGTTCCACCTGTCACGACAAACCGGCGCCCTCTCCAAGGCCATTGACCGGGGCAACAGGTGGGAATGTCACTATGGACCGTTCCGCAACTGTCAATCATGATCATTTATAACCGTACATGTTTAATTTTAATCCAATAGATTAGGATTATATTGTCAGGTGACAATCTGACCTAGAAAACACAAAAGAAAGACCCCTTCACAAGCCTTCACAAGATCAAAGCAAATCTACCACTTTGGGTGGAGTTAAAAAATTTGCGGAATGGTGCATTCCACTGACTAAATAGCACCCTCCATTTTTAAAATTGTGATAAGTGTCAGAACCATTTGTGCAATGGTATTTGGTTGTTTTGTTGCTGTTTTTGTTTTTCAAATTTCTGTCACTGCCTTTTTCTCAACTTGTGTTAAGGATATTTTTTTGAAACTGCCATACATATTTGGAATATTTGTTGTTTTGTTGATGATGTGGGATTCATTCTGTTGGTTTTTATAGACAGTAACAAATTATAGGAACGGATCAGCAATGCATTTACAGAATTATGTTGAGTTTGACTGTTGAATACATGACATGCCTTGGTTCACATAGTAATATACTATTTTATCAATATACCTGAGACTAACATTGTTGTCCTACCACACTTTTTAAAAGCTCCACTCTCTTTATTTCAGAGGTTTCGACTATGTGCTGAGATCTGTTGTATTCAGTGTCCTTCCAACCGTTTTTGAAGTTGCTCTTGTCACTGGAGTTCTGGTAATTTTTATTATTTTTTAGGGATGCAAGAGGTTAACCGAACGTTTTTAAAAAATGGTTAATCAAAAAAAGTCTATATCATTGAAATTGAAAGCAAAATAAGCAAAATCATTAAATGGTGCGCTACGCTGCAAACGAAAGTTACCGATCGTTATGAGCGTCATAACGATAAACCGCAAATAGCGATCAATACACGTTTCATGCTTGTACACAGGGCGCGTTTGTTGATTTGGCAAGTGTCATTAACGCAATTGTTTTGATTAACACATAAAACGGTTGTAAAACAGACCGACTTTGATTGTTGACACTTCGTCTGCCTTGTTTGCCGATGTCAATTAAGAGTTTAATTGATGCTATTGTTTGTTTTACTCGCGAAAGTACTCACGAAAAAAATATTTTGAGATTAAAGGGAGATTTTGTTAGTTTTTAACAATTAACACCTCACTCCAAAGTATACATGCATGTTATCAAGTTGTTGAAGCAGTTGGAAACCATTCTTAGCGCGACCTTTCACAATGCTACATTGTTCACAAAACTATATCGTAATTTCATTTTAAAACCAGCAAAAGGTCAGCTTTCATTACAAACGCTTACTGATATATTAAGTTAATTATCAAATAAAATTATTGATGAAAATATATAGTACATAGGTTTTACAGACATTAAAAATAACTGCGCATGTTAAATAGATTGGGTGGGGTAACCATTGTCATACGATACCATGTACCGTTAATATTCGTCATGAAATTATTTTTGTTGCTAATCGGGTAATTGATAATTTACCGGTAAATGGGATCGGTTAACTGGTAAATGAAAACAGTAACCTTTTGCATCCCCATTTTTTTGCATAAAAAAGGGGGGAAAAACATAATTCACTCAAATAAAGTTACTGTGCAACATTATGGTTTTGTATTTGTAGTTAGTCATTAGGAACAAAAGGCTTTTTATAAATATAACATCTCGAAAAAAAGCATAACTGAAGGTTTTAGTTTTAACAATTGTTTGTGTTTATCTTCCACCAGTGGTACAAGTGTGGCGGGGAGTTTGCAGCAGTGACTATAGGCTGTATCTCTATTTACTCCATCTATACATTGGTACTCACACAGTGGAGGTAAGAAAACGCTCTCAGTGGAGGTTAGAATACTCTCTCAGTGGAGGTGAGAATACTAGCTTAGTGGAGGTTAGAATACTCTCTCAGTGGAGGTGTGAATACTAGCTTAGTGGAGGAAAGACAAATCGCTAAGTGGAGGTCAGAATATACTTTTATGGAGGTACAATGTAAGAACACTCAGCTTTAATACTATATGAAAATGTGATGATGTCTGGTGAGTAATCTTTAATTTAGCAGTAAATTATTGCTTTTATTTAAAAAAGAAATCTTTCCATCCTCTTATATGCATATAGTACATGGTATGCTTGTTTTTTTACTTCATCATGTTTCATTGAAGGATTCAGCTCTGATTCATGCAAAATTGTGCGGTATAAAATTAAAGCTGCAAATCAGAAGCTGAAGTTTCCTCCACAGAGATGAACTACCGGACAGAAAGTTCTGCCCTATGTTCTTTTTAATATACAAACTACATGTACCTATGCTACACTAAATTCTGCACTCTGATAGCCTTTCGCAGCAATCAGACCCACACTGTTCAATGATTTCTGCAGAACGAAGATCAGACAAGAGATGAACCAGGCGGAGGGGGAGGCTGGCAACAAGGCCATCGATTCACTCATCAACTTCGAAACTGTCAAAGTAGGTGCTTTTGTTCAACGAGCGATATTTCGATGATAATATTACATGTAAAAAAGGCTGATTTATTTGTGCTGTCCTTAATTGTATATAGATTCAAGAGAGAGAAAGATTTAAAAAATGCAAACTATGTCTATGAAAAAATACTGAGTAGAGCAAAGAACCCTTATTTCGACAGTTTTAGGTTATAATTCATATAGTATTGATATAAAACATCATTCTCCTAACTTCGACATGCCTTTGACAAAACACATTTTATGCTCCCCGAAAAATTTCTGGGGAGCATATAGTCGCCGGGTTGTCCGTCCGTCCGTCCGTCCGTCCGTCCGTCCATCAGTCAGTCCATTCATATGTCCCGAATTTGTGTCCGTCCCATTACTTCGTTATTTGAAGTCAGATTTTAAAACTATTTCACAGAAGGGATCACCATATTGAGACAATGTGTCTCAATGCATGACCTTGCAGCAAAATCATGTCAGGCCCATAACTTCGTTATTTGAAGTCGGATTTTACAACATTTTGACAGAAATGATCACCATATTGAGACGACATGTTATAAACAAATTTGGGGTTGCTAACTTTAAGTCAAGGTCACAGCAGGACCTTGCAGCAAAATCGTATCCGGCCCATAAATCGTTTGAAGTCGGATTTTACAACCATTTTTGGCAAATTACTTCTCTGTGTCCTACACCTGTTCGACGGGCTCTTGTTTTCTTTGCGGTTTAAGTGTTGACTGCGGCTGTAGACAGCTTAAATAGCATTGTTTGTCTTGCTAATTAAAGTTAAGTATAGGACCGTTATTTCGACACCCAATTTTTTTCTTAAAAAACAACATCATCATTAGGTTTTAAAAGATACTAAGGCTAACATATGTAAATCAATTAATTTTAATTTGATTTATGAGCATTATCATACAGTTTTAAATGATAATATTCCGAAATTTGGCAAATATGTGTACATCAGCAAAAAAAAAAAAATTCAGAATTTTTGTCAGTGTCACGAAACAACGCGACGGAATGGGTGATATTTAAACCTGTGTAACGGGGAAAACAATTGCGATTTTTATTAAAACACAGATTGATGACATATGGTAATATATGATGTCATAGATACTTTAACTTAAACTGCATTTACTTTTTTGTGTTGCACAAAGGGAAATTGTTCATTCAAACATGTCGAATCAAGGGACATGACGACATTAGGTGACTTTGCTTTATAGCAGTAAAAAACTAAACATAGATTTAGAAATTTTAGCATAAGACACATACAGTAAAATCTGCTAAGGCACCCATCGGGACCTTGAAAACATGTTCCCTATAACCGAAGTTCCTTATAAACTTATAGTGAACTAGCTTCTTGGTAAAGATTGGGGAATAAAAATCAGAGCCTTATATACGGAAACTCCTTATAAGTGGTATCCTTATATGCAAACTTTACTGTACTTTTATGTGCTTTTGAATTACTGAAAATGAGATTTTTTTTTGTTTTTCATTTCAGTATTTCAACAATGAGAATTATGAGACTGAGCGTTATGACAAGATCCTGGCTCGATATGAAGAGAAATCCCTGAAGACCCTGCAGAGCCTTGCAGTGTTGAACTGGGGCCAGAACTTCATCTTCAGTGTCGGCCTTACTCTCATTATGGTGCTGGCTAGTAACCAGATAATGGCTGGTGAGAATAGGCATTAAAGGAATTACTCAATGGTGAACTTCAGTTGAACTTTGCCATGAGATTCAAATTTTCACTGCAGTATCTATGAATAGGCCCTTCAGTACTGATTTCTTCTAGCTTGTGTAAGGATAATTGGTCAATTTAATGCTTGATTAAATGTAGTTGAAAGGTGTGAGTGGTACTTTAAATCAATATCTGTCTACATCCATTATTATACCCCCACCACAAAATGTGTGGGGGGGGGGCTATAATGGATTCGCTTTGTCCGGTCTGTCCGTCCGTCCATCCGTCTCCATCATCGTGTCCGCTTTATAACTCCTATACCAATTGAAGAATTTTCTTCAAACTCGGCTGAAATGTTCACCTCAACAAGGGAATGTGCATAACCCATGTTGCCCATGTGTCAGCTTAAGGTCAAGGTAACAATTGAAGGTCAAATATCAAACAATCAAATATTAGACATTATGTTGTGTCCGCTCTGTAAGTCCTACACTAATTGAAATATTTTCTTTAATCTTGGCTCAAATGTTCACCTCAATACGGGGATGTACAGAACCCATGTTACCCTTTCCCGGCTTAAGGTCAAGGTCACACTTGAGGGTCAAAGATTGACTTAGAAAATATTCTTAAATTATCGTGTCTGCTCTATAAATCCTATACCAATTGAAGGATTTTCTTAAAACTTGGCTGAAATGTTCACCTCAGCAAGGGGAAGTGCAGAACCCATGTTGCCCATGTGTCAGCTCAAGGTCAAGGTGACTATTGAAGGTCAAATATCATACAATCAAATATTAGACATTATGTTGTGTTCGCTCTGTAAGTCCTACACTAATTGAAAGATTTTCTTTAATCTTGGCTCAACTGTTCACCTCAACAAGGGGATGTGCAGAACCCATGTTACCCTTTTCCCTGCTTAAGGTCAAGGATTGACTTAGAAAATATTCTTAAATTATTGAGTCCGCTCTATAAATCATATACCAAATTAAGGATTTTCTTCAAACTTGGCTGAAATGTTCGCCCCAACAAGAGATGTGCAGAACCCATGTTGCCCATGTGTCAGCTGAAGGTCAAGGTCACAATTGAAGGTCAAATATCAAACAATTAAATATTAGACATTATGTTGCGTCTGCTTTGTAAGTCCTACACTAATTGAAAGATTTTCTTTAATCTTGGCTTAACTGTTCACCTCAACAAGGGGATGTGCAGAACCCATGTTGCCCTTTTCCCGGCTTAAGGTCAAGGTCACACTTGAAGGTAAAAATTGACTTTGAAAATATTCCTAAATGTTAACATGTACTTGAATATTTCTGAAACTAGCATGGGTATTTGCTTGAAACTTAAAAGATATATGACGTATCACAAGTAAGATATGCAGGTAAAGTTTCATGACTCTGTATTGCATTTTGACAAAGTTATGCCCCTTTTTTAGTCTTTTAATTTACTTACAATCAATACTAGACAATATGTCAGGTCCGCTCTAAAAATTCTATACTAATGGAAGGATTTCCTTCAAACTGGGCAAAGTGCAGAACCCATCATAACTCTGTACCAGCTTTGTCAAGGACATTGGTGGGGGGTATGAATTGCATTCAGCGATAGTTCTAGTTGATCAATTGGTCTAAGATACCTTAAATCTGTTCTATGCTGTGCTCATGCAACTTGTGTCATTTCACGGTTCAGTGCGTAATGGTAGGATTCCTAAGTTATATCGATATAGAAGACCCAATGAGTAATCCCTTTTATTTCATTTGACTTGTTTTACTGAAAAAACTGTTCCACAGAATTGAACTCAGGACAAAATTCCATATTCATTGTTGTATTACTTGAATGGCTATACATGTATATTACAATAACAGTTTGAAATATATGAACATTTTACTTTGAACAGCGTTCATAAAAGTTTATTTTCCCTAAGCGTATGTTTTTATCCATATATTCCAAATTTAAAGTATTACCTACAAAATTCTACCCCACTCCCTCCTTGACATTTGCAACTTTTTTCAAAAGTTTTGAGCAATGCAAAACTTCAATCTCCTCCCCTTTCTGTACTTGACCTTTGTTTGTGTGATCAGGTTTAACACAAACTGGAAGTATGACTTCTTTTGTGTTTCCTAGGTCAGACTGTCACCTAACAACCATAGCCCTAATCCATTGGGTTAAAGTGGACCATGTACTGTTATAATTTATAAATGATCAAGACTGACAGTTTCAGAAAGCTCCATGGATCGTTCCGCAACTGTCAATCATTATCATTTATAACAGTACATGGTCGATTTTAATCCAATAGATTAGGAATATTTTGTCAGATGACAATCTGACCTAGAAAACACAAAAGAAAGACCCCTTTACAAGCCTTCACAAGATCAAAGCAAATCTACCGCATTGGGCGGAGTTTGAGATTTTACGGAACGGTGCATTGTTTGTTTTCTTCTTGCAGGCACGATGACGGTAGGAGATCTCGTCATGGTGAACGGCCTTCTCTTCCAGCTCTCCATCCCCCTCAACTTCATTGGCTCTCTCTACCGGGAGGTGCGACAGTCACTCATCGACATGGCAACCATGTTCAACCTGCTCGGCGTTCAGTCCAGTATCACTGTGAGTATCTGGTCATAGCTACTGCAAACTTGACATATTGACAACCGCTTTGTCGGACTTTCTGAAATGACATTTGGTTCTACAGAAGGCGAGAAATTACATAACATCATAACGCACAATGTCATTTTAGCCAATCAGAAGACTGAATCTTTTCTGTATCGCTGGTTACACACAAATGCATTGTATGACGTAACATGATTTTCCGCAATTGTCGGAGCATCAGATGTCATTTCAAGCGTTCTATCGATACATTTTCTTAATAACAATGGTGGCACTTTACAACCTTGTAAATGTTGTTATGGCCACTGAACAATGTTCTTTCAAACCATTATGGCCAATGAACAATGTTCTTTCAAATTATTTATAACTATAAAATCAGATTTTGTTCCTGTTGTACACGATTAATATTTGCGATTCATGTGGATTTTAGAACAAAAAAAGAGGGTCTCACAGTACTGAGTCAGCACTCGCAAGTTACACAATCTTTTTTGATTCCATATGATTTTATTCACAGTGCAGAATATTTTTAAGAAATTAAATACTATGTCTTTAATTGTTATAGCAATTTTTTTATTTTTTATTCAATGTGCAGTGCAGAGATTAGCATAACAAATAGTATTGTTTTTCATACAGAAGTGCCAGTTGTAATAAGTACAGATTATAACACTACTTACAGAACATACATACACAATGTTACAGATGAAGCCAAATGCCAAGCCTCTAGCAATAGACTCTACCAATGCCTCTGTGACGTTTGAAGACGTGAATTTCGAGTATGTTTCCGGCCAGAAGATTTTGAACAGCCTCAGTTTCACTGTCCCCGCGGGTCAAAAGGTCGCCATCGTAGGAGGAAGTGGCTCAGGGTGGGTGTCATGGAAATGGTGTGATTGAAGCACATTGGTTTGTTTAAAAGTTGAAGTGCAAGATATTCGTAAAACAAAAATCATTGTTATAAAGTTATAAAGCAGCTTTAAGCACTTTACAGGCATATATTTACAACAGAACCATTTATAAATAAAATAAGTAAACAGCACAGAACTTATAAAACTTTTTTAAGACATTTGTTTATTAATAAAGACATAAATTGCTGATACTGCAGTATAATTGATACCTATTTACTAATACATTTTATCATCATATTATTTCTATACATGTATAGAGTGTTGCTGTGCTGTTTTTCAATAACAGCCATGTACAAATCAATGATTTCCATGTTATACTTGCAGGAAATCCACCATAGTGCGTATGTTGTTCCGCTTCTATGACCCGCAGTCGGGACGCGTTCTCATCAACGGGCAGAATATACAGGATGTTGAGTTGGACAGTGTACGTCGGGCCATCGGAGTTGTCCCTCAGGTATTGTACTGGGTAAAAATAGTGATGGATATGGTGCATGTTCTGTTTCATTTGTTTGTTTTTTAGTGGTTTTGATTTTCTGCTTGCTTGAGCCTGAGATCGTCCAGGGCCCTTTGCTTAGCAATTGATTTGAAATTGATTGCAAAACAAGTTACATTGAACATGTATAGATCATTCTCAACCACTCATTTCAGATAGTACAATAAAGTCCGCTTATACCGGCAAGGAACCCGCTTATACGAAACTTTCATTTATAAAGAACTGATTTTCATTCCCCAATATTTACTAAGGAACTAGTTTACTATACACTTATAAGAAACTGCGGTTATAAGGAACATATTTTTATGGTCCTAATGAGTTCCTTAAGCAGATTTTACTGTATCTTTTTTTTTGTACTAGGTTTTAAAGGATTTTATGGTTTTGCCTCAGATATTTTGTTGTATAGAAAAATGGTAAGTGTGAATGACTGTTATGTTATAAATCCAGCCTAAAGTGCTTAAAGCATGATGACTTAGTCTACATTTGGCAGAGCAAAAAACAGTACAGTGCATGGTTTGAATATGAAAATACAACCATCAAAGCAATGATGGAGCACAATAACCTCATGACTGCTAAAATTTTAATACTTTATATTTTTATTCATCTTCTTTGCAAATATTTAAATTATTAAATTCCACAAAATATTGTTTTCTTATTTCAATCATGATTTCCTTCTAAAAGAAAACCCCTTACAGGTTTTAACTCTAAATATATTGTTGACATAAAATCAATTATGTATAGGTAAATCTAGATACTACAATAAATACGCGAAAACATTTGGCGACAACTCTTTTTAACACAGAGGGAACCCTGTGCTTTGAACCTGTAGCGCCAGGCAGCATGTGAAATACAACCAACTTGCCAATTTGGTTTCTCCTGATTGTAGCTGTACCACGCAAACATTTTTCTAAATCAGTTTCACAGACTGTTCATAGGGTCACTACCACAACTTTGGTACCAGACCTCTCTGTCTCTTTTGAGCGAGTCAACAAACTGGTAACCAAAACATTACGAGCGCTTGGTGCAAAGTTTTGTAACTTGTTATATAAAATTTACAATTTTGCACGAAGCACTCGATTAACAACTGTGTAACTTCCCACCAGGACTGTGTGTTGTTTCACGACACGGTGTTCAACAACATTCACTATGGAGACCTCAACAAGACGCCGGAGCAGGTGTACGAAGCTGCCAAGATGGCCGAGATTCATAACACCATCGTCACGAGATTCCCGAACAAGTATGACACTCAGGTCGGAGAGAGGGGACTCAAGCTCTCAG
>Ga0224511_10003891_pt1 | contig 11024 bp, 4 predicted proteins | sample SF_May12_sed_USG_2_FD_169988 | JGI IMG/M metagenome (GOLD analysis project Ga0224511, IMG submission 169988) | Sediment microbial communities from San Francisco Bay, California, United States - SF_May12_sed_USGS_8_1 | ecosystem: Environmental > Aquatic > Marine > Sediment | place: USA...
AAGTTCAAGGGGAGTGACTCTATAATAAGTTCAAGGGGAGTGACTCTATAATAAGTTCAAGGGGAGTGACTCTATAATAAGTTCAAGGGGAGTGACTCTATAATAAGTTTAAGGGGAGTGACTCTATAATAAGTTCAAGGGGAGTAACTCTATAATAAGTTCAAGGGGAGTGACAGGTACTGAAAGGTCGCTCAGACGTAAAAATATAATACAGGGGTTTCAGGTAAAATCTTAACCCATGAGAATATCAGCAACCCTACAGTTTCTTTGGGGGCTCTCAGATTTTTCTTTTCTAATTTCTAACAAAAATTATAGACAATTATTTTCATGGTAAAATAAATAACAAAAAATCCCAATAAGCCTACATTTGTTTCAATCATAATAATGTTATGATGCAGTTACCATTTTTCTCTTTATAAACGTGCACAATGCAAATTACAAAGGGAGCATGTTTTATTTCGACCCCAACATTTAAAGTGAGGTAAAATATTATATGACTTTTTTTCAACTATACCCAATGTAATATTATAAATGGTTGTCATGTTTAGTAGTTTGGGGGTTATAAGAGAGGAACGCATTTATTAGGAAGAATACGGTAATTGCTATACAGGAAACTACATTTGTTTTTAATTTAGGCCAAACATTGGACACACGTTTAAGAGTCATGAAAACACTGTATGAGATGTGTTATGCCAGGGCACAACCCAGTCAAGAATGTGTTGTAATTAACACAAAACATGGCCATCCCATGACATGACATGGCCAAAACACCAAATGGTACAAGAGCAAGGAATGTATGGCTGAAAAAAATGTTTTCTAAAAATGGAATCTAAATCAAATTTATGCTTTATCTAGCAGTCTTTAAGAAATATTTTAGGTACACTTCACGTCTTTCCAATTTCTATGCTAAAATAAAGCCCAAGAGGCTTTAAAGATTAATTTCGCAATCTCTATTGAACATTATATAGCTATTTGTTGATCTTTCTTTGAAACTGTCACTTGCAAGCAATACATGTAATTACAATTAATCTGAGAAATAGAGAAATTTAGTCCCCATGAAGCAAAGCTTTCATAGGAGAAATAGCAGCCTCAGTTTTGTCAAAGCTGTTCATCAATGGTAATGAAAGATGCCAAACCACTGATGCATGAGCAGAACACTTTTTTCAAACCAAAACAACACAGAATCCATGATCCCAGAGGACCAGAAATCACATTACTTTTGGCGTCCAACTTAACACCATATTGGCTACTTGTCACAGTTTTGGAACGGGCCAACCCGTTAGCTACACATTTGACAAGAACCGAGAAGATATTGGCACACACTTTTGCTCATGTGACACATCATCAATGAGATTCATTCTGCAACTAATCTATTGATTGCTGTTGCCCATTTGTTTAACAACAAACAGATTCTTGGCATAATACCCAATTGTCCGAGTGCTTCTCAATCAATACATGTACATTACTGGCAAGTTCAAAAACATGTTCAAGAAAAGTCCAATGATGGTAATACAATAAAATTAATGTTAAGGGGTTGGTGAAAAACTATTGTAACTTGTAATATAGAATAAGGTTGTTACAATGGTTTTGCACCAAGTCCTCATATTTTATTTGGATATTGAATTAACATTGTTGGACTTTTCTTGAAACACTTCAAACACCAGGAAACAAAGGTTTTTATGTTTTAAACTAAATTATTTAAAGGCGATTGCAAAACAAGTTATCCTAACTTAAATTTATCACTCTCCATGGATGACGTACCAGATGGTATCCATCTATTTTTTTATTTAACAAAATGGTTTGAGAGCAGAGAGGCTAACCTCATTATGTTGAGTGGTGCATTAATGCATAGTTCCACAATTTTTCAAGCTCCTCCCAATGGGATAGATTTTCATTGATCTTGAGATAAGGTTTATCACAAACAGGAAGTAGGCTTTCTTTTGTATTTACTAGGTCAGCTTGTCACCTGACAATATAACCCTAATCCATTGGATTAATTTTGACCATGAACCGTTATAAATGATCATGATTGCAGAACTGTCAATTGGCAAAAAAGCATCTGGTACGATATTAATATCGTCTTTGGTATTAAGTGGTCCAGGATTAAATTCAGGACCTGGACCTCTTACTACATTCATACTTTATAATAAGATGAAGGTACAGTAGTTGTCTAGAAATGAAGGAAAACATTCTCTTTTTACAAAATAGTAACAATGAAACAATCTTCATTATGATTGTATTTATAGAGAATTCATCATGCACATTCGTCATCACACCCATTTGGGCAAATATGTTACGGCTTCTTTATAAATGAATTCTTTCAAGATCCACTCACGCCAATGTCCTAAAAGGCAATATAGGTATTAGGGCATAGCTTACACATCGTAATTGAATCTAGAGTTGCATTTCCACAACTGACAGGAAATTGATTTTTACACGTGATAAATATTTACTTGGAATCGTTCTATTTGCTGCTCGCAAATCAGAAAAGGCTGCCATAATGTTCCAACAAATATGTATTAAGCTAGTAATGTCTATACTGTCTACCAGAACTGTTGGTTTTTTCTGACAATCAAACATTATCGTGAAAGTCAAAATTTGCTAGTCAAAATGTTGCACCTTTCTTGCAACAAATTTTGCATCACTGTCAAAATGAGCCTAAAAACAATACCTTATCGATCTAAAAATCCTGATAACCTTAGAGTTTATTTGACAAACTTGTGAAAAAAGATTTTTACTTTTTGATTTTACAGTTTGATTTCAGAAATTATTTTCTGGTTATTTTTACTGCAACTAGATTGTTTATGAACTCAATTTTATTAACGCCACCTGTGGCAGTACAGATTGTTTTTTGTCCAGCACAGAAACTAAAGAAACCATATGTTTTGTTATAATTAACTATAATTAACTGGATATTGGTTCTGGGTTCTGGGTTATTTTAAGCCGTTTTATAAAAACAAAGTCATAACACAACAGTCTTCTGCTAATTTAGCGCTCAGCATATACGGAAAGGTCTGCAATGGCTTCTTTCTCCTCTCAAACCTCGTTAAAAAAAATATGGGCTCCATCTAGAATGAGCGGTCTAGAGTGATTAATATAAGTTGGAATAACTTGCTTCGCAATCGTTCTTAAATAAATTAGTATAAACTCAACTAACACAACCGTTGGCCATCTAGCCATCTATCCAGTCAGACTGATCCAGGATTTTGCACACGGTTAGGTTTGCCATTCCCGAAGGATCAAGGTTTATCCGACCAGTAATTATTAAAAAGAAAGCACTCTGACACTAATTACTTTTCCTTTAAACGTCATAAAACTCATCACATCAGCTTCAACATGTTTGCTAAAATTAATATCGAGCGAATGTCATAATTTGACAGGATTTCTCACAAAAACCTGATTTTCAATTAAAACAATCTCACTTGAAATAAACACACGTCATATTTTCGAAGGAAATGTATAAACAAAAGCTAAAACTAATTAAAAGAAAACAATAAACATGAAATATGAGCACAAGGGACTATTTTTATTTCATTTCATAATACAATTGTAGAGTTAATTTTGACAATTACATAAAAAGGGTATCCATGCAATACATGTATGCTAGCAAGCCGCCTTATTTCAATGTACTCCTAATTTCAGAGAATAATAGCACCATGATAAGTTTCATTCTAATCGCATAAGAAATGTGGAGGTAGTACGCTCTACAAACTCGTAACATTGAAGGCACCAACACGAAACCAGCACTCGACCAACCAAACGACGCACAAAAAAACTACAAAAAAACCCTGTTAAACTTCGTTTACTCAGGGGTTAAAAATGCGAAATCAAATTGACCAGATCTATGGAAAGTCTACAAACGCATGGAATACGACTCCTGAGGGATAATGGTTATCTGTCGTGCAGCAATCCCCACACCAAAGACATCTAAAGCTTTCCTGTGACACAGACTGATCCTGGCTATCTGAGAGCTTTTCCTTGTAAAGTGTTAAATAAGCCCTCTAATGACTTAGATCAAAAAAGTATTTTCACGCATTCAAATCATATTCAAATCACAATGCTACTTTAAGAACATAGCAATACATGTATATGAAGACGCTTACTCAGTATTAGTTAATTATTTGGCTAGTTTAAAATTCGGGCAATGGATCATAGGGTCGCAAAAATAACTAAGCTTCCGACAAATGCAACAAACTTGGTTTAACAGACTCTGGGTATACTTCATGCATAAAGCTGGTTTACAAGAACTTAACACTTTTTACAAAAAAAGCAATTGTGAAGATCAATTGTTTAGGGAAGAAGTAAAGTTGGTTTAACTTGCAAAAGAAAATGAAAAACAGTTTAAAGTGTTCTCCTTTCAGCTGAAGAAAAAATGCTGACCCTGAAAAAACAAGTATTTTTTTACATTAATCCTCGGGCTGATTATTTCCAGAACTTTTTGTGACAATTGTGTATACATGTATACTGTCAAGTCAATACATATCTAAGACACCATGAAATTACAAACTGATAAATAGCAACACTTTATTCCCCTTGCTCCAGATAGCCTCATATATTGGGCCAATATTCTACGAGTAAAAGGTCAGTTTTGTCCAAGCTAATGTTTCCAATCAGGCCTGGACTCAATCAAATGCAAGAAACTACTCCCACTTGGGCCAGAATAAGTAAATGAATAAATGAATGAAACTCATCTCCTATATCCCCACTATAACAATGTGAACATGTGATTGATTAAGTTAATTATTTCAGAATGAAAATGGGATTGGACGACATCTCCGCTGGGTTATTAATTTTGTTGCTAAGGCAATACATATAGAGTTTCATTTATGTTTTCATGTACGAAAGACAATTGAATACGGTAAAAGCAGACATATTTGAGTTGATGTTGAGAAACAGTGTACGTTTTGGTTACTCCCAATTGACCATGCAATAATCCATATGTCGGACCATCTCAAATAACATTGCGTCTGACAAAAGGCGGGAAATTATGTAATGTCGTAACAAACAGCATCATTTGGACCAATCAAAAGACTGAATGGTCTGTGTATCGGCTATGCACACAAGACAATGTTTGACGTAACATGCTTTCCCGCATTTGTTTGAGCATCGGACATCATTTTAAGCGTTCTGTCAATACGTTAATTGGGAACATTTAGTACTTGAGCACAAATAATTATATGCACTCCATTTTTAAATCATTGTACTAGTTGTGGTTTAATCAATGGGTCAAGTGTTTGCCTTGCAGGCCAAACATTCTAGGTTCATTCCTGGACAATGTCACACCGAAGAGGTTATTATAATTCACCGTTCTGAAAAATTTCAAACTCTGCCCAATGCGAAGATTTGCCTTGATCTTGTGAAGGCTTGTGAAGGGGTCTTTCTTTTGTGTTTTCTAGGTCAGATTGTCACCTGACAATATAATCCTTATCTATTGGATTAAAATTGACCATGTACTGTTATAAATGATCATGATTGACAGTTGCGGAACGGTCCATTGTACCAGCTACATGTATTTTCTTGCCATACACACAACAAGAACATAATTATGGCTGTTTTTTCTTGTATATCTTGTTTTAAACTAGAGGTTTGTTTAGTTGAACACTTGTGTCACACTCGGATGCTTTGTCAAAATAACAAAAGAGTTAACAAAAAGGGGCAAACCTTCAGGAAATGTGACCTTGACCATAAGAATTTAGGCATCATTGTGTCCTTGTGGTCATAAGCAATATAATAACTATTTTGAAAATTTGAAAAAAATATATTAAGAAATGGCAAAGTTATAACCAATGTTAAGTTTTTGTGATGGACCGACGGACAAATGAATCCCATTATGGACAGTTCCACAACTGTCAATCATGATCATTTATAACAGTACATGGTCAATTTTAATCCAATAGATTAGGATTATAATGTCAGCTGACAATCTGACCAAGAAAATACAAAAGAAAGCATACTTCCTGTTTGTGATAAACCTTATCACAAGATCAAAGAAATTATGCCGCTTGGGGAGGAGCTTGAAAATATGTGGAACTATCCATAGACAGACAGATGGACAAATCGATTTGTCAAAAGGGGGACACAAAAATAAGCAATGAGTGAACCAACATTTATGCCAATTTTTAATATAAGTCAGCTTAACTAGCAATACTTAGATGTGTGATAAATTGATATCAACAAAATCCTCAAATTACTGTTATAAATGAAAAAAATGTGCACATTTTCATTGCATTAATCCTTAAATAATCACATTTGCATAGAAAATGGTATAAAGCAAAAGTTCCTGAATGTACAGTAGGTTGGCAGACGGCAGTATATTGTAGCCAATTTATGAGACCCCATGAAAGTCATCTGATAAGTGGTCCCCATCAAACAGTCACCTTATCCTGACCTTTCTGGGAATTGGCACAACCATTTAAAGGCACCCACCTACAACTTTCATACAATTTTTTTTTTTTTTTTTAAATTTATATTTTTTGTAAATCAGTTGATTCATGTTTATTCAAACTCAACATAAATATTAATTAAATAATCTACAGAAAAATCTGCTTATAGGAAATGCATCGGAACCATGAAAATATGTTCCTTATAAACCGAGTTCCATGATAAATGTATAGTGAACCAGTTCCTTGCTCAAGATTGGGTAATGAAATACATTTCCTTATAACCGGAAGTTCCTTATAAGCAGGTTTCCTATATGTGGACTTTATTGTATATACTTAATGTTCTCATTGTTTTTTTTTTATGCATGCATTTTTATGCATGAGCTCCCTTGCGAATTAACTTTTCAACAATATGTTTGAAATGTCGTCTGATACTCAAACAAATGCGAGAAAGCATGTTACGTTATACATTACATGTGAGCAATTTTTGCCATCAATACAAGATTTAATCCTCTGGCCCAAATGATGGTGTGTGTTATGACATTTAAAATTTCTTGCCTTTCGTGGGACCAAACCAAATTCCAGATAGTCTGACAAACGAGTTTTGGAGACTTTCTATGTAACCATATAATATTATACAAATCTCATATAACTACATTTAAGCAAAATTTATGATGGTAAAACTCACAGTACAACAGATGTAGCCTGATCTTTTTATATTGAAAATGATCAAAAAAGCAACATGGTTCCTTTAACCCTTTCAGCTAAATTGCTCACATATATTTTTTACTAGACCAAGTCACACACATATTTCCCATACATCACCTTAATTAAAAGGCAGGACATATTTATAGGGTATACACACACAACAGCCCTCAGATTTATTGGTCGCAATTAAATAAGTCACCTCACATGGCAACCTGAAGTTACTGCCCCCACAAAAACAGAAATAAATGAAATAAATGAAATAAAAGAAATAAATGAAAAGAAAGTAAATAAGCATGCACATTTTGCAATAAATAGCTTCATGAACACATTATATTTCTTTTTGTTTTGTTGTGAATCATAATTATTTCATAATTTGTATAAATATATTATACTGTGTGAAGTCAGTATTTTCTGTTCAAGCTACACTGTTTATTAAATTGATGCTCATGCAACTTGTGTCATTTCTTGGCTCAGGGCATAATGGTCTGAGGATTCCTATGTTTATATAGATTTAGATGACTATGTGAATAATTCCTTTAATGGCATCATGTGCAAAATTAGACCTTAAAAGCCTGGTTTACAAACCTAGAATGATTTTATTTTTTTAACACTGAGTAATTTAAAAGCAACTTTAAAACCAGAAGACAATAAAACAATATAATGCATATGCCAATCAAATTCTGCATGTTTTAAAGTATTAAAATACCAGTCTGTCAATTTTAGCCACACAATATTAAATATTTGTGCATTTTGCATAAAAGCTCAAAGCCATTTTTATAGGTTATTAACTCTGTGCCACTTAAATTAGATTTTTAAGAGCAGCCAAGTTATTTAAGGCTTCTCGGAGAATTATATAAATGACATTTATAATCATAGAACATCCAGAGAGGAGAGTTTTAATTAAAACTGTGTTATTTGTGAAACTGATATGAGAATCTTGTCATAAAAAGTGGATTAGCTAACCTAGTAAGGATTCCTCAAATAATTACAATCCAATAAAAATATGAATAAGGTGACGCTTGCAATGATGAAAAAAACACACAGTAATAAATTTAATTGAATTATTCTGTGACTGCTCCAGGATGATTTGACCTTTGACCGTTCGACCCAAATTTTGACCCGAGTTTTTATAATAATAAAAATAATAATAATAATAATAATAATAATAATAATAAAAATAAAATTCTTTTTTTCTATGAATAAATTGTATTATTTAATAAGAAATGAAGTTATTGTTACTTCCTTGTTACATGACGCATTTCTATCATATAAGTAGAACGCGATCATGTGACAAAGTTGTTATTGTTTCCACTCACATTTCCAAAAGAAATAGGTACGGTTAAGGTCGGCAAAACTGAAAACACTGCATCCAAGGTTAATACTAGCAACACATTTTCATGTGGAATATGACAATACCGTAAATGTTAACTTAAAATAAGAAGGTTAGAGCGTGAAACATACCTTTCCCATACCGAAAATCATATTTTTGCACTAAAATCGTAGACAAACACTAAAAAAAAGTAGGGTTGGTCGGGTTAGTGGTAACAAACAACTTTTTTTTTACGCCTAATATAATAACAAATTAATGATAATAAAAATGATAATAATAATAATTATAATCGAGATTGTAATAATAGAAATACATGAGTAACATTAAAGCAAATATAATAGAAGTCATTCTATAAGCTGTTAAGAGAAACAGAGTAACAACAACATTCTTAGAAAATCTGAAGTTCTTCATGCCTTTGCCAGAAACACGGTAATTAGATACTTAAGACCCTGTCCCCCACAACCAAACCCGGTTCTTATCTTAGCATAAAGCTTTCCTGTGACACAGAGCGATGTTTCCAAATAAAGCTTTTCAGTGACACGAGTGATCAGTGTGATCTGAGAGCTTTTCTCTGTCAAGTGTGTAATTACCGTGGCAACTACACAGATGACAAAGTGCTTTTAGCAAATACACCAGGATTTTTTCTCTCTAAGACATCCATTATAACATATACAAATTGAGTTTTTCTGGCACTGTTCTGTTTCAAAAGTCAAAAGATATAGGTCTTACAGAATTATTAATGCAGCTTTTGTAAATAGAAAAAATGTACAGAAACATAAAAGCATATGAAAACATATGGTAAGAATGTATATAAGCATGTTAGAACATTTTACAAACAAACCCCTTGGAGTTAAGCCTGATAAATGAGGTTACCAATTGCTTTAAGCCTCAGATCTATACAGATTAAACCTCCGATATGTCTCCGCCATCCCACCTTAAGATGACCGGGAAATGTCTTCTACAGCACGACAAATATTGTTCAAGACATTATTCAGAGCAAAAATAGCAACTTCTCAAGTACTGTTTCTTTTATTGCTATATGTGGCTCTTTAAGCTTCTTTGTATAACAAAAATAATATTTACACATTGAGAATTTCCCAAATAGAAAATCTTGAAATAAGACTCTACAACATTTCCTTGTGGCATAAAACAAACCATTGAGTGGAATTCATCTCCTATAACAGCATTATCACAACTTGAACATTGATTGATGAAGTCAATTAATTCAAGACAGAAGAGGAAAGAAGTATAAGTTACCATTTATATTTGGGGGAAAAGGGACACACACAAAGCATGTGTAGGAGGATACACAATCAATCTAAGTTAAGGTCCTAGTGCTGTCACAAATGTATGGTTTTAACTCGCATCAAGAAGTGAAATAATAAAAAACCTTTTTTAAGCCTTTAAATATATTTTGATATATTATAAGCATATAATACATATTATATTGGTACTAATCTAACACAACAATACGGGGTTTGAATTTTGTAATTCGTAAATACACTAATTACTGTTGATTACATGTTCAAACTTATGTGCAAGAAATGCATTACTTTCAAGTAAGGCGTAAATAAAAATGTTCTTTGTTTCCACTAACATCGCCAAAAAAATTAGGTACATTCGGTCGGCATAACTTTTTTTTCTTATTAACTTTTTTTTTCTTTTTTCAAAGAAAGTTACTCATTTTTATATTGCAAACATGTTCATTTTTGTTATTTTTACTTTAACTGGTTTTAAAAAAGCAAGTTAAACACCATTATCTTGATGAATTGTCAACAAAACTGCAAAAGATTGAAAAAATTCTCAAAATTAGGTTTAATTAGGATTTTTTTTTCTGAAATTGAGTTGAAAAAAACTATAGGGTCGGCATAAAAAACTTAAGGGTCGGTCGGGTTAGTGGAAACAAACAACTTTTTTTTCTACGCCTAATGGTCATGTACATTAGTGTTGAAAAGCTTATATAATGGTGATAGTAATATTACAACAACATGTTGGACAAAAAGGCAAAAATCCCGTATTGTTGTAATTATAATCTATCAAAATATATTTAAAAGCTTTAACAAAAAAGTGCTTTATTATTCCACTTTGCGATGTTGTCAGCTGTATATGTGTGACAACACTAGCACCTTAAGTATCCTGTGATATCCAGTGCACATTACTGTAAATATGTATCCAAACATTTAAGTAAATAGGTGTTCAATATTAATTATTATAAATGGATAGAGCATTGTACCAGCAATTATACCAGAACTATCACATCTAACACATTCTTGCTAGATTTTGGTTATGTTCCTATTTTGCTGTTAAAAGATATTCCTTGTTTTCATCAATGACGATAATATAGACTACATTATTATTATTTTACAAGACACTGAAACCATGTGCCAGCATTTATATAGTAGCAAGTAGCCCCAGTTACTGGTGAAGGGACTGTGTTCAGTGGTAAAACACTTGACTGCCAATCCAGGGATTGCGAGTTTCCCCTGCGAAATGTGACCATGATTCACCATGGTCAACCATGGTCAACCATGGGTAACCTTTGGTTCTACATTGTCAAACCAGGTTTTACTAGGTAACCATGGTCTTGAACCGTGATTCACCATGGT
>Ga0224511_10003892_pt1 | contig 11024 bp, 12 predicted proteins | sample SF_May12_sed_USG_2_FD_169988 | JGI IMG/M metagenome (GOLD analysis project Ga0224511, IMG submission 169988) | Sediment microbial communities from San Francisco Bay, California, United States - SF_May12_sed_USGS_8_1 | ecosystem: Environmental > Aquatic > Marine > Sediment | place: USA...
ATTAACTGATTATTCCCTGTGTGCAGGCAGGAGGCCACCTATCTCACTGAGTGGACGCTCCCTACCCTCGTTCCGACCATACGATACGACGCCACGCGCCGGTGGGTTTATCGATGGGCGTTTCCTAACTGGAATCAGACCACAGGAGTACTTCTTCCATTGTATGGCCGGTAGGGAGGTAAGTGTCTAACGTCTTCCGCTCCTATGGCACGTCAGACTTCGGTCTTGGCTTTAAAGAGCAAGCTTTTCTATGGGGCACATGAGTGCAAGTAGACAGTCTCCTATAATGTTTTACCCTAGAAAAAGCTGAATCAAAAGACTCAGTAGGCCAGTATTTTGACTTGAAGTGGATTGGAAAGCCTTGCACAGGGAAATCCCTCGGTTTATAGCACGGTCAACTGTCAACAGTGTCCCATATGGCGATCCCTGATCAAAACAGCTTTTTCTTGTTCATTTTGGTAATTTCAACATAATTTTCATGTTTCTGTGATTCAATCATTTTGAAATTACACAACGAGCTCGTTCATTAACTGCGCTAACATCTGTTTTCCGACACACAGTAGTTATATCCAAGAGGTTCCCTCAAGTAGTCCACTGGCATTCAACATAGCTCCATAGACGCTAGTTTATTAGCAAAGGTATTACCGTCGATTGTTGATGAGGGAATTAGTCGACGATCTACACATAAACTATGCCAATAAGATGAAGCAGCTTTTCTCCCCGCCTGGTCCTTCTTCTTATCCCATAACAAAACAATTGTGAGAAGGGGTGCAGAAATTGGCCTACTGAGTCTTCAACTCAGCGTTTCCCAGGGTGTGTCATTAGGAGATTTTCTGGTTGCTCCCGCGTGCCCCATAGAGAAGGTAAGCAGATGGTGACTATGTGTTGACGTTGCAGGGTCTGGTGGACACTGCGGTAAAGACTAGTCGCAGTGGATATCTGCAGCGATGTCTAGTGAAACATCTCGAGGGTATCATGGTGGAGTATGACTCAACCGTGCGCGACTCGGACGGCAGTGTGCTACAGGTAAGTGTCAAGTGCCTTTCAGGTGGATTTATAGCCCTAAGGTACTGCCGTTTTGCGTGCCATATCTGATTGAAGCCTGGTGAAGCAGTCAAATCATTTCCTTTCACAGTGTCCCAGATCCACCCGCTCAACCTTTTTGTGCGGGTCTTTACATCGGGCTAGTGGATATATTTTGATAGAATGGAGTTGGCTCTGGGCATAGTCAAGTTCCGCTATGCCAACCCTGTACTGGCAGAAGCTGCACCATGATCTCGTTTATTATATTTTACTTGTTCATTTGGTGGTTCTATTTAGCAGACTTCCTCAAGGTGCTTTTTCACTCCATCGGACGTCCGGTCAGCCTCGGACCGGACGCAGTTTGCGTCTGATTTGGTGTCGGACCTTAGATCCCAGACCCCTTTTCACTCCAAACAGATCCGTCGGATGCGCGATCCCGGATTACTTTGAAGCCAATCAATGGTGCCGAACCTGTGTTTCCAGAAACAACAACCATTCTTTGCTCATAACTTCATAAGAAAGTCAATTCGCTGTTCAATTCTTTCACTGCAGGTTACCCCTCTGTCCAGTGCAATTTCGTGCTGTTAGTCGAGTGAATGTTGTTGCAAAATCAAACAAATTTCCCTTTCCAATGATCCTAGTGTGAGACCGGAAACGAGTGAACGTTGCTAGGTACTCCATGGAAGACCATTTGATTGGTTGATTGAGTCGGACTCATTTTGTCTCTGGGAGACAAACGGTCGGATGTTCGAGGCCTTTTCACTCCATTTCTGGTCGTACGTCCGTCTCAAGCGTCCAGTCTGAGGACCGGACGTCCGATGGAATTAAAAACACACCTTAAGCTCTACAGTATGCGTAGGATGTGAACAACGGCTCTTTCGGTCTTCAGCAAGCACTCTAGACAGCTATCATCATTGAGCTTTCCCACTATCCTCGGTAAAGACGGTTGTCATTATTGCAGTTTCTATATGGCGAGGATGGACTCAGTGTCACTAAAACTAACCTGCTAAATAAGAAGCAGTTCCCATTCGTTATAAATAATCACAAGTCAATAGCCAGTGAGCGAGAGCTGGCCAGACTAACTGAACTTCTAGAGAAGAAGAGAGCGCGCAAGTGGGAGCGGAAGGTGGGTGCAAGTGACACGGAAGATAGGTATAGATGGGAGCGGAAGGTGGGTGCAAGTGACACGGAAGATAGGTGTAGATGGGAGCGGAAGATAGGTGAATCTTGTCCAGGTGTGACGGTCAGTCACTGTTCTCCCACTTACCACAGGCGTAATTTGCATTTGTTAGTATTAGGTATGTTCACACAGCCGATGTACGACTCGATTGAACTTGCGAGTTAGACGTGTATTAGTCCGCCAATGATTGGGTAGACTGAAACCAGTTATCTACTGAATGCGTGAAAGGACAACTCCCAATAAGCCACTCTGCATTTGGAGTTGGCTTTCTCCGCACTATTTTCTATCATGGGGGATAATTTCAACCCCCAATCCCAATGAGCCAACCCTTGTAAAATTGGGAGTATTTTGTGTATCACATTTGTTTCACCAGATTGGTTTACTATCTTCCCCTTTCCGACAGTTAATTGATGACCGATGATGTTGGGTTTTTTCAAGCTGGAGAATCTCGGAATGACATCAGTACGTTGTTTTTGTTATATAGGTGTAGACTAAACTGACATGAAAACTCCTGTGGAACCTCTCTCAGCCTTGTGACCAACATTTTTTGTACCACAAACCCTCTTGAGTTAAATTACTCTCAAAGGGACTCTTACTAGAGAGCATTTTTCAATCTTGTGAAATGGAAATGTCCACTATATGATAACTCTCACTCAGCCTTCCCTGAACCTGTTGTTTTACTCAGGTTAGGAAGTACTGTTCCCAGCACGGCAGCGCGTTTCGTCTCGGCCGCTCCTCCGGTTTCCTGAAATATTCCCAGGAGCGGGACACTGTCCATGAGTCTGCTTCCAAGTCTGTAGAGGAGAAACTCTGCCGGTATGTGTAAACCTTTAGTTATATAAGCCCTCCTATTTATACGGTTTATATGCTTATACCATAGGTTTTATGGCTATAGTGTTATGGGGTGAGACCACAGTTTTATACACTCTATTCATGGTTTGTATGGTGTAAGCCTTTAGCTGTTGCGCATTGGGTGAAAAAGGGATCTTTGATTATTCAAATTTGGGTGCATATGTGATCGATAGCCAAATTTGACACTAAAAAACTTGATAGTCTGATACGGTTGTTTCTCTAAATGGGTCAATTATTCCTACCTCAATGAGTCTTGGGAATACTTGTCATGCCCAACGCATAGTAGTCCAGTTGGCCTCCATCTAGCTGCTGTCATGCGAGGTTACTGCTATGCTTGGTGTGTTTGACTTAACCAGCTATCGGGGAGTTTCATTCCGTTATTCTCGGCTAACTTATTCAGGACGAAGCTGGCTAAGCAGCTGGAGACAGATTTTCGCGCTCTATCTGAATCTGAGAGGGAATTTTACCTGACTGGTAATGAGAGATGTCCTGTTCCCACACTGAGCCGGTATCCACCTACACAGCATCTACACTCCCTATCAGAGCGGCTAGGAGGGGACCTGAGGGACTACACATCCACCAACCCTCACAAGGTAACACCCCACCCCCAGTCACTCTGTCTGCCCCCTGTCTTATGTCAGATGGAATCTGTTTTTTACATTATAACATAGTGAATGTTCGGTTATGCTGTATTGTATGACTATGTGACCTCATTCATTCCACATCGAACTGTTTCTTGGCGGCGAGCTTTCATTGAATTTGTTTTAGATGCTTGCCTGCTGTGGGAAACTCCCTTTAAATTTTTCATCGAGGAGTTGGAAAACATGAGTAAAACCAACTTTACCTCGCATCTAATTTCAAGACCCATAGAATAGCTGATAGTGGGTGTTGTGTGTACTATTAGCTTCAAGCTGAGACGGGTAGCGCGTGTACGGTACAGTGAGTTTGGTGGCTGGGCAGGCCTTTTCATTATTCGCTTGCTTTCCGCAGTTACTGACAGATGATGATTCTAACATCTCTGGTCGGGTGAAGCTTACCGTGGATCAGTTTGAGGAGATCATCTCACTGTACAGTATCAAGTCACAAGCGGAGCCCGGAGATGCCGTAGGAATACTCGCCGCTCAGGTCAGTGTCTCCATCTGCTTACGAATACTTACCTCTAAGTGTGTCCAATGCCCGAGTTCATCTAATATTATATACACACTGTGCCAACTGCCGTACCTAGCTAATGGTTAGTTCACTTCCAAAACTAGTTTTCTTTAAAGTAATCGAGGGTGGGAGGAAACACTGTCCCAACCAGTCTTTTGTTTCAGGTTCGGTGAAAACTCAGTTTCACTGTTATGATATGCTGCGTATATTGCTGCTAAATTGCCACTATGTTGAAAAAGAATGCATGGTTGAGTACGGTTGTCGATCCAGCTTCATTCAATAGTAATTCCTAAAAATGATTGTCAAAGTGAGAAGGTATCAATTTTTGACATTGCCTCCACGAACCATACTTCAAGTCTCTGGTCTGAGCCGACCATTAGTGGTTGGGGCTTCAATCGGGTTTATATTTAGTCCAAATAGCCTTGATTTGACTTGAAAATTTTTTTTACATGGATAAATTAAAAGAAGACCATAGGTTTTTTTACATGAAGGTCTATGTAAAATAGCCGAGGTTCAAAACCATGGTAGTGTCGATCACAGTTCACAGAGGCTTGTAATGGCGCCTAGTTATTGCAAAGCCTCCGCGCTCACTATCCCAGTCCACTGATTGGTCACATCTTTCGTATATGCGAGTAAATTGGTACTGACCAGGTAAATGATTCACTAATTTATAAATCCTTCTGTGTTCGCCTGACCAGTGCCATACGTCCATGGACTACTGGCTATTTCCTGTTGCAGTCGATTGGCGAGCCGTCCACTCAGATGACCTTGAACACGTTTCACTTCGCGGGTCGCGGAGAGATGAACGTGACGCTGGGTATTCCTCGGTTACGCGAGATATTGATGGTAGCGAGTAAAGAGTTGAAAACTCCTAGCATGGAAATTCCATTCCTAGCCACAAAACATGCCCAGAAACGCGCCAAGAACCTGCAGGTAAGTGACACCAAACACGCCCAGAAACGTACCAAGAACTTGCGGATGAGTGACACAAAACATGCCCTGAAACGTGCCGAGAACCTGCCGGTGAATGACCAAATACGCACTATTAAAAATTACGATAGGGTTGCTAACAGTGACACTTCGGGAGCAAGCTATTTGCAAGATTCTATTGTGTTCCTTTAGGGCATTGAGCCCGAGGATTTTTCAAACCGAAACCTACCAGTGCTGGTATTGACAAATTATCCGCTTGACTTTTACAGCTCAAGATGAACACATGTCGTGTATCAGATGTACTGCAAAGGGTGGATGTATCATCACACTCTATCACTAAAGGTTTCAATGGGTAAGTCCATTTTGCTATCACTTACAAGCAGCTAAGTCACCATACCTTCGCAAGAGCACAAACAATGACTGGTGCAAACAATCGCAAGTAGACATAGAATAAATGTAATTCCCACCGATAGACATATAATGGTAATGATAATCATAATGACTTTAACCTTTGCTCAGAAAACTAAACAGTTTATATAAGAGTATGTCTACGAAATTACATAAAAAAAGATTTTTGTCATCTAGTCAAGTACGCTTTGCCATCACAGATGCACTTGGAATGCTTGCAGCTGACTGTGAGGAATTTTATTAAAATAGCATTATAATGCATGTCCTACAGTAGACTTGTCTGTAGACCTGATGTACGGATACCATTTTTGGACATTTATCACAGCTTTCGAGTGTTTTTTACACTTGTCTATTCTCTCGTTGCAGTGACTGGGGTAGAGTTTATAAGGTTCTGTTTGATTTTCTGCCTCCCGCTCAGTATATCGATAAATATCTGGTGACGCCACGCTTTATAATGCGTCATGTGGAAAGGGAGATAATCCCAGCTATAGTGAAAGCTTACAGCAAAGCCTCCAAACAAAACGCCAATCTCAAGTAAGTGCTGTTCATCAACTTCATAATAAATGATTGGACCTTTAGTATGTTTGCTGATCCTCACTGGTACCTAGTAATGATTCTCCCCGTTAACTTAGGTTGTTAGAGGCCCTCCAGGACAGTAACCCCGCCCCCGCTGCTGACCCGGATGAGGAGGCTGATCCTGACGCTGCCGAGCCTGCTGACGATGAGGAGGCACAGGAGATGGAGCAGGAGGTGGGAGAGGAAGCTGATGCACAGGTTTGTCATGATAATATAACTGCAAAGCTACGTCCGAGTCAATAGGCGTTTATAGAACATATGCCGCTCTGCTCTCTCTAGGTAGTAGGTAAAGTCGGCACCGGCCGTGAAATTATTTCACATTTTCATCACCGTTGACGGTGCCGACTTGAGCTGATCTATTCCTGTTCAGAATCGATATTTACTGGGTTTCGGTCCATTTTCAATTAAGAGAAGACAACTCCGTGACCGAGTCGGCTGCAAAATGGTAACGATTAGCTGGCTAGTGTGGCCGTACCATTACTCTGACCTACCTGAATTAGCAGAACATACGAGTAATAGGAGTGAGAACCATTCACAACATTTTACCAGTCTCGCAAACGGTTAGAAGTTGTTTGAGGAAGCTCTCCACTTAGATGACACGCAACTTATTATGACTTTTGTCAGGAAACTGTTTCAGCAAACGGTTAGCATTTTAACCTCGTTATTTTGGAGGTCTCGTGTTCTCAGTGTGAGCAATGAGTATTTGTGATGGTCTCGTGTTGCCATTGTGTCTAGACAAGTTATTGTACCTTTCCCATTGTGCAGGACATAGCAGATATACAGAGGCATAAAGAGGAGCAGGATTATGATGGTGAAGATGAGGAGATGATGGAAGTACTGGGAGGTGCTGGTGGTGACGAGGAGGATAATGAGTCTGATGGTGAGAGTCAGCTGTAATAAACCTCCCTCTGTATGATAGCACGGCGCTACGTTCTCCTGCCAGCTCTGTATGATAGCATGGCGCTACGTTCTCCTGCCAGCACTGTATGATAGCATGGCGCTACGTTCTCCTGCCAGCTCTGTATGATAGCACGGCGCTACGTTCTCCTGCCAGTGTTAACCTAATATCCCTCAACGTACAAAAAGGGAGATTGGCATATATGTGCTATTGTCGGGCTACTGATAATGTATTCAATATGCCTTTTGTCAAGAAAGTTGCTTTAGGCTCTTAGACCAGAGCAGTAGTGAAATAAAACCTGGATACGTACATATAGCCAAACGACGATACATTACCCTCTAATAGGATCCAGGGATTTGTATGTGTTGTCAGTTGCTGTGCTCGACAAGGTTTTTTCATTCAGTCAGCCGAAGCCAGATATGCCAGTACAAGGAATCGACACCTTTTCTGACAGCAACAGTTAACACAGTCGGTATAGTTAGAATTTGACTCCAGGAGTTGTGTCTTTGCCTTCCAGAATTTCTTTTGTAGATGGTGAATCGGTTGCCTCTGATGAGTCGAGAGAAGGTTTCATCCTGGATCGATCTGACCTCAGTATGTCTGCTAAGAAAGCCATGCGCAAGTTTGGTATGTATGCATACCTGATCACCTGTCCTAATGTATCCATCAACTTGATATTGGAAGAGCTCAGCTTTCGAGCGCTGCGCTCGCAACCGTGAAAGCCTGGGTTTGAATCCCAGTCATGACAAAATCCGGTCATTGCGGCTCCTTTTGTGAATATGAGCTCCCCACATTAGCTGAGGAAGGGCAAGCCCCATTTTGAGGTGGATCACTAATACCGACCCCCGTGTGGTGCTCCATGCTAAGCGGTAACTGGTGAAAAAATAGGTATAAACCTGTCGGTGTTACAGTGAAGCCACATACAAAAATCTGACAAGATATGCCACTAATAATCACTGATCTTTACTCCGAGAGAAAAATGATGTGATCTGGCCTTTCCAACTGGCGGTCCGTCTTCTATAGGAACGGAATGTATTGCCCCTAAAGGATATATCTTTCGAGTTGACGTTATCTCACCATTTCGTTCTTGTGGTATTGAAAATCACTTGGACTATTTGACTGTTGTACGCCTTGAGACAAGTTATCCTTTGATATTTGCAGACCCTAGTAATGGGATGGACACCAGTCGTGTGGAGGCGGTTACTAAATATCCGAGTGTCATTAACTACATATACGATGTAGGAGAGGAGCTATGGTGTGAAGTGACTTATAAGGTCAGACATAGAAGGTCCGGACATATAAGGTCCGGACATATAAGGTCCGGACATATATGGTCGGACATATAAGGTCCAGACATATAAGGTCCAGACATATAAGGTCAGACATATAAGGTCCGGACATATGAAGCGTGATGTTGTTATGAGAGGGTCGAGGCAGAGTGTGACAGCGCTATGCTATCAAGGGTCTGGCGGGGTGATGCCATGGCCAAGATCTGATGGTTTGTTGTTATGGGAATGTATGTTGGGCTTTTTGTGCTGGGCGGGTTCAGTTTAGCTCACCAGTATACTCTGTCTAGCAGAATAAGACCACGCGTTTCTTTATAACCAATTACCTTCTCTTTGTAGCTGCCTCTCTCTAGTGTGGATATAGATATGATGCCCATAGTTGAGTCTGTTGTTAGGAACTCACTTGTGTGTAAACCACAGAGTCACATACGCGGCGTTACCAAGGCAATCCTGAGTCAGCCTAAAACGTCCAGCGATCCCATCAAACTGATCACCGATGGAGTCAATATACAGGTGTGTACAAGCATCCTGGTGAAACTTCTCCCATCTCTCTACCTTTCTATGCAGACACCTGCACACACTATTTAGCCGACTCTGAGCCTGAGGATTGTTCTAAAGCAGTAAGTAGGAGCTCTGAACTAGGCAAGGAGCCCAGCATGAACTCGCATCGAGAATCTAATGATCTTCGGCCACTGAGATTCCATATTTCGTATTCAAATTGGCCAAGCCATCGAACTCACCAGCACCCCCTTTACTGTTGTAGAAAATGTTCCAGTTTGATGACCTGCTGGACTTAAAGAATTTGCGCACAAATGATATTCATGCCATGGCTGCCAGCTATGGTATCGAGGCTGCCTGCAGAGTGCTGATAAATGTAAGTGTGGGCTTCAACTGAATAGTCGAGTGAAGTACCCCGAATTCCTTTTACTCTAGACCTTTTTCGCAATCAGCTACTTAACTTTTCACATTTTTTAAGCTCAATCTCACGATCATATCTTGCATGACATATATCGCTGGTTTATAATAGTTTCGGGTTATCAGTTCAAATTGACTGACTGCAAAACTGTACTAATGCCGCTTTATTGCACTTTAGATATCTCAATGGTCTGTGGGTTTCGGCCAAAGAGAACCAAGTTCATATATAGGAACCATGCTAACATCAACACATGTACTCTCCTCTAATTCGCTCTGATCTCATTCACAGGAGATAAGAAATGTGTTCGCTGCTTACGGCATCACGGTAAACTACCGTCACCTTAGCCTGATCGCCGATTACCTGACCTACGATGGCGAATACAAAGCCTTCAATAGATCAGGGCTTAATGGTCACTCATCAGCACTGCAGAAGATGACGTTCGAGGCCTCGACTGCCTACTTGAAGAGCTGCACCCTGCAGGGTAAAATCTACAAACTTCCAGGGTGTTCACATGCGTAAATTGGGGGGTGGAGAGTAATGAGAAATCCCCTCCCCTATATAGTCTGTCCCATGGCTGGTATGCTATTTTTCATTTCACTAGAGATAAATTCACTATTCACTGTTATCCCAATAGAATCTGTGGCTGCCCCTCTCAGTATCACTTTCCTACACGGCATCATACGACTTGTTACAGGAGCATTTGATGACCTGGACTCCCCCTCAGCAAGAATAGTTGTTGGCAGAAATGTGAAGGTTGGCACCGGCTGCTTCGAACTGGAAGCATAGACTGATCACCAGACCACGCTATAAAAATATTGAAGTTCACAGCCTGTTTTTTTTATTATTAACCCTCAATAAATAGTATACAAAGGATTAAAAATACTGATCCCTGTATATTATTATCATTATGATACAGTGGACAAATCACTGGTTGGGTGTGGCAAGTCGTGCTTGGATTTCCTGTACTAGATTCTCTCTTGGCACTTCAACCTGCAATCAAATAACGATTGAGTTAATTAAAGAGGAACCATGAGTATAATTAGTCTGGTAGAGGGACAGAAAGGTCCTCGATGAGTAAATTTAATTTCACATAGACGACATCGCTGAACCATTCGGTTTGTTTTTAGTATGGTCCATAGGAACTCTTGTGTGGTAATTACATCAGCTCGCTGAGCAGGCCTTGCTACACTCTTCGGTGTTCTCTGGATTTACCCACTGTGGGATCAAGAGTCTGAGTGACGAGACGGTACCTATTCGGTTTTGTAATTGCATGGGTGCGGTAAAAGTTCATACTCGCTCCGTCGCAGGGATGGCTACACTGCCCTAGTAAGCTACACATATCCTCCCTAGTGCTATTCTTGGAATTACAATCTGACAGGCGACCAATTGACAATAGGGAAGAGTGTCATTCCTACCTCCTCCCTGGTAGTTATAGATCTCAGCTTGACGACACCTTTCTCCAACTCCGTACCACCGATCACCACGGCGTAGGGAATACCAGCGTTTTCACACTCCTGCAGCTGGGTCAGTATCTTAGGATTCTTCTTATAAGAATGCTCTGCCTACAAGTACCCCCAATTACTTTCAATAGATGCCCTCGCATTCAGGAGTTTGGCAACATAATTTCCACCTTCTTGTTCATTCTCTTATATGGCACGTGGCCAGGGGGCTGGAGAGGTATGTAGGAACTGAGAGGCTGGGGAGGTATGTAGAAACTGAGAGGCTGGAGAGGTATGTAGAAACTGAGAGGCTGGAGAGGTATGTAGGAACTGAGAGGCTGGAGAGGTATGTAGAAACTGAGAGGCT
>Ga0224511_10003893_pt1 | contig 11023 bp, 6 predicted proteins | sample SF_May12_sed_USG_2_FD_169988 | JGI IMG/M metagenome (GOLD analysis project Ga0224511, IMG submission 169988) | Sediment microbial communities from San Francisco Bay, California, United States - SF_May12_sed_USGS_8_1 | ecosystem: Environmental > Aquatic > Marine > Sediment | place: USA...
TATTTGGCTCAGTAAAGCATGCCATGTTGCAATGATGAGCTCTACATGTACATAACATAGTTGATTAAGGTGGCTATTGAAACAGGTTCAATGAAACGAGGATTAGGCCAAGAAAAAAATATGTGTTAAAAGACAGTATGATTTACATTGGCTTTAATTGACATGAAAAATGGAAAAGAACTTTAAATGCTTTTTTAAACAAAACCTTACAACGTGAAAGAAGAAAATGCTTTACAAAACAATGATCATGTTATATTTTTGAAATGATCAATTTCTCATTTCTTATTGTTAAACATGTATAGCATAACCAATTTGTTTGGGTTTATTGGCCTTACATTAACATTTATAAGTGGGATATTGAATATCAAAGCATGCAGCATTAAAATAATGAAACACCTATAAACACTATTCACCAAATTAGAATAAGTTTAAAAGTCACCTACTTAATTAGTCTGTGCAATTGCGGTGATTTATCCAATTTTTTGCATTTAAATATTCCACTGCACATTGTAAATACGATATCATAGTTCAACACAAAAGTGAATTTGTTACTTCATTCTTGCATAAATGACTTCATGTAAATGCTTTATGGGTAACCAATAAAAATGTAGGTTATTTTCTAAGTATGTTAGAACATGACAGAAATTATCAATGGCTAAGAGGAGGCTCGCTCACTTCGTTCGCTCCGCCCCCTCTTAACCATTAAGAATTTCTAAGTCATGTTCTAACCTACACTTATATCTGGTTCAAAACAATACCGGGAATTCTTTGGGGTTTTCAAAGAAATAAAAAAGGCATTTGGAATTTCAAAGAATTTTAAATTAGAATTTTATCTACATGTATTTGACGTTTAACATTCGCACATGGGTGCGCTAATTAATGCGTCAGTGGAATTGATAATGCATCGTTAACAGGCGTCTTTTGAATTTCCAAGAATTTCCATGACATTTAATATTCAGAATGAATCAGTACATGTTTTTGTGACAAACAAGTATGTAATGCCTTTGATACTGCAATACCACATCGTCATGCTGCCCTTAAATTTGACTCAGTCTGTCTTGTCTGTTCTTTTTTCTTTGAACATCTCTTTAATTTTTAGTACTAAATGCATTTGATTTTCCAAGTAAAAATATTTGACAAATTATATCAAAATAATATAGTAATGTTACATTTATATGTGTACATCAGGCAAGACCCACACACGGACGTATATGGCTAACATATTACGTTACCTCTATATGTTTACGTCAAAAAACGGCTGTGCCCCCAAACACGTACATGTTCAGGATACCACTGGAGGCGTCTATGTCTTTGTACAAATCCAATAAAGATCATATGTTTGTCTGAGTGTTTTAAATTATATGTATACATGTATGTGTACACCACGGGTGTCAATAGATGTTATTGTACAAAGAAACGTTGTAAGCTATATTTTGTCTTCACATCAGGTAACGGCCACGACGCAGCCACGGGGGCATTAACGACACCACACAAGGGCGTCTGTACATATCTTTTACAAGTCAACGTATTTCACTTTTTATTGTATCCTATATTTTGTCTTTACATCAGGTAACGGCTACGACGCAACTACGGGCGTATTGATGACACCACACACAGGCGTCAAAAGATATCTTTGTACTAGTCAAAGAGTTTCTGTTTTTGTTATATGCTATATTTTGTCTTCACTACACGTATATTTTGTTTTCACATCAGGTAACGGCTACGACCCTACCACGGGCGTATTCACGACACCACACGAGGGCGTCTACGTCTTCCTTTATCACGGACTCACTGAGACGGTAACGTTATACGTTGTCTTGAGATGGAGGAATAAGCTTCAACGCATTGTTTTAAATACTGTGAAAGCATTTTGTTTCGTGGGGCATTTAATTGCGTGGAATTCGTGGGCAAGACAATCCACGAATTTAAGTACCAACAATATAAAATCCCCTCGGCTTTCACAGTATGTCTGTTTGTTTTGCTTGTTTGTTTGTTTGTTTGTTTATGTGCTGTTATTTGCTTGCTTTTAGGCCGTTATCAGTATTAGTTTAGGTCATGTCATGGCGGTCCTTACGCCTTTTTCAATATTGGTTTAGGTCATGTCACGGCGGTACTTACGCCGTTATCAATATTGGTTTATATCATGACACGGCGTTCCTTACGCCGTTATCATTATTTGTTTAGGTCATGACACGGCGGTCCTTACGCCGTAAGAAGTATTGGTTTAGGTCATGTCGCGCCGGTCCTTACTCCGTTTTCAATATTGGTTTTGGTCATGTCGCGGCGGTCCATACTCCGTTTTCAATATTGGTTTAGGTCATGTCACGCCGGTCAGTGCATCTTCGTTCATGTGTTCATCAGTCATAACTCTGCAACCCGCAAGATATTTTCGTACCATATTTGGGCAGCTCAATCAAATTTTGTTCTTTGTAAAAACGTGAAAAAGAAGCATGCTGGTAATTTATAAACAAGTCGATGATAACGTCGACTATGTGAGAATATTCGTAATGGACTACATGGATATCTACTTATCTTATAGTTTATTTATATGATTTATATCTTTCACTGTTGTAATACAAAATGTTTTTTCTCCATTGCAGACCGGTCAACTGTGGCTTGACCTCTACAAGAATGACCAGTACCAAGTGACCGGGTATGCCCACAACAGCCAAGACTACGCATCCGCCAGTAACGCAATAGTTCTGCAACTTGCCCAGAGTACGAGGATTCATAACAGATTGTTTGGCCCGTTGTTGTCTTTGTTTGTTTCTTTGTTATTGTTTGTTTCGTTTTTTTGTTTGCAAGCTATGCTTTCTGTGGTCTGTTCTCCTTCTCAGATTAATTATTCGCCCTTTAAAACACTGAACATGTCATATCAGGGCAGTCACTTTACCTATGCACATTTCTTAACAGCAGGTAAAGCGACCGTTGCGTTATTACTGGCAGTGCTTTTTGTGCTTAATATTTGGTCCTATGGGATCATGGATTGTACAAGTATGTTGTTTACATTAGGAAATAGAGTCCCCAAAACTAGGGGTGTCAATGGAGTAGCATTTTTCATTCCCATTGGTAAACAGCTTCAATAAAACAGAGGCTGCTAATTGTCTCCTTGAACAAATTTGACTCAGTGGTAGAGGGCAAATACAAAATGTCTCAAGTATAGATCATTACATGTTTGGAATTGAGTTTATTAATTTTCTTTTTCAAAACACAATATACGCAACCCTTTTGCAGACAAAATTTTTGTGCTCTTTGTCCGATATGTCAAAAGCCAATCCATGCAACCCTTTTGCAGACAATTGTGTACTTGTGTCCGATATGTCAAACCCCAATCCATGCAACACTTTTGCAGACGACCGAATCTATATCCGAGGTCACGGCACCACACAGCTCTACGGACAACCAGACGAAATATACGGCACGTTTTCCGGCTACCTTCTCATCCCGCTAGGGCCCGGACATGGGCACGGGCAATAAAGGGGAACGTGTGGAATGTTTTGTCAATGTGAAATTCAATTAAAAATGGATTATACTGTGTCCTTGTTTTGTCGACTAGTTGACATGGTGCATATTTACATGTGCGTAAGCATGCGTTTCCAAGTAAAAGTACCATAATTACAATATGTATTATCACATCCTGTAGTTGTTGATTTGTGTGCTTTCGCGGTTTTCAACAATTGTTGAGTCATATCACGACGATCGTTTTATCAACGCATAATTTTCCTGGTATGATTGGCCGATCTAAGTGCAACAAGTTCTCAGTAAAACATACACGTCAATTGTAACTACTTGGGCATTTCCGCTCCCTGTTTTCATTGGATAAACCACTAAAGCCCCGGTCCCACCGCACGAATGGTGTTGAAGCGTTCCTGGAGCGATGAAAAATGTTTATCACCGCTCGTTACCGTTCAACAAACGTTGGCCACCGTTAACGAAACGTCGTATACGCTCGGTCACCCTTTTACGGTCCCTACTACCGTTCCGAAAGTTTTGAGCTGCACAAAATATTGCCAGCGGTGATAAAGGGTCAATTTTCCGCTCCGGCAAAGTTCACCGGCGCTATAACAATGCTAAGTCAAAGTTTGGCACCGCTAGGACGCAAGTTCGTGGGCGCTTGGGTCCGCTAGGCCAACGCAGAAATCTTGAACGCTGGACCACCGCTGTATTGCCTGGGCGGTGATAAAACGTTGCACACACTTTGGTGGGCGGATGTTAGCATTTTTCAAGCGGACACGGAATTGCTGTAACGTTGTCGGGCGTTTAAGCAGCGATCCATTGCGATGATGATGGTTGAGCGTTGGAATGGAGGTGTCTTTGCGGGACTCACTCGCTAACGTTACGCCAACGCTATAGCAACGCCAGCTTTAGCGGTGCACCGCTAAAGGTGGGTTCACACTTTGAACGTTTGTTCCAGCGTTGCCCAGCGTTTGAAAAGTCTAATAAATGAGCCCAAACGTCGGCGAAATTACGTTTGCGAGAAGGATATTTTTCATTCACACTTCAAACGTTTTATTTCCGGCGCAATTCAACTTTTACGAACGTTTATAAGCGTTTGACTGCGCTTGACATCGTTTCCTAGCGCTTGACAGCGTTTACCGGCGTTGTAATTATTTTCCATTAGCGTAGGCGAACTTTTGCCAACGCAGATGTAGCGTATGTGCAGCGGTCGCCGACTTAGTCCAACTTAGACGAACGAATACTCAGTGTAGGTAAGCTTGAGGTCCGCGTCAGGCAACGTCAATATATAGCTGAACTTTTGACACTTCATGGCAGTCTTGTTTTGATTGAAGAAGTGGCCACATCTATTCATCTCACTTCTGTGTATTTGGTTGCTGTAAACCTTAGCTGTAGACATGCCAGGGAGATGCAAAAAAAGAATGTGTCGATGAAGAGGCCTACCAAGAGAGACGCGGACACAGAATCATAAGAACAAGCTGTTGCTGTTCCTACGCTAGCCCCTTGCGTTACCATCGCGTCAATTGCGTCGGGTAACCGTTGGACAAGCGTTCGGTTATGTTCACCACCACCAGCGTCTCAGTCGACGTATGCTAACAGAGCCCTACTTAGGCAAACTCTGTACAACTTAAGCCAGCTTTCATGAACGTTTACGAACGGAGCACAACTTATACCAAAGTTTATTTCCAAACGTCGGCAAAGTTTTTGCATGTTAAAAATTTTCAACAAGCACAACGTTCGTCAGCATTCGCCAGCGAACATCAACTATTATAAACTTTTAGCAACTTTTACTAGCGGAGCTGGACGTTTGTCCAAACGTCGGTCTAAACGTCGTAGTGTGAACACTTTAGGCAAAGCCCGTGTTTCCCCCATTTTGTGCGCTTAATAAACCAGTAAAGAGTGTTGATTTTCACCAATATTTTCAAATTATTAATAGCATTTATTTCAAACAGTTATAAACAATAACAACAAATCTACACCTCTGATAAATGGAAGATATAAAAGACAACTCCGCAGCAGTGGCTCAGTGGTAGAGCATACGCCCTGTGAGCAGCAAGTCAGGGGTTCGATTCCCCGACGGCCTCATGCCAGACGTTAACAAAATTGTACTGTCAGATGCTTCCTTGCTAAGATTTCAGCATATAAAGATAGGTTTGGCTTCTTCCTCTCTTCTAAAACCTCGTTAATAAGGAATGAGCAGTTGAGTGTGAATGATCTATGCTGGAATTTTTGAATACATGTAACTTGTTTTGCAATCTGCCTTAAATAAAGTAGTATAAACACAACTCCGTTATGCTTTACCATCTTTTATCCATATTTTTCTCCATAATAGTCATTCACAACATATGAAGGATGTGATAACATAATGAAAATGTACAATTTCAACAAAACATTGATAAAACACCCAAAACTGAAAAGCAAAACAGAATTTACATAAAATGACAATAACACAATGTGACAGTAATATGTATGCAATATAACGGTTGAGTTTTCAAAATTGTAGTTGAACAAGCTACGCCTATACTTATCATTAAAATGCAGTGCAAATGAAGATTACATTACAATTTTTATTTTACACTCTTAAAAACTTATGGGAGACTCTTTATGTCCATAGTAACACCCTAAATTCAGCTAAAATGTTTGGAGAAAGAAACATAAATAGGCAACAAGCTTCTTATTCCCTTAATTCATAATAAAAAGTGTAATTTGTTATTAAATGTAATGCATAAATTAGTTTTTCAAGAGAAAATATGTTGTAATTTCATGTTAAAATACAAACATGTTTTGTCACTTGTTGGTTTGAACTAAATTAATATGAGTAACTTAAATTGTAAAACCATTCGAAAAAAGATTGTACAGCTATTAATTGACAATGTCTAATGATTTTAAGCATAATTGTTGATAACATTATTTCTGATAATATTGATGCAGTTTTATTATTCAGTTAATTAGTATATAGGGCTATCTGGAAAAAAGGTTGTGAAAAGTTTATTATGAATGGCACCTAAAAATAAAAAATAATATTTGAAAATAAACCTACCTAAATTATGATTTAAGTTATAACAGACTACAAAATGACAAAAACAATATAATGCCACTCATCTGTGAGCTCTATTTGGCAAGTTGAGCTAATATAATTTATTGTCATACAAAAATTAGTTAAAATTACAATTTTTAACAGAAATTTATTGAGTCTGTGTAAAAATAAAGATTATATTGGAAAAAAGAACAGTGTTGTTTGTTTAAACAACAGTGTTTGCATACCAAAGAATTGATAAAATTAATCATGGAAATCAAATGTTTCAAATTAGTCATTAAAGATAATTCTTCTGAGTTTTTTCTCCAAATTTACAAAATTTGTTGCTATTATTGATGGCATAGTCTTTGTCAGCATCATAATTTTAAATAAGAGAGGTTATCAGTGGAATTCTAACTGATAAAAGCATAATAATTATCAAATATATGCTATATATATTAACAATAATGAGGTAGTTTTGTCAAAAATCAGTAACAATTTCCTTACTTACTTTTGAGCAAGACAGTCATTCTAAATAATTAACATTCAAAGTTGCAAAATCCTAAAGTTTTGACAATTATGTCAAATAAGCAATAAATGCCAATACAATTCCAATAAAAGCAAATGGAATTTAATTTGAAAGGAACTTTTTTCATAGGCATACACAATAACAGTATGTCCAGTTGAGCTTTAAAAACACCAATCTAAAACCTGAGTATAAGACAGCAACTTTCAAAGCAGAAAAAATACTCAAAGTATGAGCTTTAAACAACTTTATATACAAAGAACACAATCAAATCTGACAACAATTACTGTTCAGCCTTGCTGTGCTTATAAACTTATATCATTTTTATATTGAGTTACTAGTTAGGTGTTCAGTTGAACACTTGTGTCACCCTCGGATGCTTTGCCAGAAAAAATAAAAATAAATTAAAAATAAATCCAAGTACAAAAAGAGACAAAACTCCAGCAAAATGTGACCTTGACCTAAAGAATTTACAATCATTGTGTCTGTGTCGTCATAAGCATTAAAATGAGCATGTTTAATGAAGATATGTTAAGAAATGGTAATGTTGTAGCCAAAATTTAGTTTTCAATTACGAATAGACAGACAAGGCAATCCCTATGTATAGTCTTTTCTTCAAAAAGGTGACACAAAAATCTTAATCTTCAACCAGTTTTAATGCTGTAATTGAAAATGTTCTAAAAGACTGCAGTAGTGAATATTCTGTCTATTAAATCTCTTTACGGGCTAAATATATAGCTGCCTTTATTTAAAGTTCACACAATTGTTCAATTACAAATAGATGTGAAACATATTCAGAAAAAGTTCTCAAATTTCAAGAATAAATGGCATTTAACAAATACTTTCAAATCTTAATACTCTTTTTCCTTTTAGAAATTCCAAATTTCCCTTCTACATTGTAATACTAAATCTCATATTAAATGAACAAAACTGATTGTTGTTCTAATAATTAAGTTTAGTTGTTTTGTACCAAGTTGTATCAAGTACTTGTGTTTCAAAATCTTATATGTGTTGTACAATTTTAACACTCATGATAATATATACATTGAACAATATTTGAGTTGAAGTTGTATCAACCAGAAATAGAATAAGCATATGGTTTTGTAGTTCATATATAGTGAGTTTCATACACAATTATACAAAATGAACAATAATAATGTGACATTTATATTGGAAGTGATAAAGTGATGTGTGTATATATACAAAAATCAACAGGGAAAGCAATCTTAACCAATTATACATTTACACAATACATATTGAAACAACAGGGCCAGTATTCATAAAGAAACTTAAGTAATAAAAATTTGAATCAGCCAATGAAAACATAGGTTACATAGGAAAGAGCCAATAGCATTGAGTGTTACATACACATTTGACTTAAGATGTTTTATGAATACAGGCCCTGGTAATGACAAAGTATATAAAACTACAATGCTTTTACCGTTGGATACCCACATTTATCATTTTTCATACATCAACCGTGGGCAAAAAGACAGGCATTGTACAGTGTATTAAGCCTCTTAGTGAAAATGATGCTGCAGATATCAACCAATCAAATCAAAGCTTACAAATCATTTTTTTGAGGTAAGAAAATGTTATAATTGTTTATATTTAATAGAAAAACTCTGTTAACTCTTCTTTATAAGTAGCCATCAGTTTTGTAAATTATTTGAATGATCATCAATATTTCCAGCAGCCTTTTGAAAGTATATCCAACAAGTGTATATAACAATTGTCTTGATTGGACGTCATTAAATTGTGAAATGATAAGGCAGCCAATGAAGAAGCTGCCTTTTATAAATCTTTAAAAAAAAACAATTACAGAAAGGGCCAAAATTCCACAGCTGATGAATGAAAATAGATGAGACAAGAATATCCAACGATGCAGAAAACCTGAGATTATTCTGACGTCTGCCATTGTTCATGGGTTAGGCATCTTGTTGTTCTAATAATTGCACTGACAACACAACACTTTGAATTCCTGTTTCCACACTGCATTCCTCCTCACCTCTTCAAATATCCTTTTTTTCCCAAAAAGGAAAATTTAATATGTCAAAATAGGAAAATGCCAAACCTTTAAAAACAAGTATGTCCATTTCTCCCAACAGGGAACATTTGAAACCATTAACCAAGATACACTTTAAAATAATCACTTTTTATGTACTAACATTGTCTTGCAAGCAAATTTTATCATTTGCAATATCAAATAATTTGAAACGAATTGTTCCTGTATATCCAAATTGGATTGAAAACTGCATGTAAAAAGAAGTACATCAGAGTAAGTTCCCTTTATCTTCAAATAATCTCCCTTGGTAGTCTATTTTAAACACTTAAAATTTAAATCATCCAATCACAGCACAGCTGACAACACTCAGCTAGCAGAAAATGCTTATCAGTAGCCTTAAAGAGTAAGGTTTAGTTTGGAGTTTTTAGAGTTGCATTTGCAAGCCAAAAATGGTTAGGGTATGCAGACATTTTCAGTTCTGTCCAACATTTCAATTATTAAGGGAGGTAACTCCCCAGGCATTTCCAACCGTAAATGTAACACTCTTTCTGCCCCTGAAAAAAGAAGACAATGTAAGACAACTGGTACAGCATGTTACTGCAATGGTAAACTATATGCACGTAATTTCAATGCATGTTGTGCAAGATGAATCAATAGTCTATTTTAGAATTTTCCATGATACATTTTGTTTGGCTGCTTATTATGACAGTTTGGTTGCTTAATAGAGGTGACTGCTAACACAGGTATGACTGTACTACATTGATACAAGAAAATTAATAAGGAAGCACAACGGGAAGATATTTCTAAGAAAGGCTCAGTCTTTTATCACCTTAAAATGTCACTGGAATTAACATTTGTACCCACAAATTTAACTACTTCAAAATTTATTTGCAAGTAGTAACTGTAAAATAAGGCATGCTTTTGATCAAGCAACAATTTTCGTGCAATTTTAATTACTGAATTTTTTAATTCGTGCAATAGCTGGTACACGAAATCGAGAAATTTTATCAAACACTGCAAAAAAATGGGTTTCACAGTAGTCAATTACCCACCTTTTACACTAATGCTCCTGAGATCAGTAATTTTCATGAGCATTTTCGCATAAATCTGCGGCGCGTCTTTCCGCCGAGACTTCACGTAATGCTTCAGTGCCTCGAGTATCGGTTCCTGCATACTCTCCACCTTCTCCGGAGATTCAAGTCCTGAGCGATCTGAAAACATACAAAAATTAATAATTACATTGTAATATTTTGTGGTATTTATACATACATGTAGTGCTAAGTAGAGTACAAAACCCTGTACTGGGGTTCTGGGTACCGTTGCACTAACATTTCAATAAAGTTATGTTAAGAGTGGCAGCCATATTTACGCTATGTGAAAAGTTATGGACGTTGCGCTTGCCTCAACATATGGTGAAACGCTTTTTCCATAACTTAGAGTTGCACAAAAAATTGGCATAAATCCTTCCTTAAGTATACTTAAGTATGTTAGTGAAACGGCCCCCACGTACTTAGTGATCTAAATTATGTTAAATTATGGGACAACACTTGACATTTGACAACAGTTACACAAAAACATTTATTCCTTTTATATATATATGCGGGCAAATCAACAGCCTACTGCTTGACAAACCAACAGAACTACCATCTGACCAAATGACTTATATCCCCTCTGAAACTCTGATTGTAAGGGTATAAAAATTGTTCTACCCATTTTTTATTATTTTTTTACTCACCGCTGAATATGAATATTCCATAATACCAATTGAGACTAGAAATGTGTCCATAGGACACGGATGCCCCCGCTTAATGCATTGACTATGTTTTTATAAAAGGCCCATAACTCTGTCAAAAATTAGTGGATTGTAACCCAAATCGAACTTGACCTGTGTTTTTTCTGCTCATGCGCTAGGGGGCGTCAGTGGTGTGGCATCATTCATTACCACTGATGAACAGCTTCAATAAAACCGAGGCTGCTGTTTTCTCGTGCAGGCTATGCTTCCTGAGGGCTTTCCCTTTCA
>Ga0224511_10003894_pt1 | contig 11022 bp, 7 predicted proteins | sample SF_May12_sed_USG_2_FD_169988 | JGI IMG/M metagenome (GOLD analysis project Ga0224511, IMG submission 169988) | Sediment microbial communities from San Francisco Bay, California, United States - SF_May12_sed_USGS_8_1 | ecosystem: Environmental > Aquatic > Marine > Sediment | place: USA...
CCCCTACGGCGAAAAATGTCTTCGAGAAGTACGTTCCACTCATCTTCCGCTTGACAACGTCAATGTTGAGGGGCGAATTACCGCAGAACGACTGTGTGATGCCGAGATGGACGTAGCTTGTGGCCTCTTTGAGTGTCGTGTCTCCGTAGACGATCACTTGCGGCTGTGTTCGGGTGTATTGTTTACGATGCATGATCATGGCGGCACACTTAGACGGGTTGTATGTGTATAGAAGCACAATATCATCAGCTTGTGTAGGCGCAGGTGCATATGTCTAAAATTATTTAAAGTATAATTATTGTCTATAAGAATGGTTTGTACATAATAAAGATATTGTGATTACAATAATGGCTTTTATTTTAAAAATCTAAAATATAAAGCCAAACACAATGCTCTTCTGTTTCTCAGGCACCGCCACATTCGTATATAGACCCCGCTAAAATGTTTTATTTAAAGAATGGTGCCCATATATTTGCCAAATTAGATCTTGCTTTCGATACCACGGAATCATTTTTAAAAGTAGCGTGTAACCTTCAAGCGCAGCGTCTCCGCTAGGGGTTTAACTAAACTCAGAGTAGTTACAAATAGTCACAAACTGTCACAAATAGGCGCTTATTGCGGCAGCAAATATTCGCCTGTTTTTCAGAAAATACAATAACATATTTTAAAAAGTTACTAATAGTCCCCTAATTTCCAATTGTTACTATAAAACGCTTTGATATTTTTATTTAGCATCATCGTAAACACTTTTTTAGTGAATTGTAATGTATTTAGTATGTTTGACCCTTGTATATAGCCGCAAAAAGTAAATTTACACTGGGAATAGCCACGAATAGTCGCGAAAAGTCGCTCATGGCAGAAAACGTTTAAGAATAGTCGCGTGAATTTTATCTTGGACGATATCTTCATGTTTTCATGTTGTTAATAGCCATACAAGTTTCAGCAAAATATTTGTGTTTTGTCGGCTATCGTAGCCGAAAATGATCCAACATGGCACGAGTACGCACTCACGGTGAAGAGTAGTCCCAGGCGGCTTAAAAAAAGTTACAAATAGTCGCATAGTTGCCAACTTTTACGAAAAACGCCTTGTTATATTTTTATGTTTCTTTATCTTCGACACTATATTAAGTATAGCTTCTGCAGGTTTAACAAGACTAACTACTACATTTCTCAGAGCATTAAATACAATGGTTACAGCTCTAATTATGTTATACACATATTAGAACTGTATTTCATCTTGTTGTTCAAATACTTTTGTCAATAAAGGCGATGTATATAAAATCTCCAAAACAAATCTGACACAATAAAAAATAATTCTCTCCCTCGCTGTCAGTGATAGTTTTTGGTCTGCGTTTTGCACTTTTTACGCACATTTCTAACAAAAAAAACGCATAAGTTTAAAACATGTGCGCTAAAAAAATAACGATAAAACGTCCGAAACAGTAAGTTTTCGAAGATTTTATTGATTGTTTATCATAGCCATATTAAGGCGGTTTCCATGCGATACAATTTTCAATAATTCTGGTTACGTCACACTGCAACGCAAAACGCAAATTATCACCGCTCGTTGTACACGCTGTAACTGTGAAAGGACTCAATAGCCACGTTACAGGCAGAGCACGTTTTTTGAAATAATCTTTTCACGTAAGTGACAGCTTACGTACTAAGCAGATATACACATAAAAGCTCGGAATCAGCGACATTAAATCACAGTTGCTGAACTATTCTACAACCGTTTAGTACTCTTAGTGGGAAACAAAACATCGTTAACAGTGCTGCCAGTCAATTGCTGCAAGTTGAAGACAGAGTTCGCTGGTTAGAGACTTGCTAGACACTGATATTGTAGCTGTCATAAGCAAGTTTTCGGAGAATCTTAAGACGGACCTCAGGGCGACCCAGAACGACAGGCCGCCATGGAAGCGAGCGACCTTATTCCTACTCATGCTAGTGAACAATGCAGTTTTTGTGATAATGATATGAGTGCCAACGTACTGGTTGGTGATGTGTTTTTCACACAACTCCGCACCAACATCGTTTCTGACGTCGCAATTGATGAGCACGACGTGACTGAGGTACATATCTAGCATACGCCTTCCACGCTGTATAGTGATGTAGCCAAGTGTACATCAACGAGACGAGTAGATGGGAATTGTGGTCGGGCCCATTCATAACGACGACATCCTGTGATGACGGCGGCCACCCGACGGGTTCCCGTGATACGTCAACCTATGGGTAGACCCATTCCTGTCAGAGTGACGACGCGACGTGACGCATCAGAGGAGACTTTCCCGTTCGGATCCCTTCCGGAAGCATAGAATGACCCGTGGACCACAACGAGTGACGGCTTTATGGAACCCCGCATAAAATGGACTAAATATTTCTGCGTTATGGGACATAGTCGCAACTTTAACACGTCAATACTGACGTCAACTATCAACAGGAAAGGACCCACGGTGGCCACAATCCGCGTTTTCCCGTCTAGAGCTGATGAGGGTAAAGTCATGCTGCGAATAAACGTGGCTAATGACGATGGACATGCTGACGAAATGCTATCGTAAGGCTTTTGGCCAGCTATTGTGTCTTGTAGGCGATGGCGTGCACGCTCTAGCTGCACGATACTTCCTGCGTTGATCGACCGTGGCCGCGACCTACCGCCTCGATTTCGGAGTGAGAATGGCTCTCTGGGACATGTAAACAGTGACGAGTATTTAAATCGATACTCGCCATTGATTGAAGAAGTGGACTAAATAGCGTGTTTTGTCTGTAAAATCCATGTAATTGTGTTGGTTTGTATAAAAATGTCTGAGTTACTTCTTAAGCTTGCAACGTGGAACGTTTCTGGTATTATTCCAGTGCACCATAACTAAAGAAACTCCTGCATGAAAAATATATTTTATATGTGGCATATCTGAACATTGGCTGTATGAAAATAATGTGCACATTTAAAATTCTGTGTTCTCACATTATAATAGCTATGCCAATCCAATACGAGTTGCGCCGCCTGTTTCATCTCATAAATATTCAAACGCATCGAAATTCAACCCAAAAAGCGCTGATTTTAGGTGCATATTTTAACAGTTGATTACGCCCTTAAAACGTAAGATTGTAAAACAAATCTTTTTCCTGTGGGCTACAGCAAAGGTCAAAGTGTCTGTGTATCCCAGAATTTCATATAAACGCTGTTATTTTGCCAAATAATTTCTTGGTTGAAAATTAAAAGCAAGTAGATTTTATCGATCACAGTCGATCACACTAATGCCAGTGATGTTTTTAGGTAAATTAACATATGTTAAATCCAAAAATGATGTCATTTTACAGGTACATCCCCGTCCTCCATATGTAAAATAATATTTAATATCAACCTGAACACCTGAAACGCAAATTAATATTGAGAAAGTGTATTAAATGAACAAGCACAGAATACTGTGTTAAAACGCGATGGGCGAGTGGACATAACGGTTTTGTTTTGGCCGCGACAACTCGGGTTCGATACCAGGTTTCGCCGAATATTTTCCAGGTTATTATTTTTCTTTGTTGGTATCTCGTGTCAGTTTAACTTGACGTGTTTGTAACTTATCCAACATATGTAAAACACACACAAATATAAATAAAATACAGTGTACACCTAGCAATCTAAATATAATTGATTTGTTATGGGTTCGTCGTTAAAGAGTTAAGTCTTAATACACAATAACCGTTATGAACACGAACAAAACCTCTTTTTTTCATATTTCAATTTTTTTATTTTTGTGTTTTAAAAATGTTTCTAATATTTGTTTTTACTTGGTTGTATTTGCTCAGAATCAATCAGTTTTGCTACGATTTTCATTGAACACATATGAAATATGTATCTTTCATAACGTGAACCCATAACGCCAATCACTACGGATAGTTTTAATACAATATGCTTGGTTTTTGATGAGTTAAATAAGGTTTGTTTTACATATAAAATGCTGTTTTGTATCTTAAGACAGTTTAGTTGCTCATGTTTAAATGATTAAACCCTTGAAACAAATGATTATTTTTCTATAAAACGAGATGTTTATATTGCATTTGACTTTTTGGTCATTTTCAAAACATAGAAATGTTCGGGGGTTGAGGGTGTACATGTTTGACAGGCTATAACTTCATTAAAAATACAGATTTCTTACTGGAGTAAAGTTTTATATTCAATTTAAGAATCATATTTAATATAACTAAAAAAAAGAAAATTAAAAAAGTGCTTCTTTAAAAACTGCCTTGGTATAGCTAATTATAATTAGGAACTGTTTGCGATAAAGATTTAAACTTTATTTAATTTAAACGAGTCGGTGAAGGTGGAGTTGCTTTATTGTGGCGAAAAGATAACAACGTATCTCCCCTTATGCGTGACGAAGACAGAATAATCGGTTTACAGTATCAACTCTCACCTTGCAATGATGTGTTTTTACTAAATAAATTATGTTCTATTCTCAAAATACTGATTCACAAACACTTTTCATAATAACTATGATACTTAAATAACATGTTTAGCAAAACAAAACAACACATTAGTAGATATAGGTGGCTATGTATTTGACGGCAGTATCAACATTCAAACAACTGTTGGTGCTCTTAAAATAGATGGCAACATAATTATTGCACTCATCTCAACAACTTTAAACGTGTTGCTGTCATCATAGCAATACTGATTAACAAAAGAATACTGGCAAAATATAAGTATGCTTTGTAAGGAACAACATTGACCATTCTGCACAATAGGATGCAAAATGATAAATGTGAGTATTTGAATATTTACATAAAAATAAAATTCAGGACTTATAATGAAATTAGATTGATAACTTTTGCCAAATTATTTTATAACTGCGAGGGGTTAACTAACTCCCATTAGGAGGGGGAGGTAGGATTTCACCATGGCTCAAGACCAGCGGACGGTGTTTACTCATCATGTGTCCTAAATAAAGGCCAATAAACCATTAGATTTATAGATCTATGTTTACCATTTCAGTGGCGGATCCAGGATTTGATCATACGGGGGTGGAGGTAGAATATTATTGAAAGAGTTGACAGTTTAACTGTAGGTCCTTTTTTAAGTAAATTTCTGCCCTTTTGCAAATAGCATTGAGTTAAACATGAAACGCGAGCGAAGAAAAAAGAGGAAATTTAGCGTTTGAGGCATACAAAACCCATAGGACCGCGGCCGGCACCCGCACCCGGCACGCGCCTCCCCCTGGATCCGCTAAAGCATTTACCATCTTACTTTCAAAGTGAATAGTCACACTTAACTTACACAACATATAAAACACATATATCATAGGTTTTTCAGCATAAAATATTTAATGTTTAATGTTTAATGCCAATTGCTACGGTCACGTGATTCAGGTGAATGGAGGGTGTTTTGAAATTGCTCTGCGTTTTTGGACTTTTTTTCGGAACTTGGAATATTAAACTTGTGGATTTTGTGTATAACAGTGCAGAATAACATAACGTGCAGTGTTACTAAGTGTTTGTGGTAAACCTGGATTGTAAATGGGTCGACATAAGAGGAAAGCGAGTGCCGAGGGGGACAATACACAGATGTCAGGTCGGAACACCAGTACTCCTGGGCAAGTCGTCGTGACTGTAAATGACGTTTTGAAGGACGCAAGTTCTGTTTTGTTTAGCAATTCGGTGGAAAACTTGTTAAATCCGTTTGAAATGAGTGGAAGCAGTAAATCTGACATCCCGGCCACTCCCTCATGTGCAAATCCTAATGATAGTAAACCATCTGCAGAAATCATGACTTAATTGTAAAACTTGTCCTAGTTCTACTTCAGACCCGTCCCTGTCCGATGTTATGTGTTGTTTAAATGAGATACATCGTTGAATGAAAGGAATTGAGGCCCATGTAAAGTCAAATTCTGAGTCCTTGATGGTTTTTGGCGAGAAAGTCGGCAATTTTGTGAAAGAAATATCAAAACTTTGGAACTATACACATCCCAAAGATAGAAGTATAAATGAGAAAGTGGCGGGGGTGGAGGAAAAGGTCGAAAGGGTGAATTTTGGCCTTGGACTGGCTACGGAGAGAATACATAGTTTAGAAAAGTTAAACGAAAATTGAGATATGAGTTGACATATTTACAATCTCAGTCCATGAGGAACAATTTAATATTTAAAAGTATTCCTGAGGCCCAGCCAGGCGGTACAGTGGAGGATTGCGAGAAAGTTTTGCGAACATTTTTGTAAGATAAGCATAAAGCTGTCAGTGACCTGGTTGATAAGATCCAGTTTGACAGAGGGCACAGGATGGGCAACCGCGTAACCGGATCTAACCGCCGCATTGTTGCGAAATTCACGCTTTACAAGGAGCGCGAAATAGTGCGACGCGAGTGGAAGTCACTGAACGGAACTGGGTTTTACGTTAAGTAGCAGTTACCCAAAGCCGTGCTTGATAAGAGGTCAGCACTAACTCCCAAGCTGCAAGAGGCAAAGCGGTCAGGAAAGAGAGATTGAGAGAGACATAGATGGGCGACCGTACCGGGAGGAACCACGGAAGTCGGGGCGCGCCGAGGATGACATGGGACAACCGTTAAAGGTGCTCTTCTAGAACATTTACTATTTTGACAGTATCATTTAGATCAAGCTTGATGAAGCATTTGTGGCCTTGATAAAGATGTATATTTGTCCGCCGTTTATCTTTGGTGCGAAGGTTCTCCCATATAATATGTTATTAACGTAGATCTATTTGACATAATTCAAAACGACTTGTATGAATATGACGATTTAGGCAATGTGTATATTTTGGCGATATGAAAAGCCGAACTGGTTTAAGAAATGATTTTATTGTTTGTAACAAATTTAATGTTAATACTGATGTTTTTAATTATGTTCAGGACGACCCTCCCGCCCGAGACTCATTAGATAGAAATACATAAATGCATTTGGCCAAATATTACTTTATCTTTGTAAATCCACGGGTTTTCGTATTTGTAATGGTCGTATGGGCACGGACTAAGGTTTTGGTGCATAAACATACATAGCGAGAAACGGGTCGTCTACTATTGATTATCTACTTACAAAAGAGTCATATTTCATGAACGTTGTAAGTTTTGATGTTTTACCATTTAATGAATGGAGTGACCACTGTCCGCTATATTTTAGTTAAAATGTGATTGTAACACATACACCTGAAAGTGTTGATAACGTGTTATTTGATAAGCATGTATATGATGTTAAACTCATAGATAAATACCGGTCAGGTGTCATCTCACAGTTGACAGCGTTAAGTGGGAGAGACAAGGCGAAAAAGCCAAAAGCAGTCCAACAAAGTCGTTTATCATGTTCAAAAACTAGCTATCATATTGAAATAAAATACGTGAAATAGTGTTATGTTACCTCAAAAGTATCACTCTTTAGAAATAAAACATTACAACAATTTGTAATTTGTCATTATTTAGCCAAAACAATAGTTATATGCATTACCGCAGGTCATCTTAGTATTAATACTTTGTCCAAAAAAGAAAACCCAATTTTGGTTCAAAATTTTTTTTGTTTACGTCCTACTTTCTAACCTTTTCATTTTTGGAAAAACTAGCTATCATATTGAAATAAAATAAGTAAAACATCGTTTTATTACCTCAAAAGTATCATTCTATAGAAATAAAGCATAACAACAAATTGTAATTAGTCATTAATAAGCCAAAACAATAGATTTTACGCGAGCCAGTGAACTCTAAATATACTAAGAGCATACATTTCACCCTAAGCCGTATTGGACGTATAAAAGATTATTTATAATTCCTTCTGAAAGACAAGTGTACGACTTATTAGACAACAATATGTTTTTGAAGATTGTCATGCACAAAACAAAATATGTATGAAAAGTATGGGTTGATACATTATATTTTAACACAAACTTGTGGCTTTAATCGCAAGACAACCGAACAACGTTTATGTCGAATATTTTGCAGAAAGGTTTAATGAGTCTTGACACGCACTATATAGTGTATAGACATCCATACATCGACATCGCAGTGATCAACAGGCACCGACTGGGGAATATGGAATTTATTTGTGGTGAAAAGCTTTTTCTGTCACCTTACTGGTTAACCCTTATCTGAGGGTATATTCAATGAGTAATGAGTACAATGTCAACGCCAGCCGATAGTCAAAATGGTACAAAACGCAAACGTTTTATCAAGTTTTTTAACTGTATACCGTAGAGTAGTCACGAAACAAATAATGTGTTTCCTTATGCCGGTTTACTCAGTACCAGGAATAGGCTAAAGTATCTTTGTATTACCCTAACTTACAAACATGTACATGTTTTGTCACGTTAGATATTATTCCAAACAAGTTGTCAAACCTAGTAATTTAGGGGAAGTTGAGTGTTCAACACTGTTGCAAATATTGGATTTAAAATGCTATGAATATTATACTAGACACGATAACATTTTTAGCACACAAAACCAAAACAATTAATACAAAATTTTCATTGTAATAGCTTTAAATCAATCAACAGCAGCAGATGATGAAAGGAAAAATATAAAGATAAAGCTAAATAAAAAATATGTCTGGTTCCGGTGACCCGACCCTACAATTTGTTTCGTCACGACCCTATCTTTTCAATTTGAGTAAAGTATTGGTGCGACAATTTAGTACGAAAAACGTGGGTACGAAAAATATAACTTTGGCTGTCCACGGGTTGTATCGTATGTTACAAAATTAAACATGGCGACTTTGTTTTCATATGCATTCCACGTCATTATATCACCCCTCACTCAGCATCAGTAAAACAAATCCCTACATACCCTACGTATTTTTGGGGCATGTCACAGGAACCAGACATATTTTTTATTTGCCCTCAGTAAAGTATACGAAAATAAATACTGATACTGATATATTAAGAGCTAATTGATGTTAATACAATTTTTTACAAAATGATTCTATATTCTAGCCTGATGTTTTACTAACATTCAGAACACAAGTAAAGAATGTTAAAAGACATATGAATCACGAGTTCATGTTTTGAACCAAAGGATTCGAACTCATTGACTTATTTAGAAATGTTGTAAGGTAGAATAGCATACATATATTTGGCAATAACAAATATATGTTGGTGCCTTTTTCATCCTTAAGATTGTGCTTTGAAATTTTTATCTTTTGCTTCCATTTCAACATTTGTTTGTCTGTTAAGGATAAATTACTAGTATTAAAATTACGCCTGTTTGTTTTATCATCTAAGAACTCTAATGATATAAGTTAAAGGGACTAGAGCACATAATGTTGGGTTGGGAAGTAATTATCTGAAAATATAATTTAGACATTAGTATCAGTAAAGAAGTGTTATATTGAATGTCTGACTCTTAAAATACTATGACAGCAAATTAAAAAAAGATGAAAAATGCATGAAAACTGAGGTAAATGCTTTTTTTGTCCCATGGACAAGAAAATGTTTTCCCCTTATATTAAATGGTGTATTGGAAAATGTCCTGGTTTGTGTACAACGTTCTTCAAAACTAGCACATACGTAGTACCTTAAGTTTATGCTTTATAACGCAGTCATTTAGATTGTTTTGTGATACTTAAGATTTTTATATGCCCAAACTGAGCCCTGGGGTCTAACAAATATACGCGAAAATAACTGTAATGATACCATATGTGTATGGCTGTTCTCCTGCCTGCCAAGGTATCAAACCCATTCAAATGACAATAACCTTTACGTCCCGGAGAACTCACTAACACTGACAGCGACATGGCGAGGTAGTAAGTCCTATTCTTCTAAGTATGAGGATCTGTCAATTAAAGCATCTATAAATAAGTTCAAATATCAGCGAAAATTCATTTGTTAAAAAAGTGTGGCCCGCAATATTGGTTTTGGTTGGTTAACAGTTTTAATGTATAACGTTGCAACAGTGACATAGCTAAACTATGGACGACAGTATTAGCAGTCTCAGTGGTCGAGTGGTTAGAGCATAGGACTGCAGTACTCCAAATCCAAGGTTAGAAACCCACGTCAAATAAGGATGTTTGTTTGCTTTTATTGTTGTTGTTGTTGTTGTTGTTGTTGTTGTTGTCGTCGTTGTTGTTGTTGTTGTTGTTGTTGTTGTTGTCCTTGTTGTTGTTGTCATAAAACTGTATATGTCAATATATTGAGCTGTTCCCCTTTGCAATGTTCCTGTTTGTGATAAACCTTATTACACGAACAATTGAAAATTTGCAAAACCATGCATTCCTTTGACCGTGCATGTATCTCGAGGATAGTGACAGGGCGATGACGGTATTTTGCATGCTTTATTTCGAGGTTAGTGACAGGGCGATGACGGTATATCGCCGGCTTTACCACATCATTGTGGCGGTAATAACGCCAAGTGACCAAGGAGTCAAACGCACTCGGAGCGAAATGACGAGCTTAACTTATCTGAAAATACTGAAATGTTGGCATTGATGACAGGATTATTAATATACTTGCTTTAATGAACTATTTGACAACTTCTAATAACTCATTCGATTAATGTGGGATTCCATTTCCCTTTCGGGTTTAGGCAATAAAGTAATACATTAAACATAGGGTCAAATTATCAATTCAAATTTTAATAATAGATAGTTACAGTTAAATAAAACACAAGTCAAGCAGTCTTGTGTTTTTTATATTTTGACTTGTATACAATAAACTACTAACATAGATTAACGCAACAATAATTTTGTCTTTTTAGAGCTATTTGGTTGTTTTGTTTTCTATGACAAACGCACATAAACTATTTAGTAAATAGCGAGATGATTAGGTGTAATTGACTATTTCTTTAAATTTATATGTTTTTACAAAGTATACAATCCATTTGATCAATTCTCAGCTTTTTTCGAAATACGCTCTATTCACGCGTGTGTCCTTCTTGTATTGCTAGGTTACACGATTCCTTTTCCAGTTTAGTGATAAGGTCCTGAAACCACAAATAGCCATTTAGAACTAAGTAAATCTCGAGGACGTCCAGATGGGACATTCCATTTAGCTGATAGTATTAACAAGCATTGCGGCGTGAACAAGATTTAATTAACTTATCTTTT
>Ga0224511_10003895_pt1 | contig 11021 bp, 2 predicted proteins | sample SF_May12_sed_USG_2_FD_169988 | JGI IMG/M metagenome (GOLD analysis project Ga0224511, IMG submission 169988) | Sediment microbial communities from San Francisco Bay, California, United States - SF_May12_sed_USGS_8_1 | ecosystem: Environmental > Aquatic > Marine > Sediment | place: USA...
TTGGGTTAATTGTTGTCTAGTTTCATGCCATCTGTTGTAACATTTTGTGAAACATTTGTAAATTGTGTTTGATAAAGTTTATCTTGTCGTCAATATGTAGGAGGGAATAAAGATATAAGGCTTTTTATGTTTTTTGTGCAAAATTTAACCCAAACGTTATAATGAAGCACCCACACGGAAAATAAAATCAAATTTAGATAAAATGTTTCTAGTTGCAAGTGTAAATGGACAAAACGGTGATTCTTTGAGTGTGCTTTAAAACACGAGTAATGAATGTTTTTAACACAAATAAATAGGCATTGCTGCAAGGTTCGTTATTTTACTTGATATTATACGATGTTTATATAATGTTGCGCTAAGAAATCAGGTTTATATCTTAGACAACGATTACCTTAATAAAAAGGTTGATTAAATTGTTACAATGTAAAATGCATAACATAATCTTCAAATGGATCATAAATTGTTATAAACTCGTGAATGAAAGTAAATGTATTTATGTTACATTTAAGGATAAATACATTTTGGCGCTGTGAAAACGGACATTCTTTCGATATATTGTCCGCAAAACGCACTTTCATTGTATCCGCTTTTGCGTAAATGTTGCAAAGAGATCTGCATTGGAATAAACAAGTGAAAGGAATGTAATATATGTTTAGGATTGATTGAACTTTAGCACGGTTTTGATGCAAAGATATAGTTTTTTTAGTTAGTGAGTAGCTGTTTTGTTTTGTTCCAAAGGCATTTAACTCCTAAAAGACACTTTTAACGGATTACTCAATTATTTTTCTTTTATGCAATCGACAGCAATAACTTAGACGTTTTTGATTCAATTTAAATCCAAACATACATTTTGACTGAAATGTACACACTGTTTGTGTTCATTTTTTTACATTTGATTTCTTCTTATTCGACACAATGATTTTATTGACTTGAATCATTTATCTTTAATATATAGTAATGAGTAATCAGGGCTCATGTATGAGGGTAATACACTCTAAACACAAGACAAACACCATTATTAATATTATCGGGTTACATGGGGTGATTTGCCTAATATGTTTGTGTGTTAACACAATGCATGCGTATAGTCTATTAAAACAATAAACAATAGAATGTATGAGCGCATGCGTAGCCTTGAAGATAGAGCGCTTGGGTTTCGTGATCAAATTGATTGTTTAATGTTTGCTTTGAGAATCATAGTTCATTCTTGTTATTTATGTGAGAACAACTAACGTTGTCTTAATAGAATATATATTTTGCGTAACGTAATAAAACATGCAAGCAAGATAGGTTTAATAAGTTAGATACCAAATGTTCAAACGTTCGCTATTTTTATCTCTGATAACTCTGAGGAAATTGGAAACATGCTAGTGTATATGTTATCGTTGTCGATAAGGAAATTGAAAAGTGATTATACAAGGCAACCACGTTTTCTCAAAGTATTTGTATCTCAGAAGGTGTACGAACAAGACAATGGAAGGCATTTCTTGTAAATTCTTAATAAGTTGTTTGGTACATACATGTAAATCCACCTTTCGAAACATATTTTATTGAATAGAGATTTGTTATATGCTGATTATTGTTGTAAGTCTTTTATGTCCCGAAACAATACTAAGTTCTGCTAAGTAACCATGTGATAATAACACATAAAAACTACGTAAAATTCATTACGGTAATTAGTTCTGAAAAATTCAAAAATGTGTAATTTACAAAACGCTAAAAAAGTCGCTGACCTTCCCAAGGCGGTAACGAATCATTTCTTGCAGAATTCATTTTGAAAAATGGAAAATAATAAATAAATAAAAAGTCAGACAAAAACAAAAGCAACAACAGTGTATTCTAAATGTCTGTTATAAATGTTCGTGTTGTCTTGCGTGCGTCGTAATTTGCTGTTTGTTTTGTACGGGCGTTTTCGTAAATGGGCCCATAATATTATCATGTATTATATACATGCTTAAACGAAATCAGGCTATTAATTACAGGTGAAGCTACATTTTCTGCGGCGCTAGCAATAACAAAGCAATTATGAAAATGCAACGCATAGCTATAAATTCTACTAACGATGTACATACACTATACTATGATTAAATCTTGACAACTTCTCGTTATCTCTAGCGTAATGTGTCAGTTAATGTCCAACATTGTCAGTAAAACAGTACAAATAAAGCACGTTGTCTTTTATTATCACGTGTTTGACATTAATGAACCTACAAAAGGAGAATCATTCGTTTTATTGCTTTTCTGTTTAGATGTAACTTTGTTAAGGTAATATTCAACTTGTTCAAATATCTTCTAAACAAATGCATTGATGTGATATTAGGAGCCATTTTAAAAGAACATGTTTTAGTCTGTCTTTCCGTGTCCAGCTAAAATATTAGTTGTAATGCATGTAGTTGTAGTAGTGCATGCCGTTAATGAAGGGTTTCTATTCCACCAAAATGACTTAATATGCGTCAATAAATACTAATAATATTTTTTAAGTCATACATTGAGTTTCTGAATTGAAACATTATACACATCAGACCCAGCACCGGCAACTGTTCTGGTCAGTTTGGGTATTTATGTGCGTACACGTTTGATAGGGTTACATAATTTTGTGAATTTTGTTATATCAATAGATTAAAATATTCAGCTAGAAGTTTCATACTCAAGAGGTTTAAGCATAGGAAACACATCTGAATTGTACATTAAACGCACCTCCGCCTCGTCATTCTTCAGATTGGAGGGTGCATGTTCTATTGAATCCTACACTTTTGTGACTTTATGAAAATCAAGAAAATGTAACCAATTTTAGTAAATTGCCTTTCCTGAAGTGCGAATTTATAAATCGTGATATTCGTAGGAACGAGATATTTGTAATTTATTTGTATTCAACATTTGCCGTTTGCCAGCATAACTCGTGCCTAAAAGAGTTAATGTCTCTTTCAATTTGAAAACGGTTTCTGTCAATGATTAATTTGAGATGAATTATATCATCATCTGTCATTTCTGTACTTAAAAAGAGTGTTTCGCCTTAATTGAACCTATTGTGCGGTATTAATGCATTTGGTATTCTATGTTCGAATTACAAAGCATAATTCATACTCTTTGGAATATGCATACACATTCGAATTGGAAAATATGTTGTAAATTCACAAAGAAATGATATAAATAAAAGAAGTAAATTCAGTAATCCAAGAAGAAACGTAGCACTTGCAGTTTTGGCACTTAGAAATAATTCACAATTATAATTCGTTTTTATAACTAAACATGTACATACATTTAATTTGTGATACATTTTATTTGATTTCAACTATGTCAAATACTGAGGAGTGTCTTGACAGCCGTTGATTTTATATCAATCGTTATACACGTATCAGATATTGCTTCATTGAAAGATGTCACCAATGTCGTGGGGCGATGAATTCCCTAAGAAACTTGCAACACATGTAGGATTCCGTAAATAAACGACACCAGCATTTAGTTCAAACTGACTGTATAACAACACATCTTATACATTATGCACTCTGTCAATGTCAGTTGCTTGTATTTTACAGATCTACAGCTGCATATGTTATTCTACATTTAATACATAATTAACGACACACGCTACACAGCAACGTTAAAAAAACTACACCTAACGCTGATTAAATACCTCTTTCTATTGTTCTCTGTAATTTCTTAGATAAGAACGGACATATTAGGTGGCATCTTTTAAGTAAACTGTTTCATTGTTACAACGTTTATGTTGGACCCATTTTTAAGTCAGGAATATATTACAAATACTACATGTTGCAAAATATATAAAATATTAATATGAAGTCTTGACAGTTCTTTATGTGACACACTATTTCCTAGATAAAAACCTTTTATATTGTCTCGTTTCAGTGGTCTCTGTTGTTGTTTTTTTGTATAATAAATTAAGACTTTAGTAGACTGGTGAATTCAGGGTTTCTATATATTTATTTCCTTGATATGTCCGCTAAATTCTAGGTTTGTGTATTCATTTTTCGAACGAACAATTCGTTGAATTTTACAGAATTGACAATGACATTTAGATTAAAAAGATGTTGTTCAATTCCTAGTCATTTCTGAATACATGTAGCTTAATAAAGAAGTTATATTGTGAAACCAATAAAACATGAACATTTATGTTTGTACATTGCATATGGACTTATAGAATTCCTGTTTCCATCACAAAAAGGTACATACATCATTTGTCGGAAACTTTTAGTTCAATTACCGTTGTAATTTTAGCAAACTAAAAACTACGACCTTACAAGACGAAAAGGCATTCGACATGGGCAGGCAGGCAGCTTATATACGTTTAATACTGGGCGTTTTGCATTTTTGTGATCATATGTATTGTGTCTTTATGTCCACGACTAACATGTATATCAGTAAACAGGTTGAAAAATATTGAGAAGTTTAGCAAAAACCTTATTGACGCTAAAGTTTTATCAATAATATTTATAAAAGTAAATGTCAAGCTTTTATGAAGAAACTCTGTGCTTAATGCGCGTTGCGTGAATGAAACGCGTATAACAGACATACGGAGTTGTGATGCACAATGTGACACTTTATGCACAGCACAACACTTAGCAGTGTAGATAATTAGCAATAAGTCAGTCTTTTCTCTTTTATGTGACAGGTATGCATCACAGATGAAGCTTCTGTCTTAACCTTATTAGAGGACTACACTACATATCAAACTAAAACTGTGAAAAAACATATATGGTATTGTGATAAGCACAAGGACAGCATGTGTACTGAAAATGCACTTTTGTTGAATATGACCCACGCATGAAACTAATTTCATCAAACATATTAGTATCAAACTTCAACATTTGGAATAATGCCATCTTGTATATTTTACAGTTGATAATAATATCGATGCTGATATTTTGATTGACATTGCTTTTTATACCATAATGTATTTACTATCATATTCACGCCTGCACATCGATCCCATCTAGCACCGCGGTGTGGAGTACGACGTTAGGTGCTAGAGTTAACCTTGTGAATTGATTTAGAAAGATACTTAGTCATTTTAATTAGTTAACAAACGATAGCTGATTTTAAAAACGGAGAATTTTATTCGATCCGTATTCGCTTGAAAAAATCATACACTTGTTTCCGTTACTAAGTTAAGTGTATTCAGAACGAGTAATATGAATTATTCTGTGGACATTTGTACTCAAAACACATTGCCAATTTATGATTCATGTAATCTAAGTAATGTATTTGTTTTTTTGTAGCAAGGCACATTAGCAAATACACGGATATGGATGTTAGAATGAAACTGATGAAAGGGAAAGCCCTCGGGAAGCATAGCCTGTACGATAGAAAACAACACTAAAAATATGCAGCTATATTTTATTAAGAAATGGTTCAATTAAAGCCAATTATCATTGTTATTAGTGCTAGAGGGGATCGAGTGGTTTATCGCTACGCGGGTGTGAACTCGTATTATTTTCTGTAACAAAAATGTTCTTCATGAAAAAAATTCTCACTTTATAGCGGCAATTATGAATGTTTTCTGGCAGTTTCTGTTAATTATAGAAATAATATCCAACCTGTTAATGCACAAACAGTGTGCATGCAGATATTCTCTCTTTAATTGCACAAACAATTCAATCAAAGAGAGCAATTAGGTTTCTTTGATTTTTGACGATAAAATATTGAGAATAACATAATTCTATGAGGCAAACAATAAACTCGGGATAGAATATTGGAGTTATCATTTTAAAAACGAATCATTACAATAAAACCTTTCTTTTTTTTGCCTTTTCTATTTTAAAGCACATTTATTATGCTAAGTAAATGTAAGTACGTTTACACATACTATTGTCATGCCACCGTATTAATACGTTATAAAATCATGTTCATGACACGAATTGTACTTATGTTACATAATAACGTCATTATATCAGGAATATGATTGGATTATTGTTCATACTGATATTGACTTATTGATACGTGTAATGCGTACGTGCGTTTGGGCGGGCGTGAGTGCGTACGTGCGTGCGTGCGTGCGTTTGTGTGTGTGTAGCTTTTTAACACAGAATCGTTAGTATATTTAAAAATAAAAACAGACTTACGTGGTGGAAATCCCTAATTATTCAATTATAATCAAATTATTAACATTACATAACAACAAATACCAATGTTTTAATGTTTTAAATTATCTCCCGGCAATGAACAAAATGACTAATATTTTATCAACGTGCAAAACTCGGTAGCTTTAAGGTAAATGTGTTATTTTTAACAGTGTTACGCGTAAAAAGATGTCAAAACAAAATTATTGCAGCGGTCTTAGGCACACAGCCACCAGCGGAGCTTAACAATAATCTTTTCATCACAGATAAGATGAAACACAAAATAACATGTGTCTATCACCTGTACTATTACTGCAGACTTTTTGGACGCTTGTCTTTTGTGTAAAAAGGTTGGATGCATGTTGTGAGTATTGTTAGTGAGTATTATTATTAATCCGTATTTACGCATGTAACATATAACTGGCTAATCAATGAACGATACACTCAAAAGAGATGTTCAAAGACACACTCAAAATTGATCAAATCGGTATACTTCTCCCAGGCAAGTCATGCCTTGTTAAAATATTCTTGAGTAAACTATTTACGTGTACATTCAGTTATCTAGCACGTGCTGGGTAGTTTGCCAGTTTTACCATTGCGTTCAGAATCCCATCAAAGCAACCAGAATGAAATGCAATGCTTTTATTTACATTCTTAAATAAAGAAATGCGCTAAATTCAAGTTCAATTTTACATTATAATTCCTTTTTTAAGTGATTTAGTGAATAAAATAACCTTGCCAGTGGGAAGAAAAGGCTGCAAAGTGTCCAGTGCGGCAAGGTTTTTTAAACATTGTTTACATTACGTTGCAAAATTAAAACAAGTTTGGGCGTTTATCTACACCATTTTTTACACAAATAAAGGAAACGAAAATAAGTATTGCGTGTTTTAGCTTTATATTATGTTGCAAAAAGTAAGTTCTTCTGTATGTGTTTAGTATTTGCTTAAGAAAACTGTTATTTAAACTTAAAGATATGAAAAAGAATGTCAAACAGAAGGCAGTATTCCGTTAGAAATGTGTCCAAATGCGATACCTTGACGTATAACACTGGTGGTCTGGCTCGGTTGTGGCAAATACTGTCATAATAATACAGTATGAATAATAACAGTTTAAAGTAAATACTGTCATGATAATTCAGTATGAATAATAACAGTAAAAAGTAAATACTGATATAATAATACAGTATTAGGGCAAGGATATAAAAAGTACATTATTGTAAATGACTAATGTTGACAGTCAACATATGTGCAGGAAATGCCGGGGGGATTTTGGAACCAGTAGCCAGCTGGTAACCCACCTGTCCCGAACGCATAATCTCCTTGGCCTGAGGTGCCCCATCTGCCCAACAACGACCAAGCTGGCCAAGGAGATAAAGCGACACCTAGACACCTAGCGAAGATCCATGGGGATTTTCTTATACCATCAGTGAGCTTCTCAGATGGCCCCACTTGCTCTAAACGAACCAGATTATGTTCAGTTCTATGGTCCGCCATCTTCCCATCATCATTTCTGGAGAAATCTGAAAGTTCCAGCCATCACCTCAGTCACCGCCCTAGCCACAACCCTAGCCGTCGCCCCCAGCAGAGCCCCTGCTACAACCCTAACTGTCGCCCCTGCCAGACCCCCCATCCACAACCCCAACCATCGCCCAAGTCGTTACTCCTGCCACAACCCCAGCCATTGCTCCTGTCATCAGCCCAGCCTCTTCGACTTTGACCATCTCACACATTGACATTTCTAACCTAATTATTTAAGGACTCCTTAATTGTGCAAAACTATCTTTAAAACTCAGATATCTGGTGAGACAAAAAAGCGTATTTTAGAAAGGAAACGAATGGGACTAGACTTAAACCATCAGTGTTTTAGCTTCTTTCCAAATCCCCAAGACGTCACTGACAAGGACACCATCAACACACTTGTAAACCTTCTAAGAATCTCTAAAGACAACTTTCAGCAACTAATTATCCCCAAACTCCCCACCTTCCAGGCGACGAAGATTACCAACACCCCCCTATCAAACACCCGATCAGCGTGCCCAACCCCAAACCAATGATGAGGAATATCACCAACTCGACTCGTATTACTGGGTAGATGATGCTGTCCTGGATCTCACGCTGAAGTCCACGCCAGTCCCCACTCCAGTATCACCAATCCTTCCTGCAACCAGCCATCTGAAGTCCCTTGCAATACCCGCAACTATCACCAAGACCTCAACAGCCCCTGCCACGATTACATCAGCACCTGCAAAAACATCACAGAAAAGAACACCAGTGGCGGATTGTATAAACATTGGCTATTTCATCCAGTAGATAAGAGATAACCAGTGGATAACTTTGTCCAACTTGGTTATGTTATCCAACTTGGATAACCCATTGTATAAAACCATTTTTAGGATATCTATATTTTTGATAAAATATCCAGCTTTCATGAAAGTTATCCAAAAAGATGGTCATTTCCGGTCAATTTTAATCCAAAATGGCTGACATTTCAAAAAGTTTAAATATGCAAATTTGCTTGTTTTTGCTTTTTCTTGTGTTACCATGAATAAAAAAGTATTTTAAACTATCCTGAGTAAAACAAAACCAACTAACAACTTACCAGCAGAGATGACACATTCTTTTCTCAATTTTTATGATTACTCAGTTTGCTGGGTCAATTCAATTCCAGTCGAAAATTGATTGAAATCTTCGAAAAATAATTATTCGAAGAGTAACAAATCAAAATATCATTCAAATTAAATACATGTATGTTGGGTAGATTTTTACTTCAACTTCAAGTTCAAATGAAAACAAGTTTGGAAGTCATGAACATGAATGACACTTACAAAATTAGATCACAGCACATTGCTGACTTTCAAACAGTGCTCTCCCTTTGCGGTTAAACTCAACACTAAAATATACTATTGATTTATAGGTAAACAGGATTATTTCCCTTTCTGGAATAAGATTTCAGTTTTAATAACAATTTAATACTTAATTGTGCTGCAATCTTCTATTTTTGCATGCAAATATGGCTGTGTGCTATCAATTGATCTTGTCAAAATTCTGGATATCTTATTTAACCGACCTCTCAAATCCCGGTTAATGTTATCCAACATTTCATCCAATTGGATATCTTTTTGGATAACAATTTGGTTATCTTTTTTTTACAATCACTATCCAAGAAGTTATCCGAATTTTGAAGATAACCATGATTTAACCATTGGATAATTTAATCCAAGTTAAATACAATTGGCCACATATGCCCCCATGCCCCCTCCACTATGTCCAGCTCTCATCAAAAAGAAAAATACTGAGATCATTTCAAGTCAACACTCCGACCAACTCGCCGCCAATCCTCCCCTCCCTTCTCAGGCTACCAGAGCCAAGCGGTTGCTGAGAAAGGGGTGTGTGCCCCTCTTTCCCCATGTCCGTCGAGCCTGGGTCCAGGATAAATTCGCCCTCATCACGGTTGAAGACCTAACAATCAAGTGGCCCCAACCGGATGGAAAAAAGTTGTCTCCCCAGAATACTATCCTTCAGGCCCAGTTTGCGGCAATGTGTATCCACGAGAAACTTACCAAGTCAACACACATTGACAGACACCTTCTCATGACCAAGTACAATTTCCTCATTCTTCCAAAGTCCAAGTTCCATTAAACTGATGAAAGGGAAAGCCCTCAGGAAGCATAGCCTGCACGAGAAAACAGCAGCCGTGGTTTTATTAAAGCTGTTCATCAGTAGTAATGAATGATGCCTCACCACTGACGCCCCCTAGCGCAGAGCGGAACTCCCATTTTCAAATGTAAACAACTGACGCCCCCTAGCGCAGAGCGGAACTCCATTTTAAAATGTAAACAACATACATGTACACTCCATGATCCCTGATGACCAGAACAATATGACTACACAATGATGTAGTACGGGGCGACTTTTTACAGAAGCCACACAGGCACTAACCACCAGCTGTAGTAAGTAATATTAAACTGATGAAAGGGAAAGCCCTCAGGAAGCATAGCATGCACAAGAAAACAGCAGCCCCGGTTTTATTAAAGCTGTTCATCAGTAGTAATGAATGATGACACACCACTGACGCCCCTTAGCGCATGTCTCAAAGTCCCCGTCATCCCTCTCCTGCCAAGCTACATGCACTTACAAACGCCTCGTTGACATTACGAAAGGAAAAGACGACTCATTCTGGCTGGCTATTATTGAATGTTCTGCTTGCATGCCTGACACTTCTTTGGACACGATTATTGGCCAAATTATTCCTGTTGGTCAATTGCTGTGAAATGCAAAACAAAAGTCTCAAGCCCTATCATTCCAAAGTTATGAGGTATTTTATTACATGTTTATGTAATATGGTGATATATTATATGTATAAGTTATAAAATGTTAATGTAAAATGTATAATTAATAATTATTCAGTAATTTCACCTTTATATCTGTGTAATGTTGAATCTCAATGACTTTGAAACTATCAAACATGGCTTTTTTCTGAATAAAAAACAATTGTAACAGGAGGGCCCTGGGTCGCTCACCTGAGGAAAAGGTCAAAGGTGACAGTGGAACCAATAATAGAGAACCGCAGGGGCATAATTTAAACAACTTTGGTCGAGGACCTTTTGATGATGTTATATATTAAATATGAAAGCACTGGGCCTTGTAGTTTCAGATAAGAAGATTTTTGAAAGTTTCATTTTAAAACCTATTGATTGACCTACTAATGCAACCAACCGGAACAGTTTGAACAACTTTGATAGGAAACCACCCTGGGATCAATCCTGTGAAGTTTGGTCAAATTCCCATCAGCGGTTCAAGAGAATATGTCGTTTGAAGTTTTTCTTATATAATTCAATGTAAAATTGTGACCCCTGGGGCGGGGTCAATTTTGACCCCAGGGGCATAATTTGAACAACTTTGGTAGAGGACCTCTAGATGATGCTATATACCAAATATGAAAGCT
>Ga0224511_10003896_pt1 | contig 11021 bp, 11 predicted proteins | sample SF_May12_sed_USG_2_FD_169988 | JGI IMG/M metagenome (GOLD analysis project Ga0224511, IMG submission 169988) | Sediment microbial communities from San Francisco Bay, California, United States - SF_May12_sed_USGS_8_1 | ecosystem: Environmental > Aquatic > Marine > Sediment | place: USA...
TGCTGCTACTCCTGTCAAAATAAAACATGTTTTCTCATTCCACCGTGTGAACTCCACTCAGTGGCTTTAGTGTTTGGGTCAAAGTCGAGCTCCCACTGTGAATCTGGGCTCCCCACATAACTCCTAGCTCCTGCCGATCTAGAAGTCTTGGGCTTAGGATACTATAGCGCTTAGCTAAAGATAGTGAGATCAGATGTTCAAGCCCTGGTCATGCTAAGCAAATGTTGTAGGAGTATGAGCTCCCTGCATAAATCCTACCTCCTCTAGAACAAGTCTCGGGTTTAGGAGGTTCATTAAATAGGATGACCAAGTGCCCATTTAAAACAAAGCTAGAGCTGTGCACAAAGCAGGGAAGAGGGCAAATGATAGTTTATAAATAACCTAAGCCACTCGTGTTCGTCGCCATCATTATCATCGGGTTTACGCTGAGAGAAAAATTAATAACGAAATTGATTGATTCATATTGCAAGCCCAGCCTCGCCCAAGGAGGTGACCCGTAAAAGAAAGAGTCCTAACTCTAAGGAGCCTAAGTGGTCTCCCTAGATACAAAATATTTCAAAAACACAGCTTCGTTGCGGTGAAGCCACCCCCATCCTTACCTTGACGATAGGCGAGGTTGGCGGCGGGCGACATCAGATGGGCAGGTGCCCCTGGAGTCAGCACCGAGGCAGCTGCTAGCTTATCAGCATAGTGTCGGGTCAGATCGAGTCCAGCTGCTGGTCTAACCGGACTTGGCAAGGGCTCACCAGCCGGGCTAGGCAACGTATCTGCAGAGTAGAGAGGTACTGGGTCAAAATTGAGGCTCTGGCAGATGTAGGAACTGGGTTGTATCAAGTTCATTTATCCCCAATCCAAGCGATACTGATACTTTTTGGTCCAATTGTACAATTTAACAACTATCATATGACCAATTGTACAAATTTAAACATCAACGCTAAATCGTCTGGTCAGCCATTGTAATTATCAATGTTTTTATTTATCTTAGCAAATAAACGTCTCAATCTGAAAGTATATTTCAATTATTTTTACTTTCACTCTATCATAACTACCCAACCTGACCGACAACCACACTAAGAGGACGGGAGCTAAGGCCTAGTATCACTGTATAACTGGTACTGTGCCAAAGTGCTTAAATCATGTTCAGGTAGCCATCAAGGAGACAATCAATGTATACAAGCAAAAACAATCATTGGAATATCTCAACAGTATTTAGCACCTGAGTGGGAAGCTATGTCAATGAGTTATGTTTGGAAACGTTTCACTAAGCTGGTACCTGCTATGCTGACCACGCGTATTGGACTGGGGAGAGGCTCAGCCTTGTTGGGTACGCCGAATCCCGCCAGCGACGAGATTGGCATGCCCATCTTCTCTGGTTTCGTCGGCAATTCTAAAAATGCATAGCAGGTGGGCACCGATCGCTGGGTGCCTTGGGTTACCAACTAATGGGAGAGGGTACGAGTGACCCCAAATGCTAGGCCCATGTTAGGTAAATAAATACAGATGGCAACAGCATCAAATAAATAATATCACTAATCATTTAATTATTATTAATAGCCGAAATCGTTTTCCCGCAGCATCGTAAGCCTATGAAATAATGTTTCAGCTGTTTGTCTAACGATTGTTTGAAATAAAATAGTGGTGGTTGCCAGGATTACCAACCTCTCGACGTGCCCGGTTTAGAGTTTTTATTACGGGTAGGCTCAGAGGAGCTGATGTACCCATACTGAAGCTTTTGTAATCTGGTCTTGTGAATGATATGCTCAATTCGATCCGTCCCCTCAAAGTTCACACAACCTCTACATACTGGCTCTACAAGCACATTATCTGATACTGTAGATAAGATCTCCGTTACTCGGTGAATGTAGAACAAAAACGAAAGAAAAACCTCAAGACCTTTTTTTTTCTTCATGGTTGAACTTTGGCCTTCCTCCTCGTTGTCCACAGGTTGTGTGGTGTCATTGAGGGGAGATTGAGCCATTTTCTGCCACGCTGGCTCAGGACGAGTTGGCAGAGTGTGATCAGCCAGGGAAAAATCCCTTGAAATACTCCGCCGTGGGTGGGAACTGGTAAAATACAACTATCTAACTCGGCAGCTTCGCCATTCAGGTGAAGACGCCATTCGAGAAAAAAATTGGTCTAGTGATCACAATCCATTGAGTTAGTCACTGATCCGAGTAGTCCCACTCAACCATTTCATTCAGTTCCACTACGAAGTGGTGAGAACTTTATGAGCGACCTCAAACAATGGGATTATTCTAGGATTACGCGGGTCATCCATCAGGTTTATATGCGGTTATACGGTACCACCTGCTCTCAGAATTCCACACTCATAATATACATTACCTGACAGATCGTGAACCATTGCCCATGGCATTCGCGGAAGATCGCACAAATAACATTGCTCCCTAGCTTTGTTGGACCGATTGGTCGAGTTGTGGTACGCCATCACACGAGATGCTCACCTAACATAGACATCTGTATCCTACAATAAAGATCAGCAATGTGGTTCTCACCATGCGCGTTTATTCATCGGAATGAGTGCTAGGTAGGACTTCAATTCTGGCGCGCATGCATGGGGTGATACTGATTGTTCATACACAAACACATATTATAGTTAAGAACATGTCCCTAGTCCTTCCAGTGGCTTACTGGGAGGGCATTGACCAACATTTATTCAATTTAAAAATATAAGTCATAACCATTGAACTTGAAACAAATTGCCATGCATACGTACATGCAGTAGTAATATTGGCAGAAGGGTGCTCAACGGCACAGTTCTGGACATTCAACACTCTACTAACAAAAACCAGTGCCAGTTAAATTGTTATCATTGCAAAATTAGTTGTAGCAGTCAAGAACACACTTTTTATAAGTAAAATGAACATTTGTCAAAAGCAGCCACTTACTGTGACTGGGCCTGAGGTAATGAAATCAAATATAAGTATTCAATAGTCCTACGCTCTATCCGTTTCTGACAATGTATTTTGGTATAGCACAACTTAACTCAGCTGATCTGCAAGATGAAGATGAGCACACTATTCAGTCTATTGAATACACTACGACTATGGCGATTATGTATTATATACCCGATGGCTGTTCATTACTCATTAGTAGCACTACTACTACTGCTGCAACTATTACTGCCGCCACCACTACTAATCACTGCTACTATTAATCACTCCAACTACTAATAACCGCTACTACTACTCCTAATCACTGCTACTACTACTGCTAGCAGTAGTGTGCGTAGCCCGGCGTCAGTCGTAATTCTGACTATACCAGAGCAACGAAGTTACAGGTTGGGCAGGGTTGGCATAATAGAAGCTGGCTATTTCCATGGCCAGCTCCACTCTTTCGAAGCACCCACTGATTCAGTGTGAAGCACCAGCAACAAGACTGAACAGATGGTCCTGGGAGGTTGAGGGTCGGTCAACCTAAGTCATTTGTTAACACATCATCCGTTGAAATTTTACTGCTCCTAACGAAAAGGGAGAGGTGGATCGTTAACAGCCCTGGAGTGATCTTGACTCTAATTATCCACTGGTTGGAACCTCCATTATGTTCGCCGTGGTGTTACGAAGCCACGTTAGCAATTTGGGGTGAGAGGCTTGCTAAAGCCCATACCAGAAAAAACACTCCGCCGGCAGTGAGACCCGAACCTGCAATCCTTAGAACGCAGATGCAAGCTTTTTACCAATTGAGCTATCCTGATAACTACTAATCACTGCTACTAGTGGTGGTTATGGTGGTGCCACACAGTAATAGATATATTGATAGTCTGAATCTGATACTACTAGGCATGGAATCAATGGTTGTGACTTACTGACTAGCCACCCAGCCAGTGATGAGTGATTGGGATGATACGCTGTTACACTGTCAGTGTAGTCTGTAGACTAGGCAGTGATCACACCAGAAAGAGTGACACTGGCAGAGCGACAGAGTCAAGTGTGTGGTGTACAACTACAATTGCTGGAACTCACTGACGACTGAGTCACTCGGTCACTGTAACTTACACTAACTAGAGTTACTAGTAGTAGTATAACTTAAGCTTAGGGTAAAGCCATGGATGGTGGATTTGTTTAATTTAGTTTGATGGTCTCAGTCACTGCGTCAGTCAGTCACTAGTCACCGTCAGTGAGAAGTTTACTAGTTAGACTCACTTAGAGTGGAAATATACGTCACTACGTCACGTGCCCGTCAGGCAGTGAGTCACTCACTGACTCAGTGTCAGTCAGTCTCACTGTGAGTGTGACTCACTAACTAAGCTAGTATCTCTTACTCAGTTACTGCGTGCGTGACCGCTGGCCAGACAGAAAGAAAGTAGACACTACCTCTAACAGTAACAGTGAGTACGTGTAACTCACTAACTCGTAACTGGAGTGGATGTTGTCGGTTGTATTGATCTACTTCTAGAGTTGATGAGTTGATCGCTGGAGTGGATCAGTCATTCACTGATTCAGTGGAAGTGAGATGTGACAGTAACTGAGTGAGCTCTGTCATAAATGCCTAGTAAGTACTGTAAGGTATTTAATAAGCGTACAAACTAACGCTTCAAGGTGGAGGAAACTCACCGTGGCCCATCTCCAAACAGATAGCCGCAGTTGGTGGGGAAAGGGGTCAGTCGGCTCAGTAGCGGCAACCCTTCAAGACCTGGGAGTCACCTTCACCCTTTCTACGTTCGCTAAAGATAATGTAGATAGCTGCAGGCCAAACCACACCTGGCTGTGCTTGTCTTATGCGAAACATGTGGCACGTCTGAGGCTATATTCGGCCTTAAACGATGACTAATGCATGCCACGTGACATACCATCGTCATCGGCTTTTGGAAACCATGCAATGTTGCCGGCTGGTCGACGATTTGCTTCCCCCAGACACCCATTATAATAGGGGTATTCCTTTCCAAATTGAAAGATGCACAAGCACGATATAGTCGAGGGCATACCTTGAGATAGTCTCATCATAGTTATATTCTGGGTCATCTGTTCAGTTCAGAACCAACATCAGGGACTCATCCGTTATCCCCCCTCCCAACACAGGACATATACGGTAGGACAAACCTCCAGGACAGTGAGAATGCAAGCCCCGATCATCCATATCTATAATATGAACTTCTTTCATCTCAGATGGTGATGAAAAGGCAAGCTTATGTCCCGAACTGAGAACATCGCATCCCAGGCAACCAATGTAGATTTGACAAGACTTGGTGACCCAAAAATGCCCCTCCCCCATAAAATGGGAAACCACTCACATACTGTAGCTACCCAATTTAAGGGAAATGACCGCTCATGAAAAGATTGTATTAATATCTGAGTGGGACAACCCCTGGGGATATGAGCGAGACACTTCCTGGGGATGACAACACATCAACGGATAACGTCTCAAATCTATCTATTGGATCCAATGGCAAAGCATTGACAAAATATACACTCAGTGTTACACAATAGTTTTTGTTTACAATAGATTGTATCTGAATTACACGGAAAGTTCTAAAACTACTATTATGGTGATAGAGGAGTTAAAATCTAGTGTTCCTGGATTGTCATCAAGTATGATGACCAGCTGTTCGTAAAATCCTGGACTAATTTAACCAGAATGATAGATTGGTGCTGAACATTTTTTTAAACATCCGAACTGTTGTATTCTACAAAAGATAATAATAACAGTTGAACAGATGTACGAATACATGTAAAAACTGAAAGAGTATGCAAATTTATGTGGATATACATAAACGTATAAGCAAATCTGAATGTCCCGTACCCAAGTATCATAGTACACACACATACCTGCTATTAAAACTTTTTGGCAGCTATGGTTTAGGGGTGGCTTATTAATTTCTCTGGCCATGGCACTTGTATTTCCAGATGGCGAATGAAGCTCCGATGGTGACAGCCCACACAAATAGGAATCCAACAATGTAGAGAGCATGGATTCTATATGGGTAATCCTTCAGCTCTACAATATACAACACACCCATTTATCACACAGAAACAAGCGTACATGTTCAAGCATGACTATGCAAAACAAGAACCAGCCTCTTAGTAAAGTGATTGAGGGGAGGGATGTGGAAAGAACGTTACCTTATTGCTGCACATTTTCACTTTTATTACCTTAGGCTTATGGATAACAACACGAGTTTGCTCAACGATGTGAATCCCACCGTAAATATTCTAGATGGTTGATTAGCGAGTCTAAGTCTTATGACTGCTGTATATAACAATAAAATGGCCATTGAAGGGTTACTACACTGCAGATAGATAGAAATGGGCCCTCATTCCATCAGTCTGTTCAAAGGTAGAGGTACACTTTCAGCCAACCTGGTTACCAAACACTGCCATTTTCATTCGTTACTGTGACATTTTTCTCACCGATACCTTATTGGCAACTAATTATACTTTGATAAGCTACTCAGGACGGTCTTTAGTAGCTTACATAATGACCAATGACTTGAAATGTACGCTTTCATACTCTTATCATAGTAATGCAACATCAAAAAGCGATTGTTAGGCAGCGCGTCATGGACTGACAATCATTGTTGCGGATAGATAAACCTAGACGTTTATAGAGAATGCCTAACTTGAATGCGCAACGCACTGCTCCATGGAGAAGACAATTCAATAAGAAAGCCAAGGTGGGTAGTCAATCCCTGTCGGAGGAGAATCAGCTCTGGAACAACCTATTCGAAGATCCCAGGCCAAGTGCCAACCCATTTGAGGAGCCATCACCTAGCATGAATCCATTTGAAGAACCAACACAAAGCACCAATCCATTTGAGGTATCAACACAAAGCACCAATCCATTTGAGGTATCAACACAAAGTGCCAATCCATTTGAGGTATCAATACAAGGTACCAATCCATTTGAGGAACCAACACAAAGTGCCAATCCATTTGAGGAACCATCATCTAAATTGAATCCATTTGGTGAGCCTGGAGATGATACAGAATATCTCAAAATGCCCAAGACAACCTGGCCATTGAGTCCGAATCAGGAAAGGCCGTATACAAACAGTAAAATGATCGCCAAACATGCTGGAATAACAGAGAGGCTATCACCAACAACAATACAAGTCAAAGAAGCGATTACATCTGGAGGAAAGAATGACAAACTAAAACGGTCAACCAATCGAATAAGGAATGATAAAAAAGAAAAGATCGACAAGATCCTCAGGGAGTCGGGGAACAGCGAGGCCACTGAAGAGGTAGGTTAAAAGGGTTATGACATGGTCGATTGTCGACGTACTTTCGGAGTTGTGCTCGAGAAAAGTACGTCGTCGAGGGCTGAGTATGCGCATTGGATAGGGCTACATCTATGCTTTCATTTGAACTGGGTGTTGGGCCCATTTGTTCATGGTAGGCTTCAGAATCTACAAACAAGTGAAGTCACTTTTGCCCATGTCATAACCCCTTTAAATAGAATATGTATAGTTATCCTCCCTTAACTAGCTCTGAGAATATGTTACCGTAAAATACCTGGCCCATGCATTTGAAGACAACAATAATGTATTTAGTTTTATGTAGTTTTCATCCTCATCCTTGTTAGTTGCCCAACACGCTAAGCCCCAGCACATCACTTATCTCCGTTTATACTGAAATTTCAGAATGACATCACGAAGCGCAAAACCAGGACCACTCTCTCTTATCGGGTAGGTTATTCCGACTGTGCATGTCTCATAGATTGTCACTACAATACGCTTTTGGTGACCCTGATTAGTACTCACTATCATCGGAGTTTCAACATTTCTTCCAGTATTCAGGAATATCCCCCAGCGAAGTAACTCGGATCACAAAAGAAGATGTGGTGGGGATGATAGACAAACTGATGAGGGATACCAGCGCCAGAAGCCCAGGGACTGAGTGAGTTAGGTTTAGTTACCCACTGACGTTCAATAGTCGATGTACACTGCAACTTGATGTTTACTATACACATATTCCAAGGGGCCTAACACCAACACTCGACTCCCAAGACATAGAGGTTTCCTCCTCTTTGAGACCCTACCAGGAAATGAACCCAGTAACAAGAGCCATATTCGTAAATCAAGCATGCATCTTTGCTGAATCACCTTGCACTCCACTGGATTAATTCTGGTTGTAGAACAGTGCCAAACGAGTATGAGCCCTATGTTGCAATTGCGGAGATGTCAGAGGCGCCATCTACATTCAACCTGACCTCAGTTTCACACAGTAAAAGGCCTGCCAAGGAATCAGAGGAAATGAATTGGGACAGGTAAAAATGTCGCTACAACAGTGCGTAATCTACTCAACAAAGTTCGCCTAGATTGCTTAGAGAAAGAAGATCAATGCTCCTGTTGTAGGTATCAATATTTGGTGGGACCACTACGTACCTGGGATACTCCCCGCCAAACCTCACAGGCAACAACAACGGACCCTAGTAAAAGTATACAGATTCGCTATCAGACGTTTCATACAGACACGGGTGAAGTGGAGACAAAACTTCCAGCAAGTGAGCTCCCTGTTACAGTGCCAACACAGGTAAAGAGTGGGACATGCACAGATGCACGACATTGTGGAACCATACATTGCATACACCACACCCTAAAGCTAATATCACCCTCCCCTATGTGAACAGAAGACCGATGAGAAAAACTTATTGTATTGTACGCTAGATAGTATTTTTCCGGTTGTTCCAGATCCAAAACGTGGCAGCCAATTTCCCCAATAGGATTGTATTGCAAAGTCAAGATGGCGATGGATACTGGCATGGCATGAGTTACAAGGACATGACTGACGACATCGAACGTCTTGCGATGGGGTTGATACAATTTGGGCTCACACCTGAAACATCAATCATCATCGCAGGCAATACAAACAAGAAGATGGTCCTAGCATTCTACAGTTGCCTTTTTACTGGGTTTCCGGCGATACCAATAGATAGTATTACCAGGTGAGACTAACGTTTAGCTTAACATTAGTTGGTATGGCATATATACCAATGGGGTTTACAGAGGACAGGCCATATTACTAATACAAAACTATAATCTCATATTAATGCTGTAAAAGTTAAAAATCCATTGTTAAAACATTGATGCTGATATCCTCACATTTAAATAAGTAAACAATTGTCTCTTGATAATTCCAATTTGTATGATCTAATACTTTGAACGTATTTTATTTACAGTTACCATTTCAAACTGATCAAATTTCTGGTGATGAAGGCCAAAGTGGAAGCCATTGTATGCGAGACGCACAATGATTGTGTGTTTTTGGTGAAAAACCTCCGGGATCTTTCCAGCCTTAAGATTATTGTGGACCTTCAGTCTGATGCAGTCAGCACTAAACAGGCTAGTATTAAACCAACCAACAGCCCTTTTCTTCTTGTACATGTATACTGAATTGCTTCTCAATTCCACCTCTTATGGCGGATTATTTCAAATGTCAGGAGGAACCCTTCTTCATTTAGACTTTCTCAAGAGCTTTGGGTATTGTTTTATGACAGGTAGCGATGAAAACAACGTTGCACTCTTACCACACATGGATATGGGGAGGTAATGTCACAAAACAGACCTATTTAAGCTTCAAGACTGCGCACTTAGCACCGAACAAAGTAAGTTTTCACTAACTGTTTTGCATTCTGTAGATGTTATTATTTACGGTCTACGTTTGTAACTAGCAATAACGAAAGGCAACAACACTGTAGAACTTGTCTCTATCTGCAGATCGCGTTCATCAAGCCACAGTACTTCAGCATCACTGGAAATTCGCCTAATCGACCCAGTTTCAAGAATATTGGGGACGAATACAACCCCCGCTGCATCATGAAAACTCATGACAATGTAGTCTACAACGCAAGGAGGGTAGCAGGAGCGCTCAATTTGAAAGTGAGTGTTTCAATTATTTAATCAACCCTCTGCTCGTCTTTCTCAACCGACCATTGCTATACTATGTTACCAAATTATAAATGTGAGTAATGAAAGGAAACTATATTTCAAGCCTCTGCTTATAGCCAAAGAATGAGCGGTGGTTGAGTCATCTGACATGGTCTCAAGCATTCGAATTCGAGATTCTACTAGCCCCCCTCCTGGGAGCGACACTGTATTTGTCCGGCGCACACAACAATGGATGCCAACAGCTATTGACTCAATGCAGAGAAATAAAGCCAACAATGTTTCTTGTCACCAACTGTCTTCTCAAGGTATATCAACACAACGAACCCCCATCCTTGGTTCAAGAAAAGAAGTGTAGTGAAGAGATTTTTTGCTGACTCCCGACTTGACCCAATAGTGGGTATTTAAGAATAAACTGTTTTGAACCCTGGGCAGTCAGCAGTTAGTGTATACGTTTGAAAAGGTTCGATGCAGTCAAACGAACTACATGTATAGCACTAAAATGTTGAGTTGACTGATAATTTGTTTTTATTCATCTAGCAACTTGTGGAGCACCTACAAGAAGACACCTCTTGGGGAGGGGCAGAATGGTTGAAAACTTGGGCGCAAAAGCAGGGCAAAACAACCGGTCTGTGTCTAGAAATGGGAACATACAGCAATACAAGTGTGGCCAATCGAATCAAATTTCATCTGGCAGAATTTCTTTTCTTCAGGAAGGCACGGGAAAGACTAGGCTTGGACGCGGTATGTACAAGTAAATATGTTGAGTGTATGCCTGCTAGCAGCCTGCCTACCTGAAGAGCCTGTTCACCAAGTCAAATGTTTCAAACCTCAATGTCAACTTAATGGCACATTATACAGATTGAGATAACTCTATGATGACCTTACTGAAGCAAACAGCAATATTGCGAGAACTGATATTTGTTGCAGGCATATGACAGAAAAGCACCAGTACTCAGCGCTACTTACAAGCACACTCGTTTGTTCAGACTAGCTCATGGACATGAGGATCTTGATGATGCCACAAAAGGGTTCCTGCGCAGCATTAACCTGCCTTTTTTAACATGGCTATGGTTTGATGAAGCTGGCACAGTGGCACTACACAATAACAGAGTGACGCAGGGGAATCAATCCAATCAGGTAGGCTCGATGGCTGCCAAGATTGAGTAACCCCCCCCCC
>Ga0224511_10003897_pt1 | contig 11020 bp, 3 predicted proteins | sample SF_May12_sed_USG_2_FD_169988 | JGI IMG/M metagenome (GOLD analysis project Ga0224511, IMG submission 169988) | Sediment microbial communities from San Francisco Bay, California, United States - SF_May12_sed_USGS_8_1 | ecosystem: Environmental > Aquatic > Marine > Sediment | place: USA...
CAGAAGTTTTTTTAATAGAATCAAAATCAACAAGATTTTCTTCACACTCTTATTCAAATCTTCAACTGTGCATTGTTTTTTTAACTTAAACAAGAGATTTGTTTTATCTAATTCTTTTGTGAACCTTGCCACTGTGTTTGTAAAACTGACTAGTCGAAACATTCCTCTGTTGTGTTCATAACTAAAAGGATGTGCATATTGTGAATGTTTGCATTTTTACAATTATTATCCGTATCGTATCGAAAATAACTATATCGTCTCCCTTCGTATCGATACGTATCGTATCGTGTGATGACCGTATCGTCTCATCCCTATTATGTACGTCTGGCAGTGGCTGTCTCATTCTTTTATCAGTCATAATAAACTGATGAAAGGGAAAACTACGTTTGAAATATTGTAATATATGTTGAGCATGAGAAATACCTTGAACTGTTTTTATCCGGCGTGTAGTACAATAAACATTGAACATATAATTTATCAGTCGATCACATCAAACTCTTTATCACATCGTTATGGTAACCTCTTGACCTGACTTCAATCGTAAGCTTGTTAAACAGAAATGGCAAAAGGAATAAAGGAAAGCTGTCAAGTGGTCGTTGACATTAACAGAAGTAATTGGGTGCTTCCACGGGATCCTCTTGGTAACTGAATTATATTTGACCGCAACTTAAGAAGGCTGCTTAAAATCTAAAGCAAGTAAAAACGGTTTGCTGTTGCAGAAGTTGCATCTAAGTTAAGTGAAATGTTGAATGCGTTTTATAATGTTCTTCCCTTTCATCAGTTTAATTCTACAATTGATTTATCGTATCATACGAACGCATTTGAGTTTGGTTTTCAGCTTACATAAGAATACATACAAAATTTATTGTAGAATGTAAAATGTCAATGTACTGAACTGTAGTGTACTGCTACGTAGTGATACTTAATTGAAACATAATAGGTGTTTAAAGCATGAAAAATTACTGAATTTCGTCTTATCGGTGTGGATTCCAAAGAATAAAATGAATATATAAAAACGTCTACTTCTCACATCGTTATGGTAACGTCTTGACCCCACACGAATCTAAGCCTTGTTAACGAGTAATGGCAAAATGAAGAAGGCATATTGATGTGGTTGTTGACAGTATAGGAATAACATCCGTTTAATCGCCTTGGTAATTGCAGTGTTTGTAACCTCAATTAAAAACGTTGACTAAATTAAACAATTTATATTAATATACATACGTGTAGGAAAAGCACATGGAAATATTGGTTATTTTATTGACAGCGTTTCAGACAAAGAAAAAAAGTCAAAATTCCCTTATCCTTTCCTTCTGATTTTCGTTGTTTAGAAAAATAATAATTAGATAAATGATAACTGGTTACTATGATTATTTTTGTTTTATTAACATTATTTACCCAAGAAATGTTGAGTTACCGTCGAGGATCGGTCAATGACATTCACTTGGGTTGAACCAGTTTTCCGCTATAGCAAACCTCACACTTAACTCTTACATTCGCAGATTCGCGGTCTGCCAATGTCGAGCTGTAAAACAACATTTGATTTACTATTTATTCAAATCTCACGTTGTGTCCTAAAACGTAGCTGAATATATTTAAAATACACACCTGCTTTTTTGGTTGTTTAACATAGAGTACATTTTAAGTATGTGATTCTGATTTAATAGTAAATATTTCAGAAAATGTAAAACAGACACGGTCTCTGTTGTTTACCTGAGTCTGTGCGGATATCGTATTTACCTGCAAGATTTATGATATGTAAAGATATGAGTAATAAAATATATAATGAGAACCTGATTGTGTCTGCTACATTCCATTTGAACTCTTAGTTAAAATTTGGTTCACATGAGTTGAAAGCCTCCTATTCTCAGTTAGAACGGACAGTTGTTTCTCCAAACTAACGGTCGAGCGATCTACCAAGTATGTAATCAACGCAGCTCATGTGTTGATTTGTTGTAAAACAATTTTCTATTATTTATCCTCTCCTGGACCACATAGAACAATCAAGGTGGTACGTACGTTTATATAATTGTTCACATGAGCATGCTCGTTACATTCCGTTGTTAGGGGAATAGGATTATATAAAGTTATATGTTTTTAGGTTATATAAACCCTGTTATAACATCATTGTTGCGTGGGATCGACATATTTGTCGAGAGCAACTGGTCTCAAATGATTGAACGCTCCCACGACTGTATCGGTTTTATTCATTATGTGTCGTCTACAGTCCGTGATACATTTGTCTTATAACTGTAAATTTATAATGTAGTATTACTTTGCATGGTTCTAATACGAACAAAAAAATAATTATATAAATACATTATGAAGGCGGGAATACTGCAAATGTATGTTTATGACAGTTTTATTTATTTGTGCGAAGATGTAAATCAATAGCGAAATATTCAAATTATCCCAGCGTAATCTTCAATGTGTTCATCGAAAAAAAATAAGTATGTTACCCGTTGTATATTTCCACAAACGATATTTGCGCAACAAGTCTGCCATATTAGAACGATCTGATGGAAGGCGCTTGTTTGTGCGTTACATACATATATATAATCATGTCCCATATAATGATGCTTTTTAATATTGTGAAGGACCGTCACGTGTTACGAATGATCTAAAACAACTTTACAATTGACACGAAACATTTAATGCAACTGCTAGGCGTAAAACACGGTAATGCTTTCTCAAACTAGTAGCATGCTTTCATTTGTAGAAGACACGCATTCTTCTATATGCAAATCATGTGGGATTCAAATATCACAAGTTGTATAACTATAATAAAACACGTACCGAAGACAAATATATAACATGTCGAGTTATTCAAGTAAAATAGAAATTCTCTATCTCCATGAAAGTCGTTTACAATATCTTTGCCTTTTTGTACTAGACTTAATGACATGTACTTTTGTAGAAGTGTCATGAATGTGGGGGATTGACTTCACTAACAAATGTATACTATATTATTCCCATATATTTAGTTGATCTTCATACACTGTATTTTTAGTTGAAACGGTTAAATCTCGTATAGCAATTGATGTGAAACTGAATGAGATTTGATTTTAATCCAATTATACATGTACCTATTTTCAATGTAATCGAAATATGCACGAGTGTTTTAAGGGCAAGTCAATAGTTGCATATTTCAGACAAATCGTTATAAAAAGATAATTGTCTATCTCGTTAGTCCACTATCATTTTCTTTACTGCAATAATGCCTTTTGACCCAGGCAGTTGTTAGAAATTATAATCTTGTATTTTCTTTTTTTATTTAGACCATCCTATACGTGTCTAGTCACAACGTGTATTGATAGTTACCTAATGTTATGGTGAATAGGTAGTGTTTGTTTAAATTTCAAACATTACTGAATGAAGCGCTTTACGGCTTGCACCAGGGTCATTCTGCTTGACATGTTTGTACAATGTGCTGTACAGTTATGTCTTGTAATAAATGCATAGATGGCTGAATCCATACAATTCGTTACATTGCTTGTTAGACAATGACGCTTATGCATGATAGTTTTCAGGTATGATGGTTACCCTCCGGACCTACGATGTTGTTGTATCAAAACACACGTTCAGAGGAAACTATATGAATAAAGTGTTGTTTAGAATGTAATCATCAACTACGTATATTATTATCACAGAGTTCACAGCAGTCAAGACTGTAAATATTCAAACTCATCATTTCACACCTGTCTTTCCATTACAAAAATAAGATAAGCAATATTCCACACTAAACTGATTTAAAATGTAATGATACTATTATTTAATATATATTAATCTGAGAAAGGGGAATTCTTTAGAAAGCATACTTGGCATGGGAAAATATTCGCCACTGTTTTATTAAAGTCAAGTATGACATCGAGCCATCGCCCTCGACTAAACGAAAGGGGTAGAAGCTTCACATTACAAAATAAGAAGTTCACCTTGCCAACCGTGTTTACCGGTTGTATCAAACGACAATGGATATAAAATATATATAGATAACTTATGCCACATGATTCGTCACACCTTCAGAATGATCGAGTCAAATAATATACATATTGACCTGCTTCAGCTGTTATGTACCAATCTATTTTTAGCATGGAAATTTACACCAACTGCTGCATTGTAAACTATCATCAGTATATTCCTGGTTACAAATGAAATCAACATGTAAATTAAAATTATAGTTCATGTAATAAAACAGTTATTTACGTATAAGCTGTGAAATATGCTGTTGATATGTACCGCAAACATTATTGACCTCGGCTGTCGCATCGGATAATAATGATTTGTTTGGTCTATATCACATCATATTCCACAGCCAATAAGGGAATAAATGTATATTATTGTCTTTTACAAACAACACATCGTCGGTTATCCGACGATACATTACTCCGCTATGCTGCGTCAGTACCGTGCACCATTGGGTTATGAAAATTTCGTAATCGTTAATAATTTGTGAGACAGTTTTATTGGTTCCGCAAGGACACCACTGAGGAAAACTAGCCAAGGAAATGGCGTTTTATATCTTAGAAAATAAACATGCGCGTTGGTTTCTATTTTAAGTTAGGAAATCACAGTATGACGTCATTGTTATTGAAGAGTATTTAATTGTAACATGCAATTTCATTGGAAGAAGATTGGTCTCCCATGCTTATGCATATTCAAGAAAACGAGAATTTGCCAATCAAATTGCCCATGGTACGTATGGAGTGTAACGGAAGAAAGAACTGTGGTTGCCGACGATGCATTCGTGAATATGGAACAATGATTTCCACATTTACTTCCGGTGCTGGAAAATTCAATCTTACACCCATGTAAGATAAGTCGCGTGCGATGACGTCACGATTTCCCGTGCACTACTTTTGTACAAAATTGCATTTATTTTGCTGGGTTCTGGTCATTAACAGTAAAGCTATTATTAAAATAGTTAAACATGTAATTTTACAGCACCTCAAGTAAATGACAGCTGTCAACTTTCACTATATGACATAATTTAATGCCATTTTTTTAACTATCGACCGTGGGAACACCCCGTCGTCAAGTGCGATGACACACATCTTACCTTTTCATTTCATCGTCTTTGATGATGATTTCTAATAAATTTACATAATTTTTATGTATGTGAATAAATCACAATACAACACTTTCTGAATGAAAATGAATAAATCTTGTCGGGTTCTCGTTTGGTACGAACTTCAAACTGCAGGTACGCGTATTCATCCATCGTGTTATGCAAATTCCAGAAAAAATATTGCTGTGTTTTAACGAAAAGCGTTTTGCTCAATCGATTCATATTTTACCTGTTCTTAATATTATTACGAACTCTTGATAAAATATTCAAAAAGAAAGAAACACATTGTTTCGAACGTCAGACGATTTTATTTTAGAAAACACATGTCCCATAGCCATGACGTCACTATGTTGTTGAATGAAATATCGCTACTGGTGTGGCATCATTCATTACAACTGATGAACAACTTCAATAAAACCGAGGCTGCTGTTTTCTCGTGCAAGCTATGCTTTCTGAGGGCTTTCCCTTTCATCAGTTTATTATTACTATAATGAGATAGGTCGCGCTGTTTGTTTATTGTTTCAGGCACCATAAAATTAAATGAAATAAAATATGCAAGAAAAAGTATATATATCATGTGTTCCTGGTGTGGATGGGAAAATCCATCCTTTAAGCTTCGTGCAGCAAGGCCCTCGGTATGAATTTTCCCATCCACACCAGGAACACATGACAGTGACATATAAACACTAACACTAACACCAATGCGTGATTGTATAAAAGAGCGTGTTTCTATTTTAAATAAACTGTTTGTTTTTAAATAATCTTTATAATGCACTAGTGTTTGCAAGTAACAAGCGTTTCAAAGCTCCTATCCCACCCGTGGAGGATTTTAATTCTTTAAAATAAAACAAATCAAAGTAAACATCAATATTTCACAGATAATCATTATCAATTAAAATTTCTCTGATATTCACTAACAAAATTTGTGAAACAAATACGCGCGTCCTCTGGACTTGGAAGAATTTCCCGGTTAAAAAATATAACGGAATTTGGCCCTGGAAGGATTTACCGGTTTATAAATACATGTATAACGGAATTTCCTTCGGCGCGAACCTTGCTAAAGTCAAAATAACGCCACACGTTTATGAGTCATTCTCATTTTAGATCAATATTTACAAAATAAAGCGTTGGAACGGTTTCAATTTATTGCAAAAAATTGTTCTACTACAATGCTATAGTAATAATCTAGTTTCATGTATACTGATATGCATATTAGTTTTTAATCATTTGATAACAAATAATTTTAAAATGTTAATTTCAACATGTGTCTGTTAGGAGCTTTGTGTTGGGTTACATAGACAGTTCTTTTTACATAACTGTTGCATGTGTACCGCATATTTGGCTAAAATAAATAGTTATTTTCTTTACAAATTGATAGCACTCACGCAAGTATTAAATTTTGTCTGAATTTAAGATATTCCCTTTTTGAACATCATTGTTGCCTCCTTCTTGGACATGTTTCTAATATATATGAATCTAAATAGAATCACTAAATAAAAAATATGCTGCAGATGCAAATACGCTGATTGCGTTGTTGTAAAACATACAAGTCATTTAGTTACTCTTAATTTTATTAAATCACAATAATCTCGTGTTATTACCTAATATCACAAAGAAAATGGTGATGTATATTTGTTTTACAATATGATTAGAACGAATTGCAATACTATATCTGTTAACCCGGTATACCACCACAGAAACACGCTGTGACCACAGGCAGTTGTTCATACTGTAAGCTTACAACATAACCCGTCTGATAAAATGATGTCGTTGAACGTAAACAACCACGCAGTATTAAACACATTTGTTAGACGAAATACTGCAGTACACGTACAATAGGTTGGCTAGTATTGTAATAAAATAGTAGCAACACGTTCTGTGACCTTTTAACGTACATTTCCGCTACTTATAAATCATTTCTATACAAACAGAGGTTATTAGACACATTACAAATTGGGAAAAAACTATTGTTACAGGAAACGTGTCTGTTCATGGTAAGTCATTTTAATCTACAAATCGGACTTAATTGAGTGTCTGCGCTAAAAAGCCGACATACACAGAAATATAAGTTTTCTAAATGTCTGTTGCGTCATGATGTTGTTCTTGTTTTTGTGTCGTTCTGTGTGTTAGTTTTTGTACTTGCCATTTTGTCATGGTGCCCTTAAACTTGACATATCTGCATTGTTAACAACATTCTTTGTTTAAACATCTCTTCAATTTATATTATATTTCAAATAACATACATTAATAAACATTTATGTATAATTTAAGTGGGTTAGGTTTTCATAATATTTGTCGGCTTTAATTATTTGACCCTCAAATTATAGTCTACCTAGAAAAATGAAATAAAAATAGAAATAGAAGACGTACGACATTTTTGTTAATGCACCACATCCAATACAAACGCGTTCAGGTCCTCGAATGTCGCTAGGGGAAATTTCGAAGATAAAATAAGTGCATTTTTGGTATATTTCTTTTATAATTGCGAATAACTGTGTCATTTGTTCACATACATTTATGAATCTAGTTGTCAAGTACATCACAAAACAGGCGGAACAACAAGACGTAACAAACATTTAGCTGTTTTTTCATTTTTATTTATATTTTATATTGATTAAAATGAGTTCTACTAGAAATGTTCGAATAATACTAAGAGTACTCGTATTTTACATGTGTAGGCACGTACTTCAATGATAAAAGGCGGGTACATATACAACATTTGTGATTTAGTTTAATGGCGGTCTGTCCAAGGGGATGATAACGTGGCTTCGATGTGATGTAATTTGCACAATTACTTGATAAATACCGTGTTGTTTAAGGGCAAATATAGTTAACATAAAGAACTCCCACAACAATTCACCGGAGACAGATTTGTTAGTATCTGTGCTGTTTCATGACTTGGTAATCAAGGTTTTAACCCATTGAGGCATATCTGCAGACAATACGTGTTAATTAATGTGTAATTCAAGGACCTTCCTAAGTGTATCATTGTGATTTGCAGACATCAAATTCATTAACACCTTTTAGACTCGAAATACAAGACTGATAAATGACGATGAACCCAGGCAAATGCATTACTTGATAAAAGTCATGTTGATTATATTTTCAATCGTGTCAGGTCGTTGGCACATACTCATTTGCACATAACAATTCGCATATTCTGACATTTTTTCAATAACAACATCAGTTTTAGTTGAAAAGCCAGCATTCACGATGACGACATCAAGAATTAATGTACATTGTATCGGTCATGGACTCAGTTTTTTTCAATTGAAAGGAATCGCAGGTGTCTGTGAACTGTACAATGTAATTAAATGTGTTATTGAGAGTCCGCTGTACATATGTTTTTGTGGCCACAAACCTGTGTGTTCATCATCTCGTATGACCCATCAGGGACAAAGTATTATATTCTTTTAGAGTCCCTGAAAAATTAATGGCGACATAATGCAGCATCTGGTGTCATTTCAGCTGATACTTGATTAAATTTAATATAAAGAGTTCTAATGCCGGCGATAAACATTTTGTATTTGATTACTTTGCAAAACGATAGGCCAACAACAAAAAAAACTACTCCATTTAAATTATTTTTTGGCGTTAAATAACATTTGCGCCAACTCAAGTTGTAAATAATACAGATGTGCTTGCGTTAACTGTAATGATTGAGTGTCAAAATCATTGTACACGAATAAAAACCATCTATGGTTAGCGTATATATTTATATGGAAATGCGAACCTTTTACGTTTAGAACGTTGAAAATGCATCTTTCTTTAATTTGATTTACTACCACAATATTGATATTTATAAACCAGAGATATATACATATTGTTACATGAATGTATTTAAACAAAATCATAAACGTATTCAACTATGTAAAATGTCTTACACTACTATGTGTGTGACGTTATTGTAGAGTGTGACATTTGGTTTAGCGGTATTTTTACAAGGATGCATTTGTAATTATTTTTTAGTTGCTGGCTAATGTATGTGCAATACGAACATAATTGTGACGTATACTATAAATAAAAAGACGGTCAAAGAAAAAGCAAACACATAGAACATCACAAAACACACAGAACAACAATACGTAACAGACATTCAGAATAATTTTATTTTTTTTTGGATTTTTCAATTTTTATTTTAGATTTCTTAAAATGAATTCTTCAAGAAAATATGAGTTGCCGCCTTGGTACGTTCAGTGACTTTCATTGGGAGTTTAAACCAGTTTCAAGCTATAGAAAAAAGAAAAACAGCATTTACTCTCTCTACACAGGCCACATAGAATATTAACAAAATGATGGAAGAGTAAAAGGAAGTTTATCTAAAAAGGAAGGGAGAAAAAGAGAGCAAATTTCATTTGTCTGTAAAAATGATTACAGATCTGTGGCAGAAGAGCCTAGTTTAAAAATAAAAAAATAGTACAGTTAATATTAAATTTTATCATTCCGTTCACTTCTAATCAGATTTGGAGCATAATAGTAACTGTTATGCAACGAAACAAACAAAAACACCAAAAAGACACAAACTAAATCCAACAACTGCATACGCTGCTTTCCAAAGTCTGGCTGTATGATTTGTTTTCAAAATGGATGAAGTGGAGTGTAATGGCGTCATAATCACATGATAAAAAAATAAAATAAAAAGAAGAACAGTGCGCTCATTCTTGGCTCCGAAGGCTGAACATTACTGTCACGTCTTATTTCGCTATTAAACTATAACATATTATTAAAAAAGATGGCCTACCTAATACCAACATATCAATGTGATAATTAAGTATGGCACAATGCATTTGTAGTTACTATAAAAACGAAAATACAACAACAACAAAATCATGAATGGTCTACAAGCATGAATACATATGGGTGTTCTTTGAAAAGGGGCTTCAAAGAACTTATAAAAGAACTACCATGTTTGCCATTGTTTTACTATCCAACACCAAAGAGTATGTGCTTTTTAAAATGTGCTTGTTATTACTTTTGTTAAGAAACTTTTTGAGTTATGGATGAAACAGTATGGTGCAAGAAAACATCATTAGTTTTATGTTTTACTTTAACTAAAATATGCAAGACTTGGGTGAGTAAAGAGCATTAAAAAGACGTGAACATGCGATGAAAGATATGTTTAAGACACTTAAAGTAAGTGTTGTGTTTATGTCACCGTGACAAGTAGGTACAGTGGCGGTTCCAGGATTTGATCTTACGGGGGAGGGGGTAGAAACACATTTAAACTGTTAATGGTTTAAGTATAAATCATTTTCGCATGGTTTTGGCCATATTGCTGTTACAATTTTGTTAAAATTAAATCGAAAGCGAAGCGATCGAAACTATTGAGGAAATGTAGCCGCCCATCCCGGATCCGCTTGTGCGGTAAATTACATAAACGATATTGTTCAAAATAAAATATGTGCATTAATCAGATGTAATTTACCACAAGTATATTTTTGTCAACAAATGGTCATCATTGTCATGTTTCGATGTTGAAGTGCTGTTTACCAATTACACATTTGATGATTAGAAATTTAACTGCATAGACCGCTGTTGTGGAAACGAACAAAACATGCGTATACTAAGAAAATAATACACAAAGTAAAATTGCTGTATAAATATACATTAGTCTGTGTTGGTTGTATGTATGTGCAGTTGCTTGACCGGAACAATTAGTGTTAAGTGTGATTTACGCACAATAACAGTAAGATACATAAATAATACCACATGTGATGTACAATCATAAACCACTTTATACTATCCATTAACATTAGGACCCGGTTGTTCAAAACTATCGTTAAGTTACTTACGAACAACCGGGCCTAGAAATTGCGTACTAAGAGCAAAACATCTAAATTAAAATAATTCCATAAGCTTTATTCTTGAACGCTAATAGCATAACACAATGTTTACTTGGTTTCAGTTGGTAAGGTGACACAATGTCTTGTAGTGCGCACACAACCATATACACAT
>Ga0224511_10003898_pt1 | contig 11018 bp, 5 predicted proteins | sample SF_May12_sed_USG_2_FD_169988 | JGI IMG/M metagenome (GOLD analysis project Ga0224511, IMG submission 169988) | Sediment microbial communities from San Francisco Bay, California, United States - SF_May12_sed_USGS_8_1 | ecosystem: Environmental > Aquatic > Marine > Sediment | place: USA...
TAGTTTCATTATATTACACTGCCTCATTGTTTGTAACCTGTAAATAAAGTAGTTAGTTTTGTTCATTAAAAGTGTTCTAAATTTGATATTAGTCATTATTTAGGTGTAGCTAACTGAGCACCTTTAAAAAATATCAGTTAGTGGTGTCATCCTGACGTTTTCATTAATTTAATAATAAGCTGACCACTCGTTAATTTCTTATTTCTTAATCCCACGGAGACTCGCGCTCACGGATTTTTGTCGCCATCTGTATTCAGAGCGAAATCCGAAACAGAGCAATTCGTTACATAGCTGAGTAATTACTTTATGCATTCAAATGTCAATTTGATCTTATTCAACTTAGACATATGTATAGGTTATTGGTGTGATGTTGAAATATATTAAGCATGTTATAGCGCAGAGAACAAAATGCGCGATGATAATATTTTCTGTGCACTGGAACAAGTACAAATATTTTCATATCAACCCAATAACCTTTTTATTACATACTCCCATACAATTGCAAAATTTCAACAACATTTATTACATCATTTCCCTTAAATATATATCCGAAATATCAGATAATCAATAAAATGCCAATATTAATATATAGACTGCACAAATATTTGTTCCATTTACAACTTACTGTTTATACAAAAGGGAACAAAGCCGCTCCAAACAGATGTTTCGGCGCAGACACGAGACATTGGACCCGATAAAGAGTACCCGTCGTTACAGAAATAGTTCGCAACAGAGCCGAGTGTTGTGCCGTTAGGTAAGTGTACTCCTCCGTTAGCCGGAGGTGGAAGCGGACCGCAATCTGTTGGGAAATAAACAGCAACATACATTTGCTAAATTTAGATTAAAATCTAGTTTATTTTACCTCTTAATACTAGACAGTAACAGTTTCACTCGTAAAATTAATAGTGTTCGGTATTCATCACTCGGGGGACAAACATGAATTCAACGAAAATCTCAACAAATATCATCCATATCTTATATAGTAACCTATGAGTTGACATGTCGGTGTTTCCGGTTCCCAATGTCCAGCTAGGCCGCACACGTTGCTCGCATTACCGAAAAGCCTGAATCCAGTGTCGCACCCATAGTGAACCTCTGCACCGTATGTTGTGCCGTTTGTAACGGTCACTGTTCCGTTGGCAGGAGAAATAGGTTCCCTGCAGTCGACTACAATGAATGTAGTGAATTTTACTCTACTGTCAGAATGCTATACAACTCATTTAAAGACAGGCACAAGCTGCAATGGTATCTTGATATTGGAAGAACATTTATAATGCACGTACAGCATTATTTGAAAAAGATAAGGAATAATAATTAGAACACATTATCTACGTAATATTTTAGTGTCAACATGTTCATTTGAATTGTATTATCCTTTCGTTAATTATCAATTCAGTCCTTAACACAGAATTCGATTTAGCTTGAATTTCGTTATATCTATACAATACAAAGTTTATCTGCCTGTGTGTACAGCCAAAGCTATGACTTCGACATGTGAACTAGTATAAAAAATCATGATTTAATTTTATTAAAAAAAATATTTTCTCCTTACAATGCATGTCACAGAATCGACAGTTTACTCCTCTGTCATGAACCTACATCATAAAAACATTTTAGACCATTCTAAAGGCTTAAACAAAATAAATCTTACTAAGCGTGCATTTGGGGGGCTCGGGAAGCCATTCTGACGTCACAGTGCAATTTTGAGTTGAAGGCGATGTCAGAATAAATCCAACATAGCAGTCATATTTTGCCATGGCAAAGAGAGTTGTGTTTTCATATATTCCCGCCGTAAATGAAATGACTGAATTTTCTGGGAGAGACGGGATTCCACAATCTGCATGTACGTAAGTAAATAACTAAACCATTATCATGCATGATGTAAACAATTATCTACTAAATAATTAAACTTAAGTAGTTACAAAAATATTGCCGGACTGAAATGTATTATACTTCATTAGGTTGTATTGTTTTAGTACAAGTTACCTATAAGTTGGCAGTTCGGTGTTTCCGGTTCCCATTGTCCAGACAGGCTGCACACATTGCTGGCATTACCGACAAGCCTGAACCCAGTGTCGCACTCATAGTAAACCTCTGCACCGTATGTTGTGCCATTTGTAACGGTCACTGTTCCGTTGGCAGGAGAAATAGGTTCCCCGCAGTCGACTTCAATGAATGTAGTGAATTTTACTCTACTGTCAGAATGCTATACAACTCATTTAAAGACAAGCACTAGCTGCAATGGTATCTTGATAATGGAAGAACATTTATAATGCACGTACAGACTTATAATAAAAAACATAAGGCATAATAATTGGAACACATTACCTAAGTACTATTTCAATATCAACATGTTCATTTAAATTGTATTAGTCTTTAGTTAATTATCAATTTAGCCCTTAACACAGAATTTGCTTTAGCTTAGATTTCGTTTTATCTATACAATACATAGGTTATCTGTATGTGTGTATAGCCACAGCAATAAATTCAAAATGTTAACTATATATTTTTTAAATCCTGATTTAGTTTAATATTTTCTTCTTACAATGCATGTCCCAGAATCGACAGTTTACTCATCTGTCATTAACCTACATCATGAAGACATGTTAGACCATTCTAAGTGCTTAAACAAAATAAATCTTACTAAGCGTGCACTTGGGGGGCTCGGGAAGCCATTCTGACGTCACAGTGCAATTTTGAGTTGAAGGCGATGTCAGACTAAATCCAACATAGCAGTCATATTTTGCCACGGCAAAGAGAGTTGTGTTTCCATATAATCCCGCCGTAAATGAAATGACTAAATTTTCTGGGAGAGGCGGGATTCCACAATCTGCATGTACGTAAGTAAATAACTAAACCATTATCATGCATGATGTGAACAAATATCTACTAAATAATTAAACTTAAGTAGTTACAAAAATATTGCCGGACTGAAATGTATTATACTTCATTAGGTTGTATTGTTTTAGTACAAGTTACCTATAAGTTGGCAGTTCGGTGTTTCCGGTTCCCATTGTCCAGACAGGCTGCACACGTTGCTGGCATTACCGACAAGCCTGAACCCAGTGTCGCACTCATAGTTATCCACCTCACCGTATGTTGTGCCGTTTGTAACGGACACGGTGCCGTTGTCTGGAGCAATAGGTTCCCCGCAGTCGACTAAAATTAATGTGAATATGCAATTATCAAATCTAGAATTCTGCATATTAACACTGTCAATTTTAGCGTTCTCACAGTTAAAAAAGTGTGACACCTTTACATGTATACCGTATATATAGCGTTGATTTCCATTAGGCTTTCAGACAGGCATTTGATTCTTTTAAGACATACTTTTCAAACAAACGGGGACAACGCCGCTCCAAACTGAGGTTTCAGAGCACACACGAGACATAGGGGTCGATGCAGTGTAGCCGGGATTGCAGGAATATGTTGCAACAGAGCCGAGTGTTGTGCCGTTAGGTAACTCAACTTCTCCGTTCGTCGGGGGTGAAAGAGAACCACAATCTGTTAGACAAAACATAACTCCAGAACAAATAGAAGATCCTGGATCCCATTATTATGTTAATTATTCTGTTAACGATGCTCGAATTTCCAACAAGTCAGCACTTTAGTCAACCACTGTACCTTACTGTGCGCCGGTTGTGCTGTGTGTGTTGTTATAATTATTGTTTCACAGAAATAATAACAGATAAACAAAACACTGTAAGTATTTGATTTTAAACCACTTAAACTGCATGATAATGTGCACAGAATATTAGTCTGATATAACACAATGGGCTTGTTATTAGAGAAAGTGTTTCTAATGCTGCTGCTGTAAATGTTTATTGCATACGAACAAGCATATTGAATCACGTAACGTTTGAGAGTAAATATACAGGGTTAACCTAATAAAATACTGTAATGTTAAGTTCTGCGCAATAAATTAAATACTTTTATATAAAATAATTTTTCATTTTATAACTAGTGAAAACAAGTACCAGACGAATATGTAAGAACGCTTAAGAAATAATTGTTATGTAAATTAGGTCAAACGCATCAAATTTATAAACATGTGAGTTTTTAAATATGTATATATCAGTGGAGGAGTAGAAAATAATTTCTGCTAGTTACAGATGATTCTTGTTGCATAGCAACCAAGAAGAGACAGATACAATAATCATTCCTCATGCATCTTATGCACAAAAGACTGGCTCTAACTGCATTATGGTCAGTAGTCATGACACTGATGTTTAAGGTTTACTCCTACACTACTACTAAGCAATAAGAGCAAGTAAAGTGGACATGAGCACAGATAGATCTGGCATTCATACAGATTCCAAAGGCTTCGTTGCAGTACACAGTTTGTACAATGCATTATCTTTGGACCAACATAATGTAATGCTAACACCCTTCTGTTTACCCAGGTGTGATACAACAATCTTTTTTATGGAAAAGATAAACAATAACTATTTGGAAGTTAAATGTGTATTTAAAATGGTTTCGAGCGGTCTTGACCCCGTTCAAGACGGCAAGGGAAGAATTAAGGTCCAGCGGACTGTAAGTCAAGAAGTCAAGCTTCAGATAGTGTATTTAAGGCCTAATACTGTAATCGTAGCTGACATCACGTGATCACCATGCTAGAACCGTCTGGTTCCCTTCTTTTAAATATTGGTTTTCTGATATTTTACACACAAAAACCACACACATTTATCAGTTATGAAAAATACTATATAAGACTAAAAGAAAGTATACTCTTTGCCTTGTAAACGCAGAGTTTTAAATACCTTTATCAAAAAGTCCAATTACCTACTGAGGCCGTGACTAAAAAGTTTATCGGATCCAGGTTTATTTTTTGTACCATATACACATTCGAACAAATTCATGTAACAGTGTACGTAGCCAAATTGGACCAACCGCAAAGCATGAAAAGAATTTTCCCGTCAACAGGCATCAGTTTGATCTTGACATTGACATTATTACAGTATATATGTATTAAGTCAATGAACATACTATTGTTCTTTTCAATATCAACCCAAACTATTTACAAAACTATAGCATATCACAATATTACTAGATTTTCAATTTATGTCGGCCATCTTGGACGCCTTCTTGAATAACAATGTTGTGCCAACGCTATAACAACTGCAACATGCAGTTTCATAAACTACAGACTATGCCTTTTCTTTTATAAATTGCCCACCTTTATTTACAGACATAGACCAGTATCTCCAATGAATAGTATGAATTAAAAGGACATTTTTAAGTCATTTAATTACTAATTGATATTTGTTTCCATAACTAACATCTTCCTATAGAAACTCATCAACTAATATTATCTGATATATTTTCTCAACTATTGTACACATATGTACATGAAGGTTAAATTAATCTAGTTTCTTTAAAGTGCTGTCATTGATACGCCATTAATAATATCGATAATATCAATTTTTTTCGGAAGAAAATATCACCGATATATCGACATTCGATGTTGATTAGCAGATAATTGAATTCTGGATACATTTATGCATATATTTTTATTTGTACTACTCCTCTTATAATTATACATAAAACTTCCAATTAAACAAAATTATTCTACTATTATAAATAATAGACAAAGACTACTTGACTAAGTAAATATGGCCTGTGAGGTAGGCTTTTGTTTGCATTAGTTAAAATGCACGTTAACTTGGGTTAAATAACTTCACTTAATTTTTAATAACAGTTGCATCGTTGGCCAAGTCGGACAAGGATGTTAAAGGGTTTTTTGTGCGTGTTTTGTCATTTTTTGCAATACTTTTTCATTTAGTGTTGTTAACATACATCGAGGTTTGTGAACATTAATGTGTGTATTAAGATATACGCATAACATCCTTTAGTTTATGATTTGTTATAATTACTGAAGACGTGTTCTCACTTCAACAAAATAAGTACACTTCACATTATAATAGTCACAAACAGAACAATAAACGTGCTGATATAAACAAACTGTCAAACAATATTAAAAGCAATTTACTTAAAAACTCCCAAATTAAATACCCTCACTCAGATGCATGCTGTAACCTACATGCTACTGCTCTGTTATAATAGTTTGCAATTTAAAGGAATGAATATCCTGACATCTGATGTACCAATTAAGTAAAAAATACTACTGTTGGGCATTATTTAAATCACATTCTAGTCAAAGAAGGTTTCAAAACTGTCCATTCAAATCATTTTCATTTTACCTCAGTGTAACCAGAATCGCGTACACATACTCGTGCCAGTAAACTTTTTTCTAAGAACTGGCCTTTTTAAGGTAGAGAACACATTATGCCCATATTTTTAAACAAAGTATATGGACAAGGATTAATATATACATGTATAAATTAGGTGTTAAGATGAAAGTAGTTACATGAACAAACAACACATACAACATGTGCTTTCAAAACACGAAAAGACGCATACCTGGGAAGATTGGCTGGGCGCACTCCTTTACATATGTTGTAACAGAACTATCGGGGCTCAGGCATGAAGCTCCTCCGCAACCAGGGTACAATGTGCAATGCTGGGTATTGTTGTTATATGAAAACGTATAACATCCAGGTCTGTTGAAACATGCAAAGAAGCATTCACCGGATGATAAAATGGATATCGGTTCTAATGCTACAATACCATCTACCCTGTTCCCAGTGTGCTGAAGAAGCGTATAATTTGCGCAGTCTGAAAGACATGTTCGTTATTTTATTAAACATAATAGCATTACCTACCATTTCAAAAGACCGTAAAAAAGACCTCGGAATTGACACTGAGGTTTATCGTACACCGAAACATTTTTTAGAAAACGAAAGTAGGATTGATAGAAAGCAGTTGTATCATATAATGTTTAAATATTTTGCTTTGAAAAATTGATCAATTTCTTTACTCTAATTTAGGTAGCTGATGCCGTATTGTATTACATGACAAATCGCTTTTCCCCGCACACTGGATTTTTTCCGTTGATCGGCACTAAATCGAAGAAATTGTCAATTTCACATATCTCCACTATTTAATGTTAGAGCCTACATAACTCCTCTCTTGGTATATAGACGTATTTTTTAGCATTATGCGGAAAAAAAATCAAATTTACGAAGGTTAGCATAGGTGTGTTAGAATAGTAGTAGATGGAGACTTGCGAATGTACGGGGACAGTGTGGACAACAAACGTGACGTTTTGGCACTGGTATGGAGAAGAAAAATTAACGACAACACGATAAAGTTGAAACACTGAAAATTGAGGATGCGCCATTAAAAACTTTATATTTAACTCCCCCACTTGTAGGTGTATTATTCGCAGCATGCTCCGCGCGTACTTCCAGTTTACATTTAGCTGTAGTATAAGTTTACGCTCACTTTTCAAATGCGTATCTAGGCGTAGAATGAGTTTACACACAAGAATTCCCTGAGGCAATTGTCCTATGGCAAGAATTTTCTGAAGTGCCTGTAAAACAAGGCACTCGTGTATTAGTTTATGCATAAAAGCCCCTTCACTTTCAAAATGTGTGGCTTCTATCCTCCGTATACAAGATATTTTCATTTCAACATAATCTTAAAACAATATCTTGAACTGATACATGTAGTTTTTTACGCATGTGGGCATATGCAGATACTACTAATTTAAAGATGATTATCTTTTGGGCGGATTTGTTTTGCTCAGATTTTTTTTTAAAGTTTGCACTTGTAATCAACAAGAATGCGTTTTAAATAAGGCTAATTGGAAATAAAGAACCTTACTGTCAGGGAAAAACGATGTATCATGTTAAATCAGACATACTGAACTACCTATGTTGGTATAGTTTTAAGAAATACAAGTCAAAAACTAAACGAGATAAACCGGCTTCTAGCAATCGTACTTTTGTCTAAAATTACATGCACAACAGTGATTTATATAAGATAATTTCAAAGAGTTACAGATTAAATTATGAAGGGAGATTACATACTAGTAATCATATTTAAGTATTTAAAAGTGTGATTTTAAAGTTATTTAATTTGTTTTATTATATTTACAATACCTGACAAACATGTCACCATCGTAATAATACGGTTTACGCGATACTTTATAGCCGAAACAAAACAACCTCTATATACACATTCAGAACTGTCAACACGGTATTCTGTGGTGACATTTTTTACACCATCATGAAGATTGTAACAAAATTCTTGGGATACACTGGTTTTGGTCGAATATAAGCTTGGACAATCCGGAGGAGCATTATCTATATCACAATTTGTGCATACCGTTTTCATCGTCTGGCAGGTATCAACCAAACTGAAACCTAAGAACAAACAATCAACAACAAGTACAACTACTGTAGCAGCTGGCAAGGTAAGACTTTGGTAGGTAATTGTCATGCCTATTTGAGAACAATTATAAAACATTTTTAAAAAGATCATTATTTTGGTGGCAGAAAAGATGTTAACACACATTTTGCTTGTAGATAGCATGTTGTTGGGCGTGAGGTGGGGAAGGGGGATTCGCTTTTGTAAGTAACACTTTCTTGCACGCGCACACATACATAAAAATAACACATGTTGTCCAACTACAAGTACTTTTTATGTTTAAAAATATTTTTGTATAATTTTTATACTGTTATATCCGATGAATTTAACGAAACAGTTGTTTAGTTTGTAAATTCCCTTTACCCAGGAAACAACTCAAAAGGCGCGTTTGTTGACCTAGTTACTATTTGTTTAATGTTCAATATTTCCCCAGTATTTTCCCTATATTTTACATTTTAAGTTCTTTATGTTGAGCTGCTGGTGTTTTAAGATCTATATTGACTGATTTTATTCCTTAACACTGATTTTTAAGTTGAAATGTTTTAAAAATTAATCATACAACAACCAATTTTTGATTTTGATGTTTTTTACCGTAAAATGACAATATACATATTTATCTGATTTTCTAGTCAGATTCAGGTAGGAAATTAGAATCTAGATTTGGACTTCACTGCATAAAAAATAATATCAATGCGATAGACGAACACCACTCATAATTTTTCTCTGAACATGAAATACTGAGAACTTGTTTATATTTTTGCCTTACAAATCTGTAAGCAGATGTTGAGTTACCGCGTTAGGAATGTCAATTTGTGTTTTATTTCGGACAAAAGCGACGGGTTAGTGGGGGCGTTGTAACTTGTAACCAGTTTTCGCAAACCTTATATATTGCATTTAGAGAATTACTCTTTGCCTATATGACTTAAAACAAAATCAGAATAATAAAATGATATAAAATGTTCTGCACAACATAATACGTCCGTAAACGAATGCAAATCTTAGGAAAGAAAAAATGTAGTGTTAACATTTATTTTAGCCAACAAAGATGTTTGCTTCATCAAAGCAGTATACTTATTGGAATGCGTTTGAAACATATTGATGATTTACGCTTAGAACACGTGTGTTTCCGGTATAACGGCGAAGAGTTGAGTTTAAGTGTACCCCATACTCATGTGAGAAGCAAGCAAGTGCAAATACTCAGAATTGACATTCCTGCATCAAATTATTCAGTCAAGTTAAAATTTAACACATGATTGTCTCGCACAGCACGAGGCATCCTACTTGGCCTACACGCATTTGAATTTTATTTAATATAATGGATATGTTTAAATTGTGTAATAGCTAATATAAAAACTTTAAAGATATAAATAAAATAATTGAATTTGCAGCAAGCTGTCGTCTAAGCGTTGATATTTATTTGTTTTCGTTCAATACTGTTCAGTGCATGTTTTCATTAAAAATCCATTAAGCACGATGAAATAAAGAAGCTAGCGGTGGTTATCTCTATGTTCGAAATGGATCGTTCAAGCAAATGTAAATATTTTCCATTGAACAACTACATAGCCCCTAAGATGACATTTTCGATACTTTTTTCTCCAGGGAATTTCGTATTTACGTTTTAACGAGTTATTAATTCGTACTTACGAAATAATTCTCTGGAAAACAATATCGAAAATTTCATCTTAGGGGCTCCGTAAACAACCATTTAACTGCCTAATTCAAATATGGCCTAGAGCAAATAAGGATTTTTAGTGAGGTCAACATATAAAAACAAACTGTCTTAGGATGGCAATATTAAACTTCCTTTTTCATAAAAAGATAGATAAAACGAAAATATGTTTCAAGTTTCAAGCAAATTGATGCATTAGTTACGATGTTATTACGTTTTGAATTTGGATAATTTCTTTAAAAACCATGCGTTTTGTGTGACATACACTTTTTTTTAAATGTTTAAATGAATTTTATTTCCATTAGCAAAGCTGTTCTAATTTATTTGTTTTCCTAGTTTAAACAAGAAAAAGTAAAACAGAGGCTGTTTTACAGAGACAGTCTATGTTGAAGCTTGGTGTGATATGCAAATTCATAAAGCGTTATTGAAAGTGCTTTATGTCATGAAATGTTCACTTGGAGTTCCAAGTGTTATGCTTGGGAGGAGTAATTTTTTAGTCTATTTCAGATATACAGGGCGTGTACGCAATTTCGGCTACTTGTTGCAGTTTGTTCAGTAGTGTAACTAAATAAACACAACATTGACAATGACGTTTTTGTAAGCTAATCCTGGATCCTTCTGACACACTTCTGTGTGGCTGTTAAAGGGGAGCTGTCTGATTCTTTCACTAATTACAATTACGTAGGAAACACAAAAGTAAGTGTATCGATTAAAAATACTTATGCCAACAAATGCACATTAAGCGAGATATTTCTAACTGAAATATTAAAATCATTCCAGTGTTTTAATAGGGGCAGGTAATCCAGAATTACTCAGTACAATTTGCCTGTTGAGTGCAACAATTTAAATTTAGAGTCCGACCAATCAGAACCCGTCGGTCATTTCTTCGGAAAACGACACTCTCCGAAAATGGCCGTAAACTTCCGACTTATAGATGACAACAATTTCATTCACAATATTAATAATTGTAACAATTTACAGTTCTGCCTTCGTCGTCTTGCTGTCGACAAAATGGCGACCAATATATGGCGTTACTTCACATTGCGCATGCGCGACTATCCTTGACACGTTTCAA
>Ga0224511_10003900_pt1 | contig 11016 bp, 2 predicted proteins | sample SF_May12_sed_USG_2_FD_169988 | JGI IMG/M metagenome (GOLD analysis project Ga0224511, IMG submission 169988) | Sediment microbial communities from San Francisco Bay, California, United States - SF_May12_sed_USGS_8_1 | ecosystem: Environmental > Aquatic > Marine > Sediment | place: USA...
CGATGATTTACATTAACCTACACATTTAAAGATGCTATGCCTGTATTTTTAACCAGAAGGCCGCCCTTCTAAACCGGTTTAGCTAAATCATACTTTTCAACCATACTTAATGGGACTCAATTAAGGTCTGGTCGTGTAATAGATTTAAAAGGAAAATTTCCGAAAACCCATATTTTCTTGTTAGCAACGTATTTAGTGTATCAAAACTTATTTTGTGATGCCTTAATACATGTATGTCCTCTATCAATTTGGCAACTCGGTTTTAAATTGAAGTGTATCTGTTGAATAGGGAAAAGCGTTACTAACGCTTTTTCGTGATCAACAGAGATAATACAACTTTTCAATTATTACAAACCGATAAAAGACACATACATATACCACAAGATAGATTGCTATGCCTTACACATGTCGACAACAAGAACAGCCAGGTTTTCAAAACAAATTTTTTTTAAGTGTGTTACACGACCAGAACTCAGTGTAGTCCCTTTAAGCAGTGAATCCTTCTCCCATAAATATGAGAAACTGCTAAATATCTGCGCATGAAATATTAAAGAAATAAACCAAATTGTACAAAAAGGCTATTTAAAAGTGAGTTTCTTATTTATTAAAAAAACCAATAAACAAACAAACAAACAAACAAACAAACAAACAAACAACAACAACAAACACTTTCTATAAAAAAATCACTGCATATGCAGTTTATTTATACTTTCTTTCTAATTCTTCCTTATTTTGTAAATATTTTATCATATTAAAACATTGTTTTGTACAACCGGGGAAAGGAACATCTTTGTGATGCCGACGATTGCCTTGGGCAGTTTGGCTATGCGAGTGTTTTATTTGCCGTGTGCGTCATATTTATGTGACTGAACTAGTATGCCGTGGCATTATAGGAGCCTAATGTACGATGCAATAAATATGACGCATTTAGTTCCTTTTGGCGATCCGTAACATCAGACGCTTTGTACTACGATATATGTTGTTGTTTTGTTTTGTTTTGGTGTTACGCGTTTGCCTGTTACAACGTTTGCGGTATGCTGAAAACAACCTTATATATATATAATTGACCATACTCGTATAAATTATGTGTATGCTAAACATATAAATACTGCAATAAGTATTAGAGGGCAGATCGGAACATGCCTATGTAATTATTGCATTTTTTCATACAAAATAAACTATATTGTGGCGAATTAGTGTCCATTTATTTCATTACATTTATATACATGTACTTACCGCTATTAACGTGGTTGCATTTTTAAATATATGTGAGGATACAACTGTTTCAGAATGTTTGCAGTGTTTTAATAACATATTAGTAATATTTTTCTGGTCCACATGGATCATGTAGTGTACATGTATGTTGTTTACATTTGAAAATGGAGTTCCGCTCATGCGCTAGGGGGCATCAGTGGTGTGGCATCATTCATTACTACGGATGAACAGCTTCAATAAAACCGAGGCTGCTGTTTTCTCGTGCAGGCTATGACTCCTGAGGGCTTTCCCTTTCATCAGTTTAATAATTTACTCAAATACTGCCAACGTTTTCAATGTCTTTCATGTCAGAGCGATGTATACAATGGTGAGATGAGACGATATTCCTATTGCATGCAGAACATTGACATTTCTACCATATTTGTTTACAAATAAGCCTTCAATATCTGTCTCGATGCAAATGAAAGGATCAGGTTTAGGTCATTGTCCTTTTTTGTAGAAAATGCACTTTATGCACATCGTGGTGCATATAGGGTGTACATACTAACAAATGCTTCGTCGTGTTAATGTTTTTCATTATTTACAAGGGGTATTTTTAATCTAATTATATCTCATTATTATGAAATAATTGCAACTTGTTGAATGTTGTTTAAAGTTTAAACATAGCAAAAAAATAACAAAAGCTATCTTTGAGTGGTATTCAAAGGGCACATGGTGACATATTAAAGAACTAATTTGCTGCGACGTTGCGTATGTTGCAGATTCAGCAAACTTTAAAGTACACAGAATGCAACTCTATAATAGTTGCTTCTTAGATTACAATAATTATTTAGATGTTTATTTTCAATTCAGTATTTTGCAATTCAACGACGGTATTTTTGTGCAAAGTTTCCATGTGTTGATTCAAATTGCATGTTCTGGATTCAGATGGTTGTTGTTCAAACTAGTTGTAAACCACTTTGGTTGGATTACTCTTGCGGTCTATAAACGGCGATAGCTAAAACAGGAACTTGCGTAAACACGTGTGAACCACTTGAATGAAGATTTGCAATAGTGTTAAAACAGCTCCATGAATGCCAAGCCCGCTTAAGATAGTATATTTGTAATGGATGCACAGATTTGCAGCTAGGTAGAAGTTTAGAAAACTTTATTTTATTTCAATATATGCAATTTAGAAACGATCCACCACACCGCTTTCAAAAGTTTTGCCTATTTGATTTTAGAAACAAGATTGACAAATTTCGTTCTATTCATATTTAAGGGAGGCAATAAGGTCTAAAAATTGTTTCCATTTAATTTATTTTAAGCAAATAAAGGAAACTTGCATTTGAAAAATAATTTTCATAGTTGAAAAGTAAAATCATATTATACACATTTTAATGAGAAAATCTTGTTTATATTTTGATAAAAAATACAAATGTGTAACCCTCGAAGTCCATTACAAAGAGACTACCTTAACTGAACTATAAGAACATCGCTTTTTCGTACCCCATAGTCAACCCTAGCACAGTTATCAATTATTATCTGCAACAACATATTGAATTAATACAGTTCGAGAAGTATATGGGTTTCCAAATATTAAGTAATGTATAATGATGAAGCAAACATGGGGTATTATTTAGGAGATTTGGAATAATACTAAACACTGTTTGCTTTGTAAATATTATGTGTCAAAATGTCTCTGCAGCATTACGTTTGAAAACAGGACTGTGTTTACAAGTAATATGTTCTCAATTAATGTAAAACGCTTTAGGGATTTTATATTATACAGAAACCTTGGCACAGATCACTGACGTCATTATGTAATCAGCTTGTGATGTATGACAAACAGTTGTTCTCTCTTTATATGACAAACTCAATATTCAGGCGAAACAAAATATATAGGAATAGAGTATGTTAAATGCTCTACGACAAACACACCTACATGTACCTTGTACTAAACTTTTGAAACCAGTTGAGCCATGCCCAGCCAGCCATCCCCGGAGTAGACGGCCCACACTTATAAACACTTATACACGACCTCGTTTAAGTATCTACTACATATCTTTGGGCGATGTAAACAAACAATTAGCAGCCTCGGTTTTATTGAAGCTATTCATCAGTGGTAATGAAAGATGCCACAACAATATAGAAGTGTTCGAATGTGTTCAAGAGCACGCGGTAAGGCACGTGCTTTCGTTATTTACATGTGTACACTCGTCGACGTTTAGTACGGAATTTGCATGTTGGTTACGATTGTACAATCTCAACGACGACATATGCCAATGAATTATTATGCCATTTCTGATAAATGGCCCACTAACCGTACACCACAACGTCACAATGCTTCTATATGTGGAATAACGTATACATTTCTTGTAATTTGTCATTCTCAAGCGTCACCGGCGTCATAGCCTTTCTTTCATTAACACTTCCGATTATGTTTGATTATTATTTACTGGTCATCAGTTTTAAAAAATGTCGCGATAGGTCTTTCAAATCGTCCTCCATAAATGTTATTGAAGTGACAATTGTCCGCAAATCTGACATGACACTACTTTGCAGAGTAGTTATTAGTTATAAGGATTGGACTTGATTTATTACTAGGTTATGTTACATGACAAATGAAAGACATTATTTTCTTTAAATCTTTTCTTGTTGTTTTACAAAAACAAGGAGTGCTGCCACAATATCAATTATATATTAAATATAGGAAACCCATTCACATAGTTCAAACGATTCAAACCTAACACAAAGCACGAACATGTTCGATCCTATCGTTGTTGGACAATTTATTACTAATATTTACTGTAAATTGTATTTATTTTAATGTACTTCATGATACTTTTGATAGTCAGGCTTTTTAGTCACATGCTTTTTTACTTGTATATAAGCGAACAAAACAGTACTTTTTCATAATTTAAAAATGCTAGGTCTGTATCTTTATACCCTTACAATTGGTCACATATATTGTAAGAATATGTTAAGTAAACTAAATAATGTACTTTAACATTGCAAAATAAATTGCAAAATGTGGTGACAAAACATTACAAAAAACGTGTTTTGGACATAAAAGTAAAACCACAACAAAAACAAAATTGAAAAGCAAACATAAAAGTCCTTGCCAGAGCTGGGAATGGAATGCGGGACATCTCGCATCCAAAGCGGATGCGTTACCTCTGCACCACCAAGTTAAGTTAGAGTATCTATTGTGGTCAAGCTATTTAACTGTATCGACGCATTGGTCGAAACGCAAATAAACAAAACCGAAATTGCGGGCCAAACATTTAAACCAAATTATTTTTTCTGTCATATTTTTACATGCATGGATTACTGTATCTGGCAGTTTCTCATATATATACGGGACTATGTTTCAATGCTTAGATGTGGTTAAAATTTAAGATGAAAACAAATCTGACCTGGCATTTACGGTGTTTTCTTCGAAGAATGTGTAATTTTAGGACAGTACGTAGGAACAATCAAAACACCCCTACAACAAACATCACGTGTGTTGAACATCTCTTGCTTTCACCTTGATCTTTCTTTGAACATCTCTTCAATTGATATAAATGACAGTTCAGAAGTGTGGCACGCCTCTCACATAACAGCTGTTGATGTGTAAAAATGGAAACCTCACCAATATTACGAGGTGTGTTCGTAAAGTTCCTGGACAGCGCCGTTATTTTTATATTTGCATTTCAAATTCAGTAAATAGTATAGCATATTAAAGCTCCATGTTTGTACTTTTTGTCAAAGTAAATTATATAACCCTATGTTAGCGGAGTGCGATATATACAGTTTCCATAGCAACATACCCCTCTAACTATGCATCACTTTGATAGCAGTGATAAATGATTCCTTATAATTCCTCAATAGATTGCGTTGACAACGTCAAAAACGCGCGAAAAGTATGGCTAAGATAAATATGACGTCATGGCATATTATCTAACGTCATTTAGTAAGTTGTTTAGCAGTTTTAGCAAAAGCGGGAAGCAACTTAGCTGACATACGTCAACACACTCCCTGATAAAGTAAGTGCTGTTCCATCGAAATCACATGCTGCATACTTCTTTTCCTTTCAAATTAACGAAACGTTTAAGCTTATCTCAATTTCTACCAATGTGTCATGACTTAGAAAGCGTGTTCTGTGATTTATCTAAAAACAATGTTCATTACTTAATCTGCGCGTTGTCTGTAATTTGAAAGACATCCCTACGCTTCATCAAGTTTATGGCGTTTCCATTACAAACATGTTCATGTCGATAGCATGTTACCATTTATTTCTGAAGTAGATTATTCGGGCGCTAGAACAATACGAACATCATTTGGTACACGTGGAAAAGCTCTTTGCTTTTTTCATACTATACATAATTATGGACATTAACTTGCAGTTTCCGTAAAGACCAATATCCTTGGTAACATTTACGTTCCCTAAACTGATTGTTATTTAAGGAACATTTGATAGCTTATTCAACATGACAGGTTAGCGAAAGTCACAATGCGTGTGATTGAAATGTGCTTTCTGGCTAGAAGAAACATGCGTATTGTTTACATTTGTATTTGTATTTTTCCCATGCAACCTTTGCTTCATGAAGGAGGACCATCCTTTTTACGCCCCCGCCATGTAATGGCGATTTTCGTACGTGTCAAGAATAGAAAAATGTTACAGGTCATGTATTAGGTATTAGAATGTAAATTTATATTTAATTAACGTCTTCCTCTGACCTGACACTCATTGCATTTTCTAATTGCCATTTTTTCTAGTTTCTTTAACACAGAAAAAACTATGTTCGGCATGTATGCCGTTGAAGGAACGGAATAGAGGACTGACATATATGTTATTTCCGCCATTTCCTTCATACACCCTTTGTGTATAATATATACACTATATACAGACAGTTTTATCAATAAATATTGTTACATTTTGGCAATTATGTTTAGTTTCAAATTGCAGACAACATAAATATCGGCTTTTATTCACGGCGCGCCAAGCCATATAAGTCTTGATGAATATTGTAATTTTTGGAACACTGTTATAGATAATATGTCAATAACGCTAAAACAAAGAGTGGATTTAACAAGCGTTGAACTTGATTTATTAATATGTTATGATGGTTGACAAATGAAATACATAATTTATAACGCATTACTTTTGCAATTTATTTGTGGTTTCATTGTGCAGAATGTAAGTGCTGTCGAAAATAATTGTTGTTTACCTTATTTTGTTTCATGATGTACTCTTTCAACCTTTCGGTGAAAATTAATTATACTTGGCTTAAAATAGTAAACACCGGTTTTGTGTTTCTGACTAAGAACATTTATTTCGATAACGAATACTTCTTTCGGGAAAAGCAATGGCATATATTTTTAAGAAATTCGAAACATTTAAGACGATTGCGGTTTAATTATGAAACATAATACAGTTTTAATAAGTGCAAGGAACAATGATATCCATGCTTAAACGGTATTTTGTTTTCAAGATCAGCTTTTATCGTTAATAATTAAAATTTATTTTGAACTGAAATGCACCTGCACACGTTAAAAAGTTTCCACGCGTTTTAAGGCAATAAGTTGACAGTACAAAATACAATAATACATATCGCACATGTTTGTTAAATCTGTTTTGAATACTATTCGACAACATTGTAGTGCAACAGGCTTCTGGCATTACTGTTGTTGACATGTAACAATGGAAAACATCCCCACTACCATGTCAACACGCTACGTGATCTCGTTAGTGCTGTTTCAGTTGAATCACATGCCACATGCACCTGTCATTACAAAGGGACCACAACATATTTAATTCCGAACCTAATGTTCTCCGCTATGTTGATCAACATTTTATAAGAGCATGGTTAACGCATTTATATGCACATGTCATGTAGATTTAGTGACATTCCCATGGTGCATTATGTTAATCGAGTTTTAAAATATGTTTTATTTATAAACATGTTCTTGCTAGCATTTTTGTCGGGTCGTTGATAATATAAAATTCTCATTACATTCTTAATATAAGTTGAAGTGATGTTCAAAGAAAGAATGTTGTAAACAATGTAGATATGTCAAGTGTTAGGGCACCATGACAAAATAGCCCGTACAAAAACCAACACACAGAACACAGAACCATCTTAAACTATACCTCACAACAGCTATTCTTTTCAACTAATTCTAATTAAACCGAAATACGCTCTAACTTTTGTGAAGTGAATTTCCTGCTTCGTTAAGAGTTGAGGCGCATGCCATGATAACTCATTTCCTGACCAAATCTCAACGTAATGTTTCTAACCCAATCGGGGTCAAACTCAAGACCTCTGTATTTACCGACTGCCACCCTTACTCTATGACTTATCGATCCAGGCGTCAAAATTAACCTACCGAAAGCCCGCCCATCTGGCCTTGTCTACATATATAGCATCGCTTGGCTTAATACTTGTTAAAATATAAAAAAAACATATACATGTAGCTCCGTTAATTTTATACTGACCATTTATCGGTGTAGGCGATGGTGTAAGCGATTTGCATAGGCAGGATTGACAAAACTTTGTAAATACAAAAGATAGTCCGACAAAGCAGGTATGTCAAGACGCCATTTTGGACGGGCTGTCGATAAATCAATGTATCCCACTTCATTTCTAACTATATAATACCAAAGACCTATGTCTTAGTTACGATTATTATTGTATTATTAGCGAACTGGATATAAATGTCCGCTATGGTACCACAAATAGCCTTTTATTAAATGTTACTGTCATTTTGTTTGATAATAATTTCTGAAGAGTGGTGATGGATTCTCTTTTTATGGTTTATATGAAGTGTAAATAGATTTTATCTATCTACTCTGTATATAGATTTTATGTCTTCCAACTAACCCCATCTCACAAATATTTTTTAGATGTAAATAGGTACTTGACACATTTCATTTCTCGGTGTTTACAACTGTCTATTGAGCTTTTAAGACATGACATCATACGCATTTGTATAGGTTCATTGAATCCATTTGTGTGATTCAAATAAAATACATGAAATGTTACTGCATTGACAAATGCCGTTTATTGTATGATCAATTTACTTTTGACAATGACGTTGTTATCACCGATACAAATCAATGCAAGATTTCCACCTTCTTTGTCAACATTGGTGAAACGGCATGCTCTGTACAAACTGCGATACTGTTTGAAACATGACACTGTAAAGTGTTAAAAAAGGTATTTCGCATCTGCTTGTTTTAGACTGCACTATGTTACAACACGGAACGTCTTAAACTTTAAGGACGTTGACGCATGAATGTTCAGAGAAAGTTAAAATTCCCATGTTGTTTTTCTTGCTAAAGGCTAACAGTTTATACTAAAATGTGTTATTGCTCCATTTAAATATCGCATTTATTTCTGTTTCCAGGTAAGCTGTTTATTGTCGAGGTTATCCGAATTAACATGTAAGTTTATATATTTAACACTGCGACCTAGTATTTCACTTACTTGATAAGTAACTGCAAAACGGTTGCATGGATCACAAGTTCTGTGATCGATACAACCGATTTGCCTTTACTTAAAGTTACAGTTACATTTACGTTTGGCATCCAAGAAGCATGAAACGATGTGTTCGTTGGCTTTGCCAAATAGGTAATTCACCATAAAAAGTATACCTACGTTGCAATACACGTGAAATCGTTCTGCTGTTTAATGTGTTCTATGTCTGGAAAAGTAATATTTTAGTCGGTGTTACTGCATAAACTTCCGATCAGCGCCATTTATATCCTAGAGCTCACCAGCAAATTGGGGAAAAACGTTCAGTAGTGAACTTTGTAAATGGTACTCTGCGGCTGCATACATCTTTTTGGTTTTAAATCAATTTAATAATAATGAAAGCATGGATAATTAAAGTTATTTTAATTTATATAGAAAACTGATGAAAGGGAAAGCCCACAAGAAGCATAGCCTGCACGAGAAAACAGCAGCCTCGGTTTTATTAAAGCTGTTCATCAGTAGTAATGAATGATGCCACACCACTGAGGAGTCTATTTTAGTTTAAGAATACGGTTTTATCGTAAAATATATAGAGAAGCTATTTGTGAAATTTTGCGTGAGTTGCATGTTTTGATGACTTCGCAGCCACAAGAGAAATTCTCAAATTTCAGGATCAGGAGGTGAAAATAAAATGCTCTGTTTCTTTTATGTTGACTTCGACCGGTTTTGCCATTGTTACATTGAATACTGTTTAGCTGTTCTGATTCTATGTTTAGCCTCGCCATTGCAATGCTTAATGACGTTTTAAAATTGCCGAAATATGACGTGAAATTTATATATAATTGTACTTCTTAACTTGTTTCTGATAGTATTCCCGATACACATTTAATTAGTCTAGAAGACGCGGTAATCGAAACAAAGTTAATGACATGATTTTTCACTTCTTTACATTATCTGTAGTAGTTTAAGCTAAGAAAAATATTGAGTTTGTTATTCAATTTTTTAACTAACTAACTAACGCGCGCAGTACTAATTACAATGTAAGAGTTGTACGGACCAGTAGTAGAATGTTACTTTTTTACATCCACTAGTTATCTTTCAAATCTAAATCCTCATCAATTAAATAGGCTTGAAAGAAATGTCTTAAACCTCTCACCATTAAAGCAATATTGTGCATTGACACATATATTCATACAACACTCTACGGAACCTATACGAGTATATGTTTTACATTTATTTCTATTGTCAACATGTAAACAACGGGTAATTTCTTTCGCATAATTACGCGCCTTAAATTGCAGACACCACATTCATGTTGTATTTTAACTAAATGTGCGTAGTTTTTTTCAAGTTGACAATAACGTATTATTTGCCAGTTGTTTAAAGCATAAATAAAGCGTTAGTGAAATAATTTTAATAACGATGCTTCTTGCGTTAATGTTATTTCCAAGAATGTTTAGAATATTTTTCGGGGGGGGGGGTAGGTTCAAATATAGCGTTAATGGTAGCATAAAAATACGCCATTTTATTTATTGCTTGCAGGCGAATATCGTAAAAAGAAATACATTTTGTTCTTCCGCGAAACGAATGTTTAAGTAGTTTGTGGCGTATACTTTGCCACTCGCCCTTGGCACTTGCGACTATATGTATACATTAGATTTTACCAGTGTTCATAAGCCCAAAATGCAAGCCAATTTTAGCTTCGTACTAAGAGGCGACAAAGATACATAATGTTTATTACGCAATAGGAGTACTTCGAGTAAGGTACATATTCAAACAAAGTTTGTATAGCGTATATAAACTGCAGACGCCCCACTCAGACACTGTGAAGTTTATTTCCATTACACTGTCAATGCGGTTAAGAACCATACTCGTTATTCTACTGTAGTGTTATGGGTGGCCTTTTCTGTCCTCTGATGTAACAAATTTCACGATATCGACACATTTTTGAACCTGGCAATGTTTTTGACGTTTTTGTAAGATCAATTTTGTTCACAAACGATTATTTTGTTTTTGGCGTGATGTCTTGTAGAACAATGTATATAAGCTGATTTACTCGTATATGTACATCAATTATTTTTAAACACACTGTAACGTGATCTTCAACACGTATTCGAAGACAAAAGTCATGTATATTCGTGAAAAAATATGGAGATGTTCTGCAACCAGTTGTGTGTATCATTCAAATTGTACTATTTGAAACAATATGAAGGCTTAATGCTTAACCATCAAGGCCAAAAATAAAATATTAAATGTTTCCCCTTCCCGACCGACCCACTGAAATTGCCGCGACCCAAATAATTTTTTCGAAATTTCAGCAAGAAAAATATTTTTTCCCGATTTTGCAACTGAATTTGTG
>Ga0224511_10003901_pt1 | contig 11016 bp, 6 predicted proteins | sample SF_May12_sed_USG_2_FD_169988 | JGI IMG/M metagenome (GOLD analysis project Ga0224511, IMG submission 169988) | Sediment microbial communities from San Francisco Bay, California, United States - SF_May12_sed_USGS_8_1 | ecosystem: Environmental > Aquatic > Marine > Sediment | place: USA...
GTTTCGCCCTTGTCGGACTTCGATCACGGTGACGACGCCCTGTAAAGCAGGCCCATTCACTAAATCGCCTTCTCTAATCTCTATGGGGCATGCAGAAGGAAGCAGAAAGTCATCTAATGACAAAAACCAGCATCAAAGACTCAGTAGGTCAATTTCTGGCTACCTTGGAAGGTGAAGGGTTGGTTTTGCACATTACCCAGTAAGAAGTTGGCTACTCTTACATGAGAAGAGAGAGGTGACATACGGGCGTAATACTATGAGCATAAAACAAAAGCGTAACATAGTCTATTTTGCAAATAGCAAGTTTTGTGTTTTGAATTGTTTAACGGTTGCCAAAAGGAATCTCAATGTCCAATAATTTAATAAACTCGTCAAATTGATGCTCATTATTATCTCTCTATGGAGTATGTTAACTATTTAAATTAGTGTCATACCTTTCGCTTGACATCAGCAAACTGAGAAAAGATGAGGCAGAGATAGAAACCCAACTCTATCATATAGTACCAGTACACGTCCGATGTGACATGCTACAAAACATACGGCACATGTAAAATGCATAAATGAACTGTTCATAGCCGAAGATCATCGGACAAACTAGTCAGTTAGGGGGGAGTGGCGAAGAAAATATACCTGGCGTGGAAATCCTTCCCAGCAGTACTTGGTGTCTGTAAACCATGGTTTCTGCAAAAGATGGAAAAGCCAATACATCATCTGACTATCCACATGACCAGAGTGAGCTTCGGGCAAGAATAAATGTTTGTAGTAATATTCCAATTGATAATCTCTATTATTATCTTTAGGCGGCCTATAATGAAAGACAACTAGATATCAGTAGTAGACAATTAGTGAGCAACATACACACCCCAGCGAGCAGTTTAGAGAACACCCGAATAAATGGTGTTTTGATCTGTATGCCAATGTTTTTGTATTGTGGGTTTTTGGTATCAGAACATTTAGACCACTACCACATGCCAATTCAATGGTACTAATCTGGAGATAGGCACTTTATGTGTAAACTTTTCGGACTAGCCGGCGAATGGCGGGATATAGAGTACCTCCGGGACTGTCAGGCTACGAACAAAAAACCCACGGCTTGTTGAATCCGTGAAAAAATTATGTAGGCAACAGACATTTAGACATGGATTTTCATGCTAATTAGAGGCCTAGCTAAAGGGGGCTTTACAAGTAGTTTGGCATGTGACATCAGTCTACACTTCTGTTACTAAAAAAACCACAATGCAAAACACTAACTGCAGATTAAAACAACTCTGAACTGCGGAAACTCATTAGTTTGACCACCAGCAGCAAAAAAAGTCATGGCATATTTGACTTTTCCAGCTATAATAGTAGGCTTTACGTACATCCCAGAGAACATAAACTCCGTAAAGAAAGATAGTAAAGTAGTAGAATAGTCTCCATCTGCAACAGGAAACTGTCCATCATATCATGAGCAATGAGAATGTAGACAATTGGGGGGAACACACTATGACTCATTGAAGTGAACTGTGGTTGGTTATTTGTTAACTTCAAATTACAGGTCAGTCAATGGAATAACATAGGCAATTATGCTCTGGAATATTTCGGTGTGTTCCGCTGAAGTTTCGCACACATTTAATGGAGACTTCCAAATGTCTGGCCATATTTAGATACTCATAACGAGTAGTTGAAAATCAATAGACATGTTAAGAAAAGCACTCAATTCTCTCCATACGGTGTCACAAACAGAGAGCAATCGTGAGGTTAAATGAAGGCGTACAATACATAGCAACGTAGGTCCTTGGGCACACAAAGCACAGAATTGGCTTGAAAACTGATAACAAAAAAAAACACAAAATCAAGCATACCATAATTTACCATGCAGTCAGCCACCTGAGGAGGTCAGAAAGAGTAATTAAAGCGGAACGTGACAGAGTAACGAATGTATGGTGACACGGGACATCCAAGCCAATCACATCAGACAAGACAACACAAGGATTCCAGCCAGAGAGCAATATAGGCAGTATGACGGTGCGCTCACGTTGTTTCTGTAAACTTGGTCATGGTGGTAGGACGGTCCTGATTGCGCCGCCGACGAAACCATCGCTGCACGGTTCTCTCTGTGAGATCTGATTGCTTACACACGGCCTGCGTATAGAGAAGACACCAATTCGGTCTCAGTGACATTGAGATATGGGTCTATTTATATGAAAGTAAGTGATACGCAAGAATGCTCCACTTCAGTTCAGGAATTTGAAGTCGGAAGACAGACCAAACATTAGTGAAAACCAGTCCTGAGTACTGCTACTAAAACCTGCTTGATTTATAAAATATTGCAGTAATTGATGGGTCTAGCATAGACAGTCTGATGATCAAATTTTACTGTCAGTCTTGAGTTGGGGCAAAAGGCACGCATGGCTAGTGACAATCGGTGTGGATACAGTTTATCAAACAAGCGCAAAGAGAACCTACGGAACAGTAACCATTATGGATAAGATAAGCAGCTGCACTCAATAGTTTTACACAATGATTGTCTTATAAGTCTTCAGGGAGCCGGTATAAGGGTTAAGACATGTCTGCTGATGATTGGCATTCCATAGCTGCTTACCTGGATTAGATCATGGGCTGGATAAGCTGATTTTTTGTATAGTTTTTCTAAGGTTGGATTAGGTGTAGCTGATACTGGCTTGGTGTCTGAAACTTGCATATATTTGCCAAATGGATAGGCAATATAACTACAAGATAAGAAAAAGGTGGTTCACCATGTGAGTGCAAAGTGTAAAGGGCAGCTTCTACTGTCTAGCCACACATGAAACCTTTGACACTGGGAGAAAAAAAGACCACAGAACGTCATGTGACGTTGGCTGTGAAAATGATTACAATAGTCTGACAATTGATAGATCAATAGTTGCAATTATGATTTTACACCCTAGCCAAAAAGACATAGCAAGTCTAATACGAAGGGAGGTTAAGCAGGCTTACTAGTCAATTACTAGTCCTGTTCAGTCAATAATTGCACCATTCAGATGGGTCTTCAAGTTATTCCAGTAATGACGGATTGAAGAATGACCAATTACAGCAAATGTGTGACTGAATTGGATAATTGAAAACTAAATACACGTAGTAAGTTCTCCGCCACGCGCCTCAGAAATTATGAATATAATTTACATTATCTTGCACAACCAACGTGATCATATTTCGGTACTAATGTAGTTTGGTTTAAGCGATTGATCTCAAAATAAAAACCAGGAGCTGTGTAAAAGTAAGATATCCCGGACCTTTGCAACTTGAAGCTATTCTGCTCGCATGGCTTTTCATGGAAAGGCTAAGAACAGGCAATAGCTAGTTTTAGTAGACTCAAAGTCAAAACAAAAATGCGGATGCTATAAGTATAACATGTTACATAACGGAGTTCATAACCAAGCCCAAGATAAAACTAGTTGGAAATTGGAAACTACAAAACTTAAAAAGAGTCTTACTCCTACTAACTAACTTAACTTAAGCCTAAAGAATAAGATCAGAAATAAGTCAGTACTGAATACTCAATTCTAATTCTAAGTGAGTCGAAGACTAACTAGCTAACTTAAGCAGAGTGACTGTGAGACTGACGTGACTGACTCACTGAGAGCAGAGTTACATTTAGTAGCGGCGGTGTAGCCTGTAGCCATCAGGTCATTGCTTGCGCTTCTCTCCCGACACCATTGTTATCGGAACAATGCTACACTGTATAACCACAGTAAATCATGGTGTCTTACCTTTCAAAAAGTTTTCTGGCGATGAACAAAAATATAGCCATAGGAAAAATTGCGATCAAATCCTTGGGTTGGGCAATGTAGATATCGTCATCTGGTCGGTTTTCGAAGTCGTTCCAGGTCATATGGGCGGGGAGCCAGAACCTTTCATAGAAAAATGTCTCCACAAACGCATTTTTCGTATTGTTAAGAAACTCCATTCCTTGGCTGGCTGTACAGACTACCTACTACTTAGAAGGTGAGTCACACGACAGGATGGACTGATCGCAAAGCCTCCACTTCGAAGTTCAATCTGACCCAGTTTACGAGACTGATTGATAAAATGGGCGATAAAACCGGAATCGTGCGTTATCTGTTCGTTTACAGTCGCCAAACTTGTGTTCGCTTATTGGTTGTTGGCAGAAAAAAACAAGCCAATCGAGAGACCCGAGACGTAAGCCGGTGCGGCGGTCAATAGCTGAGCCCTTTAGCGCTCTGGTCAATAGAAGTAACGAGCTCACAACTCGTACACACATTTCAAATAAGAGATTTTATTTTCCGGCGGAGCAGGACTTCACATCTTCTGCTCTCCAGTTCTCTCATAGCCAGACCCAGTGATATTATGTCACTGGGTCAGGCTACAGGAGAACTGAAGAATGTTACTAAATGGTGAGAATTTCGAGTAGACCATTGACATGGAGTTTATAACAATGTCTACCGAGAAGATCACCAAACGAATGATGACATGACATTGTATGTACCTGCTCACCGTGTCTCTGTCACAACATAAAATCTAACCATAAGTTGTCACATCAACTCTAACCATGGCTGCTTGTTGTGTCGAAAACGGGTGCAGCATGTGACTCTGTCCTTTCCTTTGTGGTGTAGAAGGATAAATGGGAAACACTCCTCGTTTCAATTTCCCAAATCGATTTTACAACTTTATAACTCTGACTAAATCATAAGTGATGTCTGATCCAAGAAAATCTCTGGGACAGACGGAAAGTTGATGAAGGTGTGTGGTAAGCCACTCACCCCATGTACCTTGTGCCAGAAAGCTACCTCACATGGCCACAATCAATTAATTCCAATTGGAGGGGTTTATCTCTCTTGGCGGTGCTGCATTCAACTGAATAACTGGCCCAGTTACACATACAACAGCGGGTTTACATGACAGCAATGATGATGCGGTGGCCGTTCAGCGGTATGCCTAGCCAGTACTAGGTGTATAAACGAGCAGTCACTGATCAGAATCTGCTAAACATGACGTCATTCTCCGGCGCGCTAGTGATGAAGAATGAACGATACTTGCCACTGATATGAGTATATGGATCGGCAATCAGTCTGCCCTACAAGGCTCACCCTGCGCTCAGTCTCAATGGATTCTTACATCATCAAAACAGAACAGCTTCATTGGGTTCATTGTAAAACTATACAATTGTACAATTATACAATTCCGGAAGGTGGCTATTGTGGAGTTGTTTACCCCCTCAACATAAAGGTAAGACAGCTCTCCACATAATTGAAAAATACTGTTCATTTTATGCCTATTGATGACATATGAATCGAGTCTGTTCGCCTGTTCGGGATAATGCCGATCCATATTATACCATTATTTTATTTCTTCAGAGAGGGCACGAGGACCAATGATATATAGAGCAGATTCTATTTACATTGAAACACTTCGCCATCCGGCATTTAGGTTATACAAGGGCAATATCAGTCGTACAGAAAGTTCAAATCTGCACTATTACAGGTCAACCCCCACTAAAAGATAGAAAAGTAGCTCATACTCCACTGCTGGTACATCGTCTCAAGCGGATTTTCAACGATGACTGCACTGTCACTGCTTGTGTAAACCGAACTATAGACATATGATAAAATATTAAGTGCCCATGGGCCCAGCTACCTGAGCCAAGATATATGTGTATTTTTACAGCTATCCGAATGTTATCATTTATCGCTTCTTCGGGGGTTTTTTTACTGTAATTTTGTTTGCAATTTTGAAAAGACCAAATAAACATTTATTGCTCTGCCTTATTTTAATGCGACCTGTAAACTCTAGTGTAAAACTGCATTCAGCGCTTACAAGGCAATACCGAAAACAATTGGCAGATACAGCCTATACAGCCGATAAAACCCAATACATTTGCAGGCGGCGAGGAAACGCACTCCTAAATGATAGGTAATTCTAGGCTAGTCTATTATTGCTGTCTTTGCTACTAGAAACACAGGGGAGGACAACTCTTTGGCTTAATGGACTGACTCTGCTTGGCAATGAAAGTATGATCATCATCTCTACATACAGTACAGCTGGTCATTTACACTTGGTTTTTTCTGCAGGCTTCTTCTGTCATATTATCAATTATGGATGCTACTGGGGGTGGGTACTGACTGCAGGTCAACTGAACATGTACTGTACATAGGTCATAGAGTATATATTTGTGGCTACTGTACATAAGAACGTGAAGAAGCAATTAAACGTCAATTGCCATCGTTATCGAGGAAGTTGCTGATTTTGAGAGCTATTTCAGTCATAGACTGCACAGTATCAGCCTCACTCAGTGACATATGTCATGGGCTCACCTCATCATTGACAAAGCACAAAATCAGTGTATAGAGCCTATGCTGGTAAACATCCAGTATATTAGGAATCTTCCATACAAGTATTACACGGTGCTATATTGGAAGCGAAAGCCATCAACAATTCTGGCCCTAAATAATGTGAAATATGCAAAATTAGTCAGCATTCACAATGTATGGTGCATAGTAGTCAATAAGATGTGAGTCAATTACACAGCTCTAATAAAAAAAGCCTACATGAACAGCCAACTACCCTAGCAACAAAATGTCATTTGGAGTTTTCTCCTCAACTAATTTATTCCGACGCGGCCACAATATTTATGCTCGGTGACTTAATTATGTAACTGTTATGCTCTTTGTACCGATAGTACATGCGACTGACAGGATCCACCACACCTACTTTACTACAGTACATGCATGTGTTAACCTACCCACAGTCATTTTGGTACTGCCAGTAGCTATGCAAGGAATTGTAGCTGTTTGGTATGCTAGGAGAAATGAGCAAAGATGATAAGGATTTGTGTGACTTCTGAGTTATGTGTCCAGTGGCGTCACGGAACAACCAAACCTAAAAAAGGCCAGTACAGAGAGTTTTGATTCTAAAAGCTCTTCCCCATTTACAAATTAAGAAGTGTGGGTATTGTGACCTTTCTGTATACATGAGATAAAGCGAATGGATCGATGATTTTTTGCGGAACGCACATGTAGCTAGGTCATCTTTCATATTCAGTACTCGACACATATGAATAGAATCAGAACCAAAAAATACTTCTAATCCTCATTCAATCTACAAGAATTCTCTTCATACAGACGACTATACCAATGTAAAGGCTATATTATTGTTGCTGTCAAAGGTTCATCAAAGGCGAAAACACTCTAAGAATACCACCAAAGCTTTTCATCAGCTGTAGTCGGTTATCCCCCTCCTTTCATGTCAAATAAAGGTACAAAAGCATTTCACCCCATCTTACCTGCCCATACCTGTCATAATCATGGACATATTAAAAGTTTTATACATTAAAACAACTAAACTGTCATACATGTATAGAGCATTTTAGCATTAACCATTTGACATATTATTGTATTTAACAAGGCGATTCTGATGTCACTAGTTTATAACCGGGGCCAGTCGTGTTGATTTTTATTCATGGCACAAGGGAAGGGTATATTCGCAGAAAATAGTTAGTAATTGGCTCTCATGGGCGGTCTCACGAGACAATCCCGTCGCTCATTACCAGCGACAGGATGTCCCGGTGCCAACACTGTTTTGGCAAATGAAACTCGCTTGTTATTCATGTATACAGAAGAGATCGCCTATTAAAACATAGAAGGTAGACAGTCAAAGGACCTTGGCTAGTATTTACCCTTATCACGGATGAAATTGTGATTGGGATAGCGGAATAGTACAAGTTTTGATCATGCTGAGATCTTGCAGTGAGTATGCTCTCCCTCTTCAAGTACTCCAGAACAAGTCTTTGGTTTCAGACGTCCACTAAATGGAAAGACCTAGTGCTTGGCTACTGAGAAAATTTACGCAAAAAACACAAAAAAGTGATGGAGTCAAATGAACTTAGTTGGCATTCACCTCCTTTGCGGACCGACTCGTGTCAAGCTGAGTGTTGCCCTCGGAGAGCTCTATGATGCCACTCATTTCGGTTGAACAATTGATGAATCGTCATGACATTCTGGTGACATTATGATTCATTCCCACTACTCCGTTTGAGGAAATAACAGCGTCGGACGATAGAACATTTGACATTCAGAGTATAATTGCCTGCACCTCCAGTGAACGACAGCCTACACTGGGCATACTGAGAATTGCACAGGCAAAATCCATGGGGACCAACCCACTGTCATTATGCCTGACCTATAGAGCAGTGGTGACCACGTAGCTGAGAATCAGTGGTTAAGTGGGTAGCGCATTTGATTTTGGACCAGGTGACCCTGGTTTTATTCCAAGTTTGTGGGTCACTTCGTGTTTTCTCCTTCATTAAATTAGGATGGATCGTGATGTTAACGGGACTCACCCATAGAGCACCAACTCTATGGCACAAACCATGAACCATCCTGTAAACAAACCATTAGTGATGCTATTTATGTAAAGCTAGACAGTCTATCCACTTTAAAAATGAATATAGGCTCCCTGTACTACATACAGGAGAGAACTGTACTGGCTACTCACAGGACGAGGACTGTGATGATTACAAATCTAGGCCATGCAGGCTTGTGGTACCAGCTTTTGGGTTTCACACTAACCTTAATTCTTTGTTTGATAACCATACAATGTGCAGGTCTGGCTCTGGCTGTGCTAAAGACAGGCTGTGCGTAATAAAATCAGACTTGTAACAAAGACAAAAGAATATTCTTCTTACAAGTGGCTAGGAGTCGATCTTCCGCTTATTCCCCCCCAAACTCAGAGGAGTGTGCAAGGAAATTCTTTTTCTAATTGTGAATAACATTGGAAGTGTAAAAAACCTATTTTGTAGTGACATCTGGGAAACCAGCTCCCCATTAATCTACAATCAGTTTGTCAAGACTGTGGAACAACAGACCTTGCCACAAGTCAATTCTAACTAGGAATATGCTTGCAATCTCTCTTTTCATACGTCTTGCACTTTCTTGGCCAACTAGTCTAGTGACTTATCTGTTCTTTGTGGCCGGCTTGAGTCCATCCATTATTTAGTGAAGCCAAAACACAGCTGCCCATTATTATCCCCACAGGAGTTGTCCACCCGCAGCTACATTCATGAATGGAATTGACGGTCAAATCTGATTGGTCAAAATAAGCAGAGGTCAACAGTGATTGGCTGGGGTTAAGATGTTGGGCGTGAGGAATGTGTGGGCTGCGGTTGTTAGTTGTAGAAGGCCGTCCGCGATGCTTACAAGGACGTAGCCCCAACTAGCCACGACAGACAAAGGAATCTACACAACAGTTGGTCAGTGAGTATCGTTTGTTCCTCATGGCTCACCCAGAAACTTGGAGTCTTATTTGCGGTACAAGCCTATTTACTTCATCTATGCACACCTTTGTTACGTCCATCAATTCATCCTAATTTAAGTTTTCTGAGTAATTAATTCATTTTATTAGTAAAATCCACCAGTATCTGGTACTGGTAGTGTAATTTGCACTACTAGCAGTAGCAGTGCTAGCACCTCTCCCGGGATGGGAAAGTGTGATATTTTGTTTTGAATATCTAATGTCGTTTGTTTATACACTATTCTTAGTTTGCCTGATTTTGGGTTAAACTTAATGATAAAAGAAATGAAGTTCTGAACTATGTTACTATCCGATCATGGGTTTTGCTTTTAGTTTTACTACAGTGATTGTTTTGTCTTTACTCTCTTTGTTCTCAATTGGCCAGATGGTGTGTAGTTTTGTTTGCTCGAACAGAATGCCTCACTGAAGTGCCATTACTAACCACTCTGACAAGCTCTACATGCCTTATCAGCTAAGTCGAACAACTTCATTGCTGTGAGCGCCAACTCTTTGTTGAGATATTTTCATAATTGTGATAAGACGACTCGGTTGATGAAGTGTGAACCACCCTTTTCCCGGGATTGCAATTCATTTGCATTTAATCAGCAGCCGGTGGACATAGGTAGTCATAAATGCACACGCTATTTCACACTTCATCAAAATTTTGTTTCATTTGGCTTGCTCTAGCCTAAGGTGATGGTCGATTGATTGGTTCCGATGCGCTGCCGCATCCGATACTCAACAGTATTCTTTGTACTTGACTCTGAATTTGAAGGGTGAAGTCGACATCGGCAAACTCATCCGAGAATCATAGTTATTCTAACTAGTACACCTAGTTCGTTGCCAAGAGGTAGAGATAAAAATTTTAGCGGCTTTCAAGGTCAACAGGTCAATGAGAATTTAGAAATAATGTGAAGTTGATTCTTGCTAACCATGTCATAACTGATTACTGAAGATCTGCTGGCAACCTGGTACTAGTGTGAAACTCTGGGGCAAAAAAGTCACCAAACTGGCGGCTTTTGTAGTGCTGTTGGCTAGTAATAAAGAGGATGTTGTTGTTACAAGATGTGGGGTGTGTATGCAGCTTTGTGCACAAACGACACTGTGACTCCATGTGTATTCATGCTTCAGCCACTTGAAGCATATGTAAATAAATCACCTATCGATAAATACATAAGGACAGGTGCTGGTTAGTTATCCCCACTTGTACATTTCCTAGGCTAGTTGATTGCTTTTTTAATTTGATTGCGTGCATGGTTGTTCATGTCAAATCGACACATTCCCGGTCAAGGTATCGCGGAGCATTCAGGACAGTCTCGTATTACACTCACTGCGGCCAGTGACTAGGTACCAGCTGGCGAATTCAGTAATTTCATTAATACCATCAAGTCCTGTAAATAGGCCGGATGAATGTATAGGTGCTTTGTTCCGCTGGTTGGCCGCTTGCCAGCTGGATGTTTTGCTGGGAGTTGACTAGATAAGCCTATTCAGTTCAATGAGTTCATTGATCTAGGATTAGTATGGTGTAGCTATTTGATGGCCATAAAACAAGGCCTTAATTTGTCACCTCTAGTGCCACACCAGATCACCGATTTCGCTAGCTGCGTGGCTAAACATCTCCAAATGTAACAGCTGGGAATGATGTTGGTTGCCTCTTATCAATGCACTGCGTGACCCCTCCTCTCTGATCCAGTCAGCTGAATGCAGGCCTCTAATGGGTAATGCTCCTTTGTGCTGGATTGTGTGTTA
>Ga0224511_10003902_pt1 | contig 11015 bp, 4 predicted proteins | sample SF_May12_sed_USG_2_FD_169988 | JGI IMG/M metagenome (GOLD analysis project Ga0224511, IMG submission 169988) | Sediment microbial communities from San Francisco Bay, California, United States - SF_May12_sed_USGS_8_1 | ecosystem: Environmental > Aquatic > Marine > Sediment | place: USA...
TTCAAACTCCGCCCAAAGCGGTAGATTTGCTTTGATCTTGTGAAGGCTTGTGAAGGGGTCTTTCTTTTGTGTTTTCTAGGTCAGATTGTCACCTGACAATATAATCCAAATATATTGGATTAAAATTGACCATGTACCGTTATAATTTATCCTGATTGACAGTTGTGGAACTATCCATTGTTGTGACAGTTAGAATTTCATGGGACAGTTCAACTAGTGTTCACCATTCAGTAATACCTTTAACAGGTAAAATTATAAAAAGTTTAGATACTTATCCAATGTAAACGTTTCAACAAAGTAAATAAAACGAGTACAACGTACGCAGTCTGCGAATTAGTCTATAAGCCCGAAGCCCGAGTCGAGTAAAATGCCTGTCGGTCGATTAGAATTGCATGCAAGGTAGCCCGACCGGTCGATTTAATTTTTGAAGTAAAATTCTAAATAAAGAAACAATTTAACATTAAAACTGATTTTGGAGTTATTCGTTCGTACGATAACACAAGAAAGAGTAACATAAGTGCAAGTCAACTCATTTCTAATATGTTTTGTATGAATTATGACCACAACAAAAAGTTTGGGCTATTAAAATTTCATTCGGGCTATGGAAAATTTAATTTAAATAGCCTGAAGGGCTATAGTCTAAAAATAATTAACGCGCAGACTGAACGTACGTATTTTCGTGCGTTTTGTGTAGGTTTTAAACCTACTCTGTCAGACTGATAATACGGAATACAGGGACGGAAATATAGAACTACAACTAGTAAATGCTAGAGCTCCTTGTAATACTGTTTTACTTTCTGAACATTACGAGTCTGCGAGATCGCTGTCATTTTGTTCTCAATTGGTAACACGATTTTTTTTAATATCTTTTGTACCTGAAAAAAAGCAAATATTGTTTTAAAAACATCAATACAATATTTTGGGTCGCGGCAATTTAATGGAGTGGGCCCCTGGAGGTAACACCATTACACCTTGTCGATGTTATACAGGAACGATACAATCGGAACTCGGTTGGATTTATCAAATGAAACATGTGTTAAAGCGGCTGTCCTCCAGATGCACAAAAAATAAAAAGAATATTAAAATAAACGGTAAATACTGGTCAGTGGAGAAATCAATTATTTTTTACTGCCCCATTTATTCAGTTGATAAATCGTTGGTAAAACATCGTTTTCTTTGCATAATCTACTGCGTTACTAACGCAGTAGCCGTTATGTATAGTAGGAATATCTCGATGGCAGAACAGCGAATTGTCTGTTTTCAAAGCAAAACAGTGAAATTATGTAGGTTTTTTTTAATTTTTAACAACTATTATATATATTTGAAGACATATTTTGAAAAAAATGTAACTAATGATTTTTAGTATATTCTGGAGGACATCTGTTTAAGGGCTACGAGACTATTACAACACTGCACCGTGTGGAAACATCTTGAGGGTTAATGGTCTGATTTATTATTATTCAATTTATTCAATTTACTATTCATCCTGATCGTTGCTTGCTACGTATGTTTTGATAAATCCAATACTTAGTAAGTGATTATTGCACCACTGATCATGTATTAAAAAAATGCCGACCCAGGGATTGCGAGTTCGATCCCCCCTCACTCCAAATAAAATTACTAAAAGGAGATATGTACTGGTTCTTCTCAGGAAAAATGTTCCCGTGTATCAGTGCTTTACACTGGGCACGTTAAAGAACCTGGTTTGTCATGTGTGGTGGGCGCTTCAGTATCTTGCACTATGGGCCACTAATAGAAACTAACTATCTGTATGCCCCGACGCCGAATGGGCAAAGCCCGAGTGCGTCGCTAAACAAAAGCAATACCCCCTTGCAGGTCTGTTCATTGTGATCAAGGTGACACGATACCTCTCGTCAGACAATACAACAACACTTACAGCTGATGACACAAACGAAATTTATGACTTTTTTGCGATTGAATACAGTTTACGGTTTAATACGTAATTGTTGTATTTATTATTATTTTTATAGATAGTTGTAGTAAAACAATCAAAAGAAGAAAAAACTGGATCAAAACCCGATTTGAGGATTCGAACCCACGCCCAAAGTGACTTCACTCGATCTAAAACCATAAAATAAACCCAGTGTCTTATCCGTCGCACCACCGGTACTTATATGAAGATATACTGATATAATCGACTTAAATTAAAGATGCTAGGTCTGTATCTTTATACCCTTATAATCGGTCACAAATCTTGCAATATGTTAAGTATACTAAATAAATTAACATTGTAAAAGGAATTGCAAACTTTTGTGACAAATAATGTGTTTTTTGACAAAAAAAAGTAAAAACACAACAGCAAGAAAGCAAAAAATGAAACATAAAAAACCTTGCCGGGTCCGGGGATTGAACCCGGGACTTCTTGCACCAAAAGCGGATGCGTTACCATTGCACCACCGAGTCAACTGACAGTATCGATTGTAATCAAACCATTTAACTGTTTAGACGCAATGGGTCGAAACGTAAATAAACAAAGCCAAATTTGCGGGCCAGACATTTTCAAGAAATGCATTTTTTCTGTAATATTTTTACATGCAAGAATAACTATATTCGGCAGTTTCTCATATTTACGGGAGTAGGTTTCGCTGCATAAATATTGTTAAAATGTAAGATGTTAACAATTCTGACCTAAAAGATACAGACCTACCATCTTTAAATAAGCGTACAATGATTTATTACAGTTCAAGCAACATGATGGATGAAGAAAGAGACAATCGTCGAAGTCACGAAGAATGTAGAATATTTCAAAGTAGGAGTGCAGGAAGAGGAAGTCGAAACACAAGACATGATGTCGCTTCAAACACATGGGCGTATAGTCAAGAAGCAAAGCGTACTGGTAAAGACACATCTCGTGTTTCATTAGAAGAAAAACAGGAATCATACAAATCGGGCTCTTTGAACGACAAATATCGGTGGACACCATACAAACAAAACAAACACAAACAGCAGCATGAAGTGCATCAAAAACATCATCAATGGCATCATCATCACCAGTATAATTATCCTCAACATCACCAGCATCATCGGCATCATCAGCAACATCGAAGACAACAACATATTCCATTGAACCTAAAATCGTCTCCGATAAACGATTCAATACATTCTTCATTTGTTAAAGATTACAGAGTCAGCTTAACCCAAAGGGGTTCTGCAAAACGGCATCGCAACGACACACAAGGCGCACCACAAATAAAACGGCGGGTTGTTCGAGTTTCAAATGGCGATCAACATACTACATGTCACCAGGGCGACAGTGGGAGACAACCACCCCAAAGTTTAAGGTACTTAGACGAATGCAGACCGAAAGAACGATGTTCACCAACACTTGACCAATTTCCCAGTACTTACGCTCAAACTGAACAAGAACTGCCTCGTCCCACATTAGTTTCTAATACCAGGTGCTCTGAAAGGGGTTTGCATAAACATTCCTACCAGAAAGACAGGAACTCTTATGAACACCACAAAGGCTCACACAAAGCACTTACAAAAGAACAAATGCGTAGCCTTTTAAAGCAGGATGAGAAAAAGATATGCTTACAAATAACATCTTCAGAGGATCAGTTAAAAGAGACAGTAAAGCACTGCGGTGGCGATAATGATTATTTAGAAACGTTTCTGCAAGCCGTAGCAAAATCTTTTAAAAGTGACTCAATTTCTCTAAATTCCCTAGAAAATATTCTTTTGAGAGAAAATTTCTTCAAGACTCTCCAAGAGTATTTGATGAAAATGATTTCTGAAATTGAAAGCGATCCAGATTCAGTCAAATTGAAAATTAAGTTGTCCCGCGCAACGCAAGACGCGTTTACAATTCTTTTTGAACAATCATTGAAAAACAAAGCGTCGTTTAAATACTTTTCAGACCTGTTCATTATACTACGCCTAATTATTAATACACCAGGAATGAAACAGGATTTACCACAGCAACTTATCAAAGATTGCCAAGATTATGCAGAGCAAAAGGTAGTGTACGATCGAACCAAAAGCAAAACAGAAATTGAAAGTGGAAACGGGCAACACATTGATTTCAGAACAATTAATGTGTTGCCGAGCTGTGAGGAAATAAAAGGACAAGTTCAACCTTTTATTCGAAAAAACATAGTGGACGGGGACTATAAAGACACAGATCACTACTTAGATGTTCAGTTCAGACTTCTGCGTGAAGACTTTATCGGCCCCCTTCGAGATGGACTCGTGCATTACATCAAGGACTCACAGTCACCGAAAGCCAAACAGAAGAAGAAACGGAAAACAGATGTAAGAGTCTATGAAGGCATTCGAGTTGTATGCCCTGTTATAAATGGCGATCATGGTCTGTGTTTCAGAATGTCAATGGAAATGACGCCTGGCCTAAAACGGGTTAAATGGTCACATGGCAAGCGCCTGATATTTGGATCTCTGGTATGTCTGTCTGACAATGATTTTAAAACGATTTATTTGGCTACAGTCATTGACAATGATAAGATTCAGGACGGAAAGTTCGTTCTTCATTTTGAAGACGACAATGTGCAAACACACGAATTACTTGGACGTTCATTTCGCATGGCAGAATCATCAGCGTACTTCGAATCATACAAACACGTTTTGCATGGCTTAAAGACGTTTCATGAAGGAGGAATGCCTTTTGAGAGACACATAGTATTTTGTGAGACAAACTTGCGTCCGCCAGCCTATGTCAATGACGAAACGTCGTTTGACCTCTTTCCACTTACACACAATGAAAGCAAAATAGGCCCAGATAACTACCTTTACAGAACGCGTCAAGTAAAACTGCTCAACACATCAGAGTGGCCGAATGAAACAGAACTAATGGTCGACAAATCACAACTGACAGCAATCAAACACGCTTTGACAAGAGAGTTTGTCATCATCCAGGGGCCTCCGGGGACAGGCAAAACATACATTGGCTTAAAGATTGCAAAGGCGTTACTTCACAATAAAACAGTTTAGTGCAATCGCAATACAGCTAACAACTTACCAGTCAACAGTCCAATGTTAGTTGTGTGCTACACAAACCATGCACTTGACCAGTTTCTAGAAGGAATCCATTCATTTCATAGGGATAATATTCTAAGAGTTGGAGGACGATCCACCAGTTCCGTTCTGGAATACTGTTCCTTGAAAAAAAAGCGCAGAGGTGCATGGATGGATTCAACACTAACGAATGATGCAAAGGTTGCCATTGAAACAGAACAGACGGCTCTTACAAAGTTGGTTTTGAAAATAGATGTTATTCTGAAATATGTCCTCCACGAACAACACCTTAGCGATATGATGAAGCAGGCACATTTCACACAGTTAACCGGAAGTACAAAGCGTCAGACAACTGGATCTTTCCTTGCTACTTGGCTTGAAATGAATTCGCTTGAAAAAAGGTGTCGACAACGTTTTGATACAAAACGACGTAGTGAAAATGAGAAAATACCAGTTGACGATCAACATAGGTCAGCTCTATTGATGTTTGAGAATGTGATGCATACCGAAAACCATAAGAAAAGGTTCTTGCTGCAAGAAATAAGAGAGGAATTCGCGTTCCATACAGTGGAAAATACACATCTAAATGAGCTCACGGACCATTTAGATTATCTTCAAAAACGCATGTTTGATTGCAAAACTGAACATCTATGTAGCAATTCTGATTTGCAACAGAATATTAATGTCATAGAAGAAAGGTTGAAATTTGAAAGAGAAGTTAACGAACTGCATGAAGAATGCGTTGAATTACAGACTAAACAGAAGAATTGCCAACACAATTTCCGGTTGGAAATGGACGAAATAGAAACACAAATAGAAAAAACAAGCTCTCAAATTGAGTATGAAAAAAAAATTAAACAAGAAATGGTACGCATTGTTCAAGATAACATACAGGCCGCTGACCAGATGTCAGATTCTGAGGAAGCACAGGTCGATGACGTTTGGAAGTTACCTGTAGCGCAACGATGGAGACTCTACCGGAAATGGATTAAGCAAAAATGCGAAAGCATTTACAATGAGATAGACAAACGAAAGGCAGATTTTCAAATTGCCTCCGCAAAATTGAAAGAAGCAAACATGTTAAACGATCAAAACATTATGGCGAAATCGTCAGTAATAGGTATGACAACATGTGCAGCAAGATACCTTTCCACTTTAAAAGCGATAGGTCCCAAGGTAGTTATCGTTGAAGAAGCTGCAGAGGTTTTGGAGGCTCATATTGTGACGGCATTAAGCCAGAAATGCGAACATCTTATCCTCATTGGTGACCACAAACAGCTAAGGCCAAACCCAACAGTTTACAAGCTGGCTGTAAAATACAACCTTGACATTTCATTGTTCGAGAGAATGATTAAAAACAATGTACCCTACGACTGTCTTGAACAGCAGCACAGAATGCGGTCTGAGATATCTGACATAGTTCGCTTCATCTATCCACATTTGCGAGACCACACAAGTGTTTTTGAATACAAAAATGTCAAAGGTATGGAAGCAAATATGCAGTTTATCAATCATTCCGAAGTGGAGTCCTTTCGTGACAGATTTGGAAGCTACTTAAATCCATTTGAAGCAGAGTTTGCTGTTGCGCTCTGTGATTACCTTTTAAAACAAGGGTATGAACGCCGTCAAATTACAGTTTTGACCACTTATAATGGCCAGTTGTTAGAACTGCAACGTCGAATGCCGAAGATGAAATATGACGGAATAAGGGTCTCAGTCGTAGACAACTACCAAGGGGAAGAAAACGACATCGTGATTCTTTCATTGGTTCGAAGCAACAATGAAGAACGCATTGGGTTTCTTAAATCCGAAAATAGAATATGTGTTGCCCTTTCCAGAGCGAAAATGGGTTTCTTTCTCCTTGGTAACTTTACGCAACTCGCTCGATGCTCACCACTTTGGTGGAAGATTTGCAACTACGTCCAATCAAAGGGTATACTAAGCACTGGTCTAAAGACAAAACCTGAAAACCATCCGATCGATAAGAAACAGTTCAAAACGATAAAGGACTTCGAACAATCCCCACGTGGTTGTTGTACACGTGACTGCGATGCACGTCTTGAATGCGGTCACACTTGCGCCCAGAAATGCCACGTGCTCGACCCGGATCATGCGTTGTACAGGTGTCATAAGCCTTGTGCAAAAATTTGTGAAAACAATCACCCGTGCAAAGCAAAGTGTTACGAACACTGCCCTAATTGTCGAACAGAGATTGAAAAGACACTACCACGATGTGGTCATATTCAGTTGGTCCCCTGTTATCTCGATCCTAAACTGTTCAAATGCAAGGTTAAGCCGTGCAAACAAGCCTTGAAATGTGGTCATCCATGCCCGAACGCTTGTGGTGATGAGCATTCGGCTAAATGCCAACAAACTGTCAGCAAAACGTGGAAATGTGGACATACGGCTGACGTAAAGTGTTGGAAGGCAGACACAGCGCTGTGTTCTGCTCCATGCGAAGAAATTTTAAAATGCGGGCATCATTGTAAAGGGACTTGTGGGACTTGCTTTCGTGGGGCCATACACAAGCAATGCAAGACAAAATGTGAACGAATTCTCGTATGCGGGCATGTATGTACCTCTGTTTGCGAAGATTGCCCCCCTTGTCAGAAACAGTGTGAAAATCGATGTCAACACAACAAATGCAAAATATCATGTGGCGAGCCGTGTGCGCCATGTCAAGAGCGATGCATATGGCAGTGTAAGCATTTCAAATGCACAATGAAATGCAGCGAACCTTGCAATCGACCACCTTGTAATCACCCATGCAACACAAAGTTACGATGCGGTCATGGCTGCATTGGGTTGTGTGGCGAGCCTTGTCCAGAACAATGTCGAGTATGTAATCATGATGAAGTAACTGAAGTGTTCTTTGGAGACGAGGATGAAGCGAATGCAAGGTTTGTTCGACTGGATGACTGTGGACATATATTTGAACACAAAGCACTCGATCGCTATATGAGTACTGAAGACGATATTTCAAATGTCCAACTTAAAGGATGCCCAAAGTGCAAAACTCCGGTTCGAAAGTGCCTTCGCTACGGTACACAAATAAATCAACAGTTAAAGGATATTGAAATGGTGAAAATGTCTATTATTGGGAATACAAAACAAATTCAAGAACAAGTTATGCGCACACTTGAAACGCAATCGCACGAAGACCATTTTCGAGTGAGAATGGCAAGAGGTGGATACATGTATACTCACCAAGGGAAATATGTCGCAGATACAATAAGCGGTGAGTTTCTGGTTAAACTTCATGAGTTTTCGACTAAAATCAAATGTCTGACACAGCAAAATTATGAAGTAATTAAAGAGTTACAGCGAGTAGTGGCTGTGCTTTTTGATAGAGTATATGATTATAATTTACACGACGATGAATATCTTGCAAAACGATTGGATATCGTGCGGGCCGTGTGCAGTCCCCGTGTGTTCTTGAGTGCACAGAAAGCAAGTGACATTGAAAGGGAATTACGTCGAAGGTCACTCTACCAGCAATATACACGTTTTCAAACACGTGTCGAACAATATTCGCAAGACACACGATTTCAAACACATGTCGAGAGCACAGACAATGACAGTAAAGTAGACGAAAAACGACAAAAGGCAAGGACACATTTACTTCAAGTGAAGGGCATACTTTTGGGAGATGAAGTGTTGAGTAGTGAACAGGAAACCGACGTGGAAGACAGATTGAGGACCGTTAAGGACCTTTTGAAAGGAGAAGGACTTGATATTACCGAAGAAGAAAAAAAGCAAATTGTTTCAGCCATAGGACTGAAAAGAGGCCATTGGTTTAAATGTCCAAATAGTAAGATAACATTAGTTTTATTAAAATTTAAATGTTTGATACTTAAATACTATTCTAAATGCGATTTTACAACTTACATTTTAACACAATCTAGCGTAATACACAAAACACATCAATGTTTGTTACAAAGAGTATGCATGAGCAGATATTGTGTTATTTGTAGACCATGTATACTGCATCGGTGAATGTGGCGGAGCCAATCAGAAGTCAAAATGCCCCGAGTGCGGCGCGGAAATAGGCGGACAACAACATCGGCTTACTGAAGGCAATCGCCTTGCTCCGGAAATGGACGAGGCTCCTTTCGCCGCCTTCTCGGAAGAGGCGAACAACCTTAGAAATTTCAACCTAGCTGACCTACATTAAGTCGGGGTAATCTAATGGTTTATATTTTTAAATTTATTTTACAACTAAGATGAAACATTAACTCAAAGTCACCAACACACCTGTTGCCGTTATTGGAATTGTAGTAAAAGAAGTGAACGTAAATAACTGTAACAAATTTTCAATTTTAGCAGGATGTAAAAACGTTTAAAATACTACTTGCTACTTAACATAGTTAAACGTAACATTTATGTAAATATCCCTTGAAGACATGCATCAGTTTGGTTCTTTCATTTCGTTATAAAAGCATTTAACATTTAAATAAAAGACAAAACGTTGTGTTCCTGTTTATATGTATTTTCTGTTTCAGAAGACACCGTTGATTTGGAACGTGAGCGACTTCATACGTTAACATTTAAGACGTGAAGAAACGCTTTTTGTGAAACGGCAAACAAGAATGAATGGATACAGAACAACGGTACCGTTTACACCAGCCTGACGATTATGACGACTGTTTAACTATATGTTGTATGGACTAACACTATCATAATAAACAGTGATTTAATATGTATTCAGGTATTCAAAACTTTACGGAACGAAATATTCGAGTAATATATTGAATACATCTGTGTGCGTTTACTTTAAAAAATAATAATTACCTGTTCCTTACATGTAAACTGTAACCCTTTTTTCGCCGACACCAGCAAAACCAAATTTGTTTAAATATAAAATTATGGTTTTGTTAGGAATTACTTATTAGAGAAATGTGATATTTTGATTTTCATGTAAATATCTAATCTGCTTATATGTGTACATATCAAACACATTTTCATTGATACGGTTAGTTCTTATACCATGTGCACATGACGTTTACTTGTAATTAACGACTTGAATTATAATTGTACGACTGCCATTCTATTTATAATGCAATACTATGTTTTTCCCCAGTAAAACTGTTTTTTTACATGTACATTATGTTGACGACATTGTAAAATATTAGATGCATTTTGTTAATACCTCTGTGTTTGTGTCTTGTTTGCTTTTGCAATCGTATGATAAGTTGTTTGTATAAATAGAAAATTATTTGTTTACTTTAAGTTTTGATTGTTATTAAATACGTTTTTTTTCTAATTTTGTTTTACTAAAAGTATTTTTGTTATTAAATGTTGAAACTATTTAACTTTTTAATGTTTATGTTACTGGTATGTTGTTTCGGTTGAATAAAAGTATTTTTATGTTTTTAATCATGTTTTGATAAACATATTTTTCTGATGTTTTGAAAGTTAAGTCTGTTGTATTGTCTTTATTGCATATCTCATCAATTTTTGAAAAGCAACATTTTATTGATAAACAATGAATTTGTATTAAGCTGACTTCATATTTAAAAGACTATGTTTTATTTAATGATCTTTTTAATCAAAACCTTTATCGACTATTCATTCAGTATGTGCCTTATTCGGTTATTAAGGGGAATATGTTTTAGTTCAAAGTTCTGTGCTTAAGTTATAAACCATTATTATGTATTTCAAGATATGTTTTGTTTGCCATTTTGTTTGAATTGACAAACAAACACTTGCTTTCCTACTATTTGAATGACGATTTCCACCGGTAATTGTACATGAATGATTTACGCTTTGATAATTGTGTATGTCTTCATAATTCAGAAGATTGCCAAGAAATAACTATTACCAAAAGAGAAACTAAACGAGATTGTAGGTAGAACAAAAACACATTAGGATTTTTCTCAAAAATGCTATTTACAGTGAAACAAACGGACTGTTCAATTAAATATTCAATATTCCACCTCATTTCCCTTAAATACTGTTTATGAAATGTATGTTTAGTTTTCATGTATTTGTGTTTTGCATTAATTTTATTATTATTATTGAAT
>Ga0224511_10003903_pt1 | contig 11013 bp, 1 predicted proteins | sample SF_May12_sed_USG_2_FD_169988 | JGI IMG/M metagenome (GOLD analysis project Ga0224511, IMG submission 169988) | Sediment microbial communities from San Francisco Bay, California, United States - SF_May12_sed_USGS_8_1 | ecosystem: Environmental > Aquatic > Marine > Sediment | place: USA...
ACAATGGCTTCATTGTGCAATGATTTTACACTAGTCAAACCAAAGCTAGCTGATTCATGTGGTGTCAGCCTAGTCCCCGCCTACTCAAGTGATTGACAACACGATTGACAATCGAGCCAAAACCAGTGAAATGATAAAACACTTTACCATTTAAGGTTTTAAAGTTTATAAGAACACATTATATGAAACTTCACTTTTAAACAAAGAGGACAGTTTTGCTGTATGATGTTTTCGTGTGTTTTAACGTGTTTCCTATTCTTGCTACACAACGTAAGTTCTTTTGTTATTTTACTATCTTTTTATTCTAGTAAGTCAGTTATCATCAAATACCATTTCGATTTAAAGCTATATCAAAGGTTTAGTACTATCGTGTTTTGTTGTATGGGTCTTCTAAATACTTTTCAGACGAATAATGCATTTTACAATAAACATGTAGATAATAAAAAGAAGACAATAAACATACGGCGAAGCAGACATTTAACAGGCAGTCAAAGCTTTACCTAGTCCACCGCGTACCCTACTATGTAAAGCGTTTAGTGGAACAAGATTGACTTAATATCGACCGTACGGGCCGCGCTTTGTAAACGGTCGAGTTACGGTTAACACACAAATGCGAGCTTGAAAGCAGACTACTTAAATTTGCCAAGGGAAAGAGCCAAAAATCTTGGTAAGTTTCTTGCTGCCCGTCTTTCAATACCTTAAGCATGCCCGAACGAGCCGGACTAAAACGATCAAAGGAATCCCAACACTTGGCGATTTGTGCACAAAATATTCATGCCAAATTACAAATGCCCACAAAAGTAAATCTCCGAAATGACGTCATTGCCAGACGTGTTCGAACGTGTCCTTTCAAAGTTAAGTCTTTTTGCCACAATTTGTTAATTTATGAAAATAGCATATTATTTGTATTTAAGTTTCCCTTAACTTGCATAAAAGTTGAAAAACAAGCACGGATGATTACATGGATTACAGAATGTGTAAAAGTGTAATGGCGGCCGTATTTATAGCATTAACATGCAAACTACTTAGGAAAAGCTTATCTCTTTTTGCTATAAAGGGAAAGCACCATGCAAATGATTTATAACTTTAAAGATGCCAGGTCTGTATCGTTGTACCCTTACAATCGGTCACACATCTTGCAATATGTTAAGTTAAATAAATAAATTACATTGGAAAATTAATTGCAAAACATTTCGACAGATAATTTGTTTTTGGACAAAAAAGTAAAAACACAACAACAAAACAAAAATCAAACCAAAAAACCTTGCCGGAGCCGGGAATTGAATCCGGGACCTCTCGCACCCAAAACGGATGCGTTGTCTCTGCACCACCGAGTTAACTGATGAGTAACGATTGTAGTCAAGCTTTTGATTTATTTCGACGCAATGGGTCAAAACGTAAATAAACAAAGCCGAATTGCGGGTCACATCTTTTCAACAAATTCATATTTTTCTGTAATATTTTATTATGCAAAGATAACTTTATTTGGCAGTTTCTCATATTTACTGGAGTGGGTTACACTGCTTAAATATAATTCAAATGTAAGGTGTAAACAATTCTAACCTCAAAGATACAGCCATAACATCTTTAAGCTTTGCTGGAATTAAATTCATTTGCGTTGTTTAGTATAAGTTTAGTTTAAAAAGGTCTCTGAGTTTGAGAACTACCTAACCTTACTACCTAGACACCTGACATTAGCTTTGTTTCATTTTAGATGGTGTAATCATAAATTTCCTATTGAAAAAGGTAGTGCTTACCATATAGAACACTCTTTGTGAACTTGTAACCTGTGCAACAAAAATCAGTTGGGAGATGAATTCCATTACATTTTTGAGTGTAATTTTTGTATTAACGAAAGAAAGAAGGATATTTGCCAATCACTTTATCGGCCAAAAACATACAATTTTGAAAAAGGGTTATGTAGCCATAATAAAAATATATTATTGAAGTTAGCTTTGTTTGTTAAAATTATAATCCAAACAGTCATATAATGTACCTGTTTTTTGTGAAGTTAGCTTTGTTCGGTTAAATTATAATTAAAACAGTTAAATGATGTACTTATCTTTTTTTGTAAGTGGTAGCAAAAACAATGCCATACAAATTTTCTGTAATAATTGCTAATTATCGATACAATATGGTTCTATTATATTGATGGGATCTCTCAGATATAACCATAGTAAAGTTATTTAACAACTATTCCTAGTTGCCCCCAAAAAATTATATAGTTTTCTACCATCTTCCAGAATTATGCACTGAACTCAGATTTATCTCTGTGTGAAGAAAGTTCAATACATTTTACTATGTGTTTAGCTGTCTCGTCATTTTTGCCAAAGAAAGCATTACATATGTGTATAACATCTTTTGATCTCATAATTGGTTTTTAATAGCAATATAATTGCTATGGATGTTTCTGTATTGCATACATGTCCTTAATATGTTTTGTTTTGTTCTGTTCTGTATTTGCTCTTGTTAAAAGTGATGCCCATATAGATCTAGTTATGTACAAAAACTTGAAACTTAGTATAATCCGGTTTTTCATCAAAGCGGAAACGAAGAACGACGATGTAAAATTGCAGTTCAATATATTTTTCATACTAAAAAGTGTTTAACCGTTAACAAAATGCTGATGGATTATTGTGTTTTTTATAAGTACACACTTATTAATACATGTGTAAGTAGGTTCTAACTTAATCAATATTGGATATTGAACAAAGAAAATGGAAGACATTGAGAAAAAGTGTGCATGGAATTTTAGCCTCTGCCGATTGCATTTTCAATTTTTACAATACATTCGGTGGAAAGCAACTAATCACCTGCATATGTTTTGGGACTTTTAATCAAGGCATGGCTTTTTCCAAGTTTTATTGAATTAAAAAATTCTATGCCCGTATATTTTCTTCAGAATTATTTACATCCTATATTTTTACCATATTGAAGCTGTGAAACCTTTTTCCCATGTGAGAAACTGCAAAACGTACTTATTCATGCATGTTAAAATATACAGAAAAAATTGTCGAAAATGTGTGGCCCGCAAACTCGGCTTTGTCTATTTACGTTTCGACCCATTGCGTTGAAACAGTAAAATAGCTTGACAACAATCGATACTTTCAGTTAACTCGGTAGTGCAGGTAATGCATCCGACTGGGGCGTGAGAGGTCCCGGGTTCGACTCCCGGTTCCGACAATGATTTTATGTTTCATTTATGATGTTTTAACTCTTTTGACAAAACACACTATTTGGCAAGAACTGTTGCAATTTCTTTTGCAATTCTAATTAGTATACTTAACATGTTGTAACATTTGTGCCCGATTACAAATGTACCGTGTTTCGCATAGAAATTTGTCTTAGTAATTCAGTTGGTAATCGATATGTTTAAGTGCAATTGTCAAAAATCTTCTTGTCCTAAACTAAAAGGTCTAGTGCTTTTATTTTTGGTATATTACATCCTCTAGAGGTATTTTTCCAAAGTTGTTCAAATTATGCCCCTGATGTAAATATTGACCCCGCCCAGGGGGCCACAATTTTACATTAAAATATATAAGGAAAACTTCAAACGACTTCTCCTAAAACGCTAACGGGAATTTGACTAAACTTCACAGGAATAATCCATTGGTGGTCCCCTACCAACAGTGTTCAAACAGTTCCGATTGAAGTATGTCACAGGGTAACAAATAGGTTCCCAAAAAGCAACTTTAAACAAGAGGGCTCAGAGGGCCCTGAATCGCTCACCTGATATAAAGGTCAAATGTAACAGTGGAGCCCCTTTACAGACGACACCTAGATGATGTTGCAAACCAAACATATAGGTTGTAGGCCTGGTAGATTTTTACAAGAAGATTTTTTAAAGATTTCTCTAAATTTCTCTATATAAATCAAATAAGCTCCCTGGCGGGGGCCGCTTTTACCCTAGGAGCATAATTTGAACAATATTTGTAGAGGACCACTAGATGATATTAAATACTAAATATCAAAGCTCTAGGCCTTGTGGTTTTTGAGAAAAAGAAAATTTTAATATGTTCCTATATAACTCTTTGTAAACTGATGAGTATCCTAATGAGGCCCATTTTGGCCATATGAGCATCATTTTAACCATCTTTGTGGAAGACCACTAGATGGTATTACATATTAAAGTTGCTAGGTCTGTATCTTTATACCCTTATAATCGGCCACAAATCTTGCAATATGTTAAGTATACTAAATAAATCAACATTTAAAAAGGAATTGCACATTTTTGTGACAAATAATGTGTTTTTGGACAAAAAAGTAAAAGAATAACAACAACAAAACATAAAATCAAACATAAAAGCCCTTGCCGAACACGGGGATTGAACCCGGGACCTCTTGCACCCAAGGCGGATGCGTAACCACTGCACCACCGAGTCAACTGAGTGTATCGATTGTAGTCAAGCCATTTAACTGTTTCGACGCAATGGGTCGAAACGTAAATAAACAAACTAATGAAAGGGTAAACACTCAGTTGCTATTTGCGGGCCAGACATTTTCAACAAATACATTTTTTTTCTGTAATATATTTACATGCATAAATAACTAAATTTGGCAGTTTCTCATATTTACGGGAGTAGGTTTCGCTGCTTAAATATGGTTAATATGTAAGATGTAAACAATTCTGACCTAAAAGATACAGACATAGCATCTTTAAGGCCCTGGTATTTTCGGACAATATTTTTAAACTGCATTTTGAGAACCTATTTTTTTGACCTAGTGACCTACCTATGCAAGCAATCGGAACCGTTTGAACAATTTTGGTAGGAGACCACTTAGGGATCATTCCTGTTGAGTTTGGTCAAATTCGCATTAGCGGTTAAGGAGAAGAAGTCATTTCAAGTTTCTTTATATAATTTAATGTGAAACTGTTACCTCCGAGGCGGGGTCAATTTTGACCCCAGGGGCATAATTTGAACAACTTTGGTAGGGGACATGTAGATGATGTTATATACTAAATAAAAAAGCTATTGGCCTTCTAGTTTCGGACAAGAATATTTTTAATTGCATTTTGAGAACCTATTTTTAGACCCTATGACCGACTTATGCAACCAGTTGGAACCATTTGAACAATTTTGGTAGGGGACTACACAGGGGTCATTCCTTTTGAGTTATGTCGAATTCCCCTTAGCGGTGTAGAGAGGTCGCTCATGGACCTCTAAATGATATGCTAAATATGATTTTTGAAAATTGCATTTGACCCCGTGATCTACTTAAGCAACCAACTGGAACGGTTGAACAACTTTGGTAGGGGAACATCTTGGGATAATTCAGTTTGGTCAAAATACAATGAGCGGTTTCAGAGGATAAGTTGTTTAAAGAAATTGTTGACGCATGGACGCACGAACGGACGATGGGCGACGGACAATGGGCCATCCCAAAAGCTCACAGTGAGGGCATTGTCTTCAGGTGAGCTAAAAATCGTCTTGTCCGACAATACAAAGCCCATATTTATGTAACAACATCTAGTGGTCCTTCACAAAGATTATTAAAATTATGCCCCTAGGTTCAAAAGGGGCCTCACTTTAGGCCCATCCGTTTTACATAGAATTAAATAGGACACTCTTCAAAGTCTTCTATTTAAAACCACACGGCATAGAACTTTGATATTTGATATATAATATCACCTAGTGGTCCTCTACAAAGGTTGCTCAAATTATATGCCTATGGTGAAAAGCGGCTCCGCCAGGGGGCTTATCAGTTTCATTTAGAGTTATATAGGAATATTATATATCTTCTTGTCAAATTCTACAATGCCTAGAACCTTTGTATTTGGTATGCAACATCATCTAGTAGTCCTCTACACATGGTGTCTAAGTAATGCCCTTGTGTCAAAATGGGCCCCGCCAGAGGGGCTCATCAGTTTCATAAAAAGTTACTAATATATTCGAAAATCGTAAAAAATCTTCTTGTCACAATCTACAAGCAGTACAGCTTTAATACTTTGTATGTAACATGATCTAGTGAATCTCTATACGGATTGTTCAACTTATGCCCCAAGGATGAAAAGGGGTCCTGCCAGCGAGCTTATACATGATAAAATCCTTAAAGATCATGTCAAATCCACAAGGCCTACAGTTTTGATATTTGGCATGTAACATCATCTAGTTGTCAACTACAAAGATTGCTCAAATTATGGCCCTAGGGTAAAAAGGGGCCCGGCAAGGGGGCTTATCGGATTTAAATAGAGTAAAAAGTGTACAATTAAAACATCTTATTGTAAAAAGTTACAAGGCCTAGAGTCTTCATGTTTAGTTTGCAACATCATCTTGTGGTCCTGTATAAAGGGGCTCCACTGTGACCTTTGATCTATTTCTCAGGTGAGCGATTCAGTGCCCTCTGGGGCCTCTTGTTTATTATAAAGGGACAAAAACAGCAGAACTTTTACTTTAAATAATCGTGCCTAGGAAGTTATTTAAAAAGTGCTGCCTGATTGCCTAAGTCTACAGAACACTGGGCAATGAATCTTAGGGTCAGGGATAAAAGCAGCACACTTAAAAAAGTTACAACCCCAGTCTTCAAGCTAAATGAATGACAAGCGTATATATCCAAATGGTTACACATATATATTTACATTCACTCATAATATTTAGCAGGAAAAAGCGTTCTATTTGTGTATTGCGCGGCGCTCTAGGACCGCCTCGAAAACGCTACATCTAGTGTCAATAAATTCTGTGATTGGCAGTTGCTTAGAGCGGAGAAATAATATATGTTCAAATAATACTGGTGGTATCACAAATAAGGGCTTTTAACTTGATTGACATGATTAGTTACCGAAAAGCTCTAGCGCGATTCACGGAATTTTCAAATCCCCGTCTGGGCCTTTAGACTCAATATTCGCGCGAAAATAGGAAGCCATCTTTAAATAGGTATTGATTCTCTTATAGGTATGGGAATCCAAAGCAGTTCTAAATGGAACAGCACCAGAGGTCTGCCCAGTTCCCCCTGAATTTAATGTCCTGAATTGCCAGCCACCAGTGATTAATGGCGTCATGCCATGGAATGCTACATGCAACGTCGAGGTTCACAATCAGCCATTCTTCTTCACGTGTGGGGCAGCAAGTTCGTTGGAGCCCAAAACAGGTTATTTGCTAGAATTACAATATTAGAGCCAATTTTGAGTGTGAAAAGCTCATTACCTTAACATCCCGTAGTTTTCATCTGAAGTCCGCGTTAATGATCTAAAGCTTATCTCTATACATGTGACCTCCTTGGAGAAGCTTTTCGGTTAGATCATCGAACTCGCTATCCTAGGGTCAAGAGTGGCAGTGTGAGGCAACAGCCAATCGCTTGCCCCAGAACTGAATAACCCAGGATAGCTCGTAAGTAGACTGACTGCGGTGATAAAACATAAACAGTGTTGCAAAGCGGCGATAATTCAACCAAACAACCATCTCTATACGCATTGACTCAGCGTAACTACACACTGTTTTGCAACACTTGTTTTTTTGTTCTAGCCCAGAACGTTCATCTCCATTTTAATGAAATTGCATTAGGAGGAAACATATAATATGTGTCACAGAGATTTTGGGTCCAATTGTCGGAATGACCTCAATTAAAAAATGACGTCAAAATAACGCATTAAATTATTATGGTATTTTATAGAGAATTCACCAGTATACAAAACGTTAAAAGCGGTTCAATGTCAAAATACTTTATAAATGATATAACTGTATAATCTCTTTGCAAAAGTATCTTTAAAAATTAACCCCAAACTGTTTGATAAAATATTACCGCTCTTAAAGTTGTCATGTACACCGTTTATGATGTTTCATACATGCATTTCAAAGTGGTGATATTGATTATATGGTGATATGACCTTATAAGTTATAGTCGTGCAACCTAAATAAGAAATTAAAAAATCATAATGATTAAAATTCTAACAACAACAACTTAAAAAAAGATTCAATAGAATCTTATACTTTTTTCTAGAAACATACAAGTGTCGTTATGAACAAGTGCACACGTTCGTTTTTCGAGTCTTTCAAAAAGAGAATCACAAGAAATGTACAAACAAAATTCCATGTCCGAGCTGGGAATCAAACCCGCGCCTCTGCCTTAACAAGAGATGGTGTAACACCAGGCTACAAAATACGACGCCTGCCCTACAAAATGGGTTAGCTGGCACTATCGAGTGTGCGACTGGTATTTTAGTTTATAGATACTCATGAAATAGCCCTTCAGCACATTCTACTGCATTTGTTACAGGGAAGATTTTTCAATGATCAAGTACAGAAAATAGTGACATGTCTTAATAAGTATTATATGCCACAAGCAAAACGTTAATACTCTCTAAACGATAGTTATTCTTCTTCCATTAAATACACTAATTGTTTGAAAAATCTTAAATTTAACATTATCGCACGAAGCTGTTTTTAAAAGTAATATGGTAATTTAATTGGTTTAAGTACCCCCCTTTTTACAACAGATTTGGTCAACTCATGACGCTTTTTACACCTCACCAGCATTCCTGTGTTTATTTTTATTACTATCTGTAATAATTAAGCGACTGATGAACAACTGGCAAAGAGTTGGCGCTTTGCATAGTATCAATCATCAGGAGGAACGTTTTCAGCTCTAGGCCGATGGGGTTTTAACCCGTGATATGCTGATAACAAGGCTCTAAGTTGGAAAAATCATTACATATAATATTTTAAAGAAAAAAATGCTTGGTAATATTTTTTTTAAATATCTAACAACTTATATCAAATTAAATGTTATGTCATGGTAAAATATTATTCAATGTCATAGTATTTCTATTGTAAGCCTTAGCCAGACAAAAGCGAGCAACAGCAACCGAAATTGGAGCAATGCTGGGTTCTCTCGGAGGTCCAGTGGGGACAGTTATTGGAACTGTTATCGGTTCTATTGTTGACTTGATTATCTGCGCCTTTCTTTGTGGTAAGTAGTACACAGAGGATATTTGTTGGATTTGGTAGGATACCGATGTTTGATTCACGAGTGATCATAGAAAATAATATTTTCACGAGTGGACCAAAAATCAGTATCTTACCAAAAACTGACAAATTTTCTTTTTATTTTATGCTTAAAATCAATTTAAAAAGTCTTCACATTTTCGGACTTAATTAATTCCCTGTAGGGAGCCCCAAACCATTTAACCAACTATAACCACCTTATTAACAAGGATTCCCGAGCAAGGTAGTTAAGTAATTAAAATAAAGAAAACAAATAAAGATCAAAAATAAAGTTTCTTGAAAATGTTCCATGAATCAAGAAGAACAATTAATTACACTCATTAACATATAAAATAAACAACATTAAATAAAACTTCCATTTTCCCTACGCGGATATATACTTACTACGCTGCGCCAATACTAATAGTTGTGTGGAATTCCTAAATTACGTCATTAGATTGTTGGAAATGACGTCACTGTCATAAACAAGTTGGCGAAACGTAGCCCCACTGAACACCACGGTAGCGTTTTATTCAGTCCTTCTCTTCATTATTTTTATTTGTTCATTTTTTAATTTTTCAGAAAAGGTGGTTTTAAATTTATCTCATAAAATAAAAGAAAAAAACAGCAAAATTTTATATAAAATTTATCATAGACACTTTTTTAAGTACGGCATGAAAGGTAAGGGAGGTAATCCTGCGAGGGGCTCCCCATGGGGTTAAAAGTAGTCCTTGCATCAGACAAACAGTAACTGATACGGATTTTATCAGTTACTGTTTCAAACAGTGAATTACGTTTTTATATTTTTCTATAAACGTCCGGAAAGCATATAACAAATATTTATTTTACCTGACAAAAAGTACTTCGATGTGCATGTCTTCTACAAGCTACCAAGATGTGTATGTATACGTTGTACTTTTTTTCAAATGTTAATGATTTCCAGTCTGTGCAGATGGAAAGAGGTCGACTAAATGAATCTAAGTAGTGTTAACTGTGTTGCTAAATAGTAACGGCTGTTATTTTAGCTAAACACCTACATTTTAAAGTCTTTTAAAGCGTCATTTATTGAAAGAAGTAAATAATTCAATAGCCTACCTTTTTACGCTGAAAGTTCCATTTGTTTTCACTCTTATCGTCGTTGATCAAATTCGGAAATAGTTGGTTGGGCGATCGTTACAATATATTTATTATTGTATTACAAATTAATTTAATTTTATCCTGTCACTAGCCCAATTTGCTGCCTGATAAAGGGGGTCTGATAAATTGTTTTATCTCAGTCAGTAGACCACGTGACCTCAGTTGGGACTTCTTTTTTATTTGGGCAACAGTTTTTAAAAGAATTTGACCCTGCCGTTTGATTGATTTTGCAGTTTAAATGTGACTGCAATTCAAATAAAACAATAAAGATAAAATAGAAGCTAAACTTACCAGTTTCATCCAAAATTAATTAACTCTTTTGTTTAATCCTCGTATTGAAGACTGAGTGTGCAGGCTCTCTCTGACAAATCTAGGAGAATTTTGACTTAATTCTTCGAATAAACAAATAATGTTTCGAAGAATAAAAGTAAACATAAACTATGTGCTTGTTAAATCAGACTAGATTCTCTACTCAGTAGCCTACATAACTGACTGTCATTTACTTTGTGAAAACTAAAATAACTTCAAAAACCAATGCACATAATACTGCAATCATCGTCATTATACAGGAAAAAATCTTGATCTTATTACTATTAACAGTGTTTACTTAATTTATAAATAATTCAGCACTTACAGTCTATTTTAATCTTTTGCAGAAATATCTTCTGCTATTGTTTACTTTTCAAATTTTAACTTCCTGTCAACTGTCAAAAAATATTCTGCCATCATAATCAGTCAGGCGGTTAAACACCACACTACATGAGTATTGGTTTTAGGCGAACAAGATTACTCCCCTTTTAAGAAATGTGAAAAACAAACATATAAATGCTATTTTTTATTATTTAAAGAAATGACAGGATAAATAGAATAACAGGTTAGTGCCTTGGATGTAGAAAGTTTATCCGGCTCGGCTACGGAATTTATCGGGTTCGCCTTCGGCTCACCCAATAAATTCCTA
>Ga0224511_10003904_pt1 | contig 11013 bp, 2 predicted proteins | sample SF_May12_sed_USG_2_FD_169988 | JGI IMG/M metagenome (GOLD analysis project Ga0224511, IMG submission 169988) | Sediment microbial communities from San Francisco Bay, California, United States - SF_May12_sed_USGS_8_1 | ecosystem: Environmental > Aquatic > Marine > Sediment | place: USA...
GAATACCATACACCTATTTAAAATCGAAATAAGCCTTGGTAGTGAAATGATGTAAATACGGAATGCCAAGTAAAGGTGTTCATAAACCAATTGTATTATTTAAATAAATTGCTTTTGTTGAAGGAGGACGAAATTTACTGGCCGGATGAAAACGCGCCTATGACGTTTGGATTAACAACTGTGACATATAAAGAAACTAACATAATGGGGAACACAACAGAACTGAAGCTGGAAGCCACGAGATTTGGAAAGGTGTAGTCTAGTTTGTTATTTTACCGGTGTATCCGTAGAATGATGAGCAATTGTAAATATACATTACGATATGTGTTCTAGAGATGATTTCAAGATTAGTTAACAACGTGTATTGTTTAAGTTTAGAATATGTATTTCAAGATGCACAAAGGAAACATATTGCAGACCAAGTTTACTGATTCAAGATATATGGCATAAAAATAGTGTACACATAGACAGCTGGCACAGTAACAAAACAAAGAATAACATTTGGAGTACAAAGACGCACCACACATTTAACATGCGACCGATTTCGGTGGGGTTATTCAATTTTCTTTAACTATATGGCATTTATATTTTATTCTAAAAACTCTGCATTTACTAATTTCTGTTCAGAGTCGAGCCATCCAGGTTCTCCAGTTTAGCGGCTGGCAAGAAGGTGTCAAGGTTCCAAAGTCTCCGGCGTCAATACTCAAGCTCCTTGATAGAGTGATGTATTGGCAACACCAGACAGGAAACACGCCCGTCATCGTTCACTGCATGTAAGTCAATAAGTCAAACATATAATGCTGTATAAAATTATTTATTGTAGTAATACGATTATAAAAGTATTACACGTTTGTTATACATGTATATGGACACCAAACCTCTTCTGAATATCACCATTTCTTTCATAATAAACTGATGAAAGGGAAAGCCCGCAGGAAGCATAGCCTGCACGAGAAAACAGCAGCCTCGGTTTTACTGAAGCTGTTCATCAAACACATACACTCCCTTAGTTGGAAAATACATTTTGTAATCATAAATAAAGTTACATTTTACACCTCTGTTTGGGTGCCTACTCAGAAAACTAAGTCGTAATATTTACAATTTACTGAAACAATTCGGAGTATAGAATCAATACAACCCTTTTGTTGCATGATAAAATATCATCAACTTAAAATTGTAAATGACCCAAGGAATGGAGCGGAACGGAGCGGATTGCTGTGCGTGGTGTCGGTGGTGCTGGAGAGGTTAAAGGTGGAGCAAGACGTGGCCATCAATCACGTGATCCAGGAGCTGAGAAATTGCCGCGAACAGATCATCCCCAACCAGGTTTGACATCAGATGTCTTGTTTTACACAAAATATGCTTAAATATTTGAATGTATTGTTACCATACACGGGGTGTCGTGATCTTTAATTGACCTCACATAAATGTTGTATAACGCAGTTTTACTCCATATGTTAAACCAAATGAATTGAATACTTCTTGAAACATAAATATACGCTGAAAAAATAAGGAAAGCAAATGTGTTTGTACTTCATAACTTGTTTCAATATATGGATTACCCTATTCCAGGCCCAGTACCAGTTCGTGCATGATGCTGTAAAGCAGTACATTCTGCAGAATGAAACCTACTCCAACTTCGTCATAACTAGTCAAGACTAAAGTGTTCATAGCCAAAGCAGTCCCGTTTCAATGCACATGTGCAGTTTTGTGTACGCTCGCTGCAAAAAGGTCTTGTAGATATTAACGTGTCTGTGTTTCATGTTACTGTTTAATTTAGGATTTAGATAATTATTAACATTAACGCATGTACGAAACAGTTATATTATATCCCTTGTATAAAGTTTCGCATGTACACTGTACTACACAACTGTTTTTTTCTCTTTTGTATTTCATATGTTTTTGTTAAATAATGTACTTGAATATTTAAACATTGCATGGATGTTACGAAAAAGTGAATTGCTAGTTTTCGTTTGATTGGTTCTAACCATCACCAGTATACAAGTAACATATTTATAAAACAATATATTTAAAAGCAGGTTAATTTTTAATTTATATTTTATTAATTAAAAAAATAAATTTACGCATCGATGTGTTTGACGATTTTATGTGCGTGTTTTGCAAAGAAATTGGAGAGCAAGACTGTGTTAGTTTGATGATTTATTTTTCAAATGATACTCTATCATTTATTGTTTCAACAAAAAATATATAATGTAAATAAATGTTATTTCTATATATCGGACTTTGTATTTATAAATTTACAGGTATACTTGTCTGTATGCGAAGAAGTTCGAAACCTACATTTCAAAGACAATTACAAATTTCACAAACAAGAGGTATATTTTTAGATAGAATGTGCTGTCTCCCTCATGATGCAATTCATCTCCTGATAATAATTATCATTATAATCTTATCATTCGATTTCTGTTAATGAGGACGCTTCTATACAGTAATAAACAATTCTTTTGTTGATGAATGTAGAGCCTTTGATGCTCCCCGGAGGTAGATCATACAGTCGACGACCGTCCGACCGTCCGTCCATCCGTATGACCGTATGTCTGCCAATCGACTTCTTGTCTGGGACTTTAAACTCTAAACTACAAGAGATACCATCAAAAACTTCATAGATTGCAGAAGTGCAATGTATAAGAGCCTTAAGTGCCTTTTTAGAGTAAATGCCATTTGCCAATTTTTACTTTTTAAACTTCACATATTAATTTCATTTCGACTTTGGTAAACACTTTATGGACAAGGAGCGGCTCGTCTCTTTTTATGTTATGAAAGTCATAAAATATGTCTGTATGTAGTTTCACAATATTTAACAAATCTTTATAACGTTCTGTATACATGTGGTAGCCGGGACAATTCAAGCAGTTTTATGAGGATATTGTGTAAAGGTTGATGCCCCTGTTGATGGCAATTTAAAATTAAATGACATTATTTTAACATTCAACATTGTTCATAACATTTAAATTACGTGTCCCTAAGTCATTTTGTATACCGAAAGTGGCTTATGTTTAGGACTTTTAACAATTTTAATGAATGAAATAAGTGACTACACATTAAGCACAAACATATTTCTGACCAGATTCTCTACTCCCAAATTCCTAATGTCATTATAGAATACAATTGATGGTACTGAAATGCTGATATATAACTGTTAACTATATGGTACACTTATGCTAGCTTAACCTTATGACAAGCACAAACATTCACGCAAATAGAAATTCTTACAGCTTCTAAATGACCTTTTAAAACAAGCGTTTTGGCAGAAACAATGAATTGATCTAAATAAATATGCATATTGACATATTAATCGGCATTCGCAATATCTGACAACAAACACGCACATTGGACTGCAGTGATGGTAGCGCTATGCATAGTGTATGTAAACAATGTGAATTAAATTCAGCACCGTGTCAACGATGATCATCATCTTTTCAAATACATACCCTGACAAACACATTTCAGAAAAACCACATGTCAAAACATTAGTGCATATAACACAAGTAACACCACGCAGACGTTATTAGTTTAATTATTAAACAAATCAAAGCCGTGTAAATGTCTAACATCAACGACATTGCAGATTTGCTACAAGTGCAAGTCATACGTTGTTTGGTAATCGCTAAATTACAGTTCAGATATCCACAATTATTATATAAAAACCATTTCAAAGCATTTTTGTGTGTTGTGGTTTAAGAGGTGTTTAAATCGTCATTGATGGATACTATTGACCTCAGTCACTCAGTCAGTCTATTGACGCAGTAGACTTTGCAAATAAAAAAAATAAGCATGGCTGGATTGATTCTATTACCGTAGCTGGCCATTTCCACCTGGTGGGAAAACGATGTTTATAGTTTCGCGGTTCTTCAATTTAGGCAGTGTTGACATAGTCTTTACGTCCTTCTTGCCGTAGTTGGTCATTTCAAGCTAGTCGTAACGCACGATGTTTACAGTGTGGTGGTTCCTTTGTCTTAGGCATAGCTGACCTGATTCTTTTATCGTAGATGGTCATTTCGACCTGGTTGTGGCACTTGATGTTTACAGTTTTAGGTACTTCTCTTTAAGCAATGTTGAACTAGTTCTTCACAGCTTTCTTGTCGTAGTTGGTCACTTCAACCTAGTTGTAATAGACCGGGCCTTTCTCCTGCGCCTCACTGTATGTGTGAGGTTTGAGGTTGCAACGCACCTTACCTATCTGTTAAAAGATAATTCATATGGTACATTAGCCTACTGCTTAAAATGCATATGTCAAATGTTACATTGGTTCAAGGAAAACAATGCATGGTCATTGACGACAACAAAGTACAACACAAACGTTTAAAGATCGGGGCTGCCATTACTGTTTTTCATGCGAGATATTCGAAGGAGACCACATAAACAAATTACACAAATATTGCTGAATCAAACAATTTTTATTTGCAATTCGCGGTTTTTTCACAAAGCAAAGCAGCAAGACTAGTGTATTGTCAATATCGTGATCATAGGTGGTCATGTCAAGCTTTTCGTACTGCGTGTGAGATGTTGGGCGGGGAATATCTCCTTCTTTCGCATCTTGCGTTGTCCCGGTCTGTTTGCTCGCACGGCCTTCTGTTTAGTAAATGCTGTTAACGTCTGTTTACTAAATCTATTCAAAATACGCACCAATATTTGGTTCTTATGTTATTGTCAAGATTAGTTTTATTGATTATTGAAATGTAATAATGACTTTTTACAAAAGATTAAACGTGTTGTTAAAACAATTTCTATACATTGTTAATTGATCGTTATAATGCCATCTTTGTTGATCTCAAACTTAGTGCATTTTGTGCAATTTACTTTAAAAAATTAAAAAGTTGCATCCTCTAACTTGCCAATCACAACAATATCAAACAACCATTTTGATTAGTCGCAAACAATATGGACTTACATTGTCCATTGTCCATTCTAAATGAAATACCAACGCAAACACGCCAATAATTTGTAATCGTTTTTATTTAAAAAAAAACCCACAAATATTGATGTAAATGAACAATATATATTTATATTGTCTCTATGCGACATTAATACATTTTGATATATAATAACGGGTTCTTTTAAAAGAATATTAGGGTGAACTACTAGTAAGTTGAATACGGAAGTAATAGATGATCCGCAACAACGCTGATTCTTGCGTTGAAACCAACTCTAATATGTGTTAATATTTGTGAAGCTTTAAAATATATCTTCCGCGTTCTTGCATCCGATATATAGAACGGGAGTTTCATATATAAATAGTAAGTCAAAGCATTGCGCTCCATCTTTATAAGGCATTTACATTGTGATTTGAATAGTCTTTCTCTATTTTTCAGGAAATAGACTTACCATGCATATCCTGTTTTTAAAGGGAAGATATTGAATTCAGCAGGTCTAAAAACCTATTTTAATGTTGGTTTGGAATTAGTATACCTCGTTATTGAAAATATGGAAGATGTCATTATCGATATTAAAAGAACATAGTTGGTTTGTTTATTTACCCTGTAACTCATAAAATAATGTAATGTTATTACTAATTGCATTGATGATCACTGATATAAAATTGTTAGAAAGGTACATTGTTTGAATGAATACAACCCAACGGTAAAACGGAAGTTGACGTAATTCAGTGTTGCTGTTGATGTATGTTACGTTTAAGTGTCATTTGACACATTCCAGCCAACCCCAGCTGTCGTTACGTAATAAACCGAGGAGGCAATCAAAATGAATTGCGTTTACCTCAAAAACAAATACGTTTTTCATATGGTTTGACATGTTAATGTACAAGCTTCGTGCTTTTATTAAACAGTTAAAGAGTTAAAACCCTTCAACTAGTGCTTCATTGATCGTTCCACTATTAAGGATCATCTAGCGTTAGCGTTGTTTATTTTGTTGCTGTTCCTTTGTAGTGCTTTGTTGTTCCGCGTAGTTGTTGCGGTAACTGTTTCTATGCGGCAAGAATAAAGATATCGTCAGTTAGATAATAATTTTATGTTAAACGCATATCAATGATAATTATCTGTAAATTTCATGACAATCAGTAGGAAAATAACAAAATAGCATCAAAAGTCCATGAATTTATCATACAATCCTCGTATGTACATTGTATGATGATTTAAGAGACATAATGGGTTTCAACGACTTAACAGTTAACATCAATTTTATACAAAATAGGTGAAATGTAAACATAAGAATCTGTAATTCTAAATTAAAAGAAATTCAAGTTCATGTTAACTGAACATAATTGAATATAAATGTCCACTTAACAATTTGTAATTGGTATTAATAAGCAATAATAACAAATGATGCATACTGTTCAGTACACTGTTTGTCTGATAATAACTGATAATCCGAAATCCAGAAGTGTCCCTTTGACAACTGATGGTGCTGATATATGAGTCAGTTCTCATCACTTCATTTGAAACGATGTCGCTACAACAGTGATATTAAAATGACATTTAAACTTTTTATAAATGTATTGGTATATATTTGTGTTATTAATTGTGTCACATGTTTAGAGGAATATGCATACATGTATGAAGGTAAGACCGTTTCATTAAATATTGTATTCCTTTATATATATATACTTTTGGTTTCACCTTTGAGCCGGATAGTTCAGACAACATGGTCATTATTATAAGTCTAATTTAAGTACATACTTTTTATATTTTGGTTGAAATAGATGTCCACAGAAAAGTTAATTTCACTTGTTAGTAGATGGTAGCGACCGTGACTATCATTTCGATTGTCAGATGTTCTAGTCCATCGTGTATAGTGATAACAGATACTATACACACTTTTTGGCCCCATGATTTACCCCTTATATCTGACTGGTGTAAGGAAGCAGTCAGTCACCTACGCGTCGAAAATAATTGGCGCTGTGTATTGCAGAAGAGCTGTTTAGGTATAACTGCCGTCAGTGTATTAACCAGTGTAGCCAATGGTGTACAGTAAAACAAACACGAATGAACGAAGTCAGAGAATGTTGTCAAATATTCCCGGAAAATTACCAGGTTGCATGATTTGGCACATGAAGACACGAGAAAGCATGTGTACGGTTTACTGTCTTTAAAACCATTGGTAGCAATATAATGTTAAATTCGCTTGGACATAAGGCAAAGAAATTAGCTTAAATAAGGAATTATAATTTAATTTAAAGCGAATAAAACTTTTAAATGAATAAAACATTTGTGTTGTAAGTGATCTCGCCTTGTCTATTTTGATTTATTCAGGTGTTAAATGTTTATTTTGCCGTAACTGCTTCAATATAGAAGAGCTATTTTACTTACAAATAATAGCATTTCCATGTTTGATAATCACTCAAATGCTTGTAAGTCTTGCTGTTGTTGTTATTGTTGCTTCTGTTGGTGTCGTTGCTGCTGTTGTTGTTGTCGTCGTCGTCGTCGTTGTTGTTGTTGTTGTTGTTGTTGTTGTTTTGTTGTTGTTGTTGTTGTATAGCATACCTATGTCAGAAAGCTGTTGCTGCTGTTGTTGTTGTTGTTGTTGTTGTTGTTGTTGTTGTTGTTGTTGTTGTTGTTGTTGTTGTTGTTGTGTTGTTTAGCATACCTATGTCAGAAAGTTGTTGTTGTTGTTATTGTATAGCACACCTATGTCGAAAAGCTGTTGTTGTTGTTGTTGTTGTTGTTTTAGTAAAGCATACCTAATTCAGAAAGCTGCTGTTGTTGTTGCTGTTGCTGTTGAAAAGCATACCTATGTCAGAAAGCGATTGTTGTTGTTGTTGTTGTTGTAATATGGCATACCTATGTCAGAAAGCTGTTGTTGTTGTTATTGTTGTAGTATAGCATACCTATGTCAGAAAGTTGTTGTTGTTGTTGTTGTTATTGTTGTTGTATACTATACCTAGATCAGAAAGTTGTTGTTGTTGCTGTATTAGTTGTAAAGCATACCTATGTCAGAAAGCTGTTGTTGTTGTTGGTGTTGTTGTTGTTGTTTCTGGAATTAGGAGAAGAGTATTAGGGAAAAAAGAGTGTTGGATGACTGATTGCCTAGAAAAGAAACCACAAGGAATTTGGTGAGTTAAAAACGTTTTTGGTATAATTGCCATTTTTTGTTGAAATCGCTTTGCTTTTGTTGTTGTTGTTTTTGTTGTAGTTGTTGTTGTTGTTGTTGTAAAGCATACCTATGTCAGAAATTGGTTGTTGTTGTTGTTGTTGTTGTTGTATAGCATACCTAGGTCAGAAAGCTGTTGTTGTTGTTGTTGTTGTTGTTGTTGTTGCTGTTGATTTTGTTGTATAGCATACATATGTCAGAAAGATGTTGTTGTTGTTGTTGTTGTTGTTGTTGTTGTAAAGCATACCTATGTCAGAAAGCTGTTTTGTTGTTGTTGTTGTTGTTGATTTTGTTGTCTAGCATACCTATGTCATAAAGGTGTTGTTGTTTTTGCTGTTGCTGTTGTAAAGCATACCTATGTCAGAAAGCTGTTGTTGTTGTTTTTGTTGTTGTAAAGTAAACCTGCGTCCGAAAGCTTTTGTTGTTGTTGCTGTTGTTGTTGTAATGCATACCTATGTCAGAAAGCTGTTGTTGTTGTTGTTAAGCATACATATGTCAGAAAGTTGTTGTTCTTGTTGTTGTTGTTGCTGTTGTTGTTGTAAACCATACCTATGTCAGAAAGCTGTTGTTGTTGTTGTTGTTGTTGTTGTATAGCATACCTAGATCAGAAAGTTGTTGTTGTTGCTGTTGTTGTTGTAAAGCATACCTATGTCAGAAAGTTGTTGTTGTTGTTGTTTGGTGTTGATTTTGTTGTATAGCATACCTATGTCAGAAAGTTGTTGTTGTTGTTGTTGTTGTAGTTATTGTTTTTGTATACCATACCTAGATCAGAAAGTTGTTGTTGTTGCTGTATTTGTTGTAAAGCATACCTATGTCAGAAAGCTGTTGTTGTTGGTGATATTGGTGGTGTTGCTGTTTGGTGTTGTTGTTGTATGCATACCTAGATCAGAAAGCTACTATAATTGATATATGTTACATTAACAGTTGTATGCCAACTACATATATGTTGTGTGTGCGTGCGATCTTGCAAGCTGTAGTGCAACTTTTACTTCCGTAAACGATTTTATTCGAGGTTTACAGTAACAATTTCCGGAGACATGTAAGACTGGGCTTATCCAAATACCGATATTAATACCTGATAAAGCAGGTGATATAGGAAGCCTTGACTTTGTGCATGTTTGAAATGATTGCCGCGCCATGGCTCACCCACAGCACTGTTTGCGACTACACAGCGCGCACATTGGCGACGTTGGTTTAAATGAAACATCGAAGCAGACTAATAAATTTTGTAATTTGTAATCGGTTGTGTTGAATGAAAACTAAATTATCAGACTGTCTGTTTTCAAACGTAAGACTGTCACACCGCCACCCGCGAGTTCTAAGCCGCCAACGCAAATATTATAACTGAAGTCAAAATGTAAAGCAGCCCATCCTTACATAGCACATTTATGATGTTATCACATTTCATCTCGTTATTGCGGGAAGTAGACTTGCATATCCGGAACTTAATGGGATTACTCAATGGTGAACTCTACTTGACCGTAGTCATGAGACTCAACTGTAAACATTTGTATATATGGATAGGCCCTTCTCTACTGATCTCCTGATAGCAGATGTAAGGACTATTGATTAATAAATTAAACGGCGTGAGTGGTATTCCAAATCAATGTCTGTACATATTACGTATCCATGAAATGGCCTATGAGTACAGGCACAAGTACCATGGAATGCTATTGCAACTTGAATCATGATGTGGATGAACAAAGACGGGTCTGGTGGACGTATGTCGATAATGACAAACAACTTGAAATATTTTCAATATATTTAAACTTATTCCGTTGATGACTCAGACACTCCTTATGATTGTGTTATTTTATCTTAAGTTTGTGTTTTAATGTTTAGAGGACTATGCATTTGATGGTAAGATTTTTTTTATTCAAGTATGTATTCTTTTTGTATTATTGTTTCCCCATTTTGAGTAGCAAATATGGCAATTCATTTGATTTTTATTAATGTACCTTCTCGTTATCTTACCACTTTTAATAGGAAACATGTCAAAGTAGTGAAGTATCTAAGATTCATACACAGAGTCCTGCACAACCCCGCTTAGTAGATGGAAGCGATTATGACTTCCATTTCGATGGTCAGATAATCTAGTCCACTGAGAGCTTTGATAACTGATACTGTAAATTATATATTCGTTTCTATGATTTACCATTTACATTGGACTGGTGTGAGACAACATTCAGTCATTTCCTGGTTACCTTCTGCAAACTAGAGTTACGATTTGTACCACTGTTTTAAATGGTTTTAACAAATGATCTAGACAACTGTAGATAATACATAGAAACGACAACAACACGTTGAACAAACTCACTAGACCGCTTAGAATAGGCTAGGTCTCGTTAAAATTGCAAAATAGGAAACAAATACTTACAGCAAAGGTTCTCGCGATTTCGATAAAAAAACTTCTCAAAACCAGAGCCTAAACGTCATGTGGGTTGTCCACACAGATAAAGATGAGGACATCAAGGCGTTGATGGCTCATGTTCACCAATTGACATCTAGACTTTTTAAGTACCAAGGTTTTAGAAAATAGCAGGTTTTATATGTCGCAAATCAGAAGTGACACAAAAGAAGTTAGGCAGCTTAGCACATATTCGAGACGTTCTGTAAACGGCTTAAGGTAGTGCTACCTACCTGGAAAAAATCCACATATCAGTGATAAGCCACAACACACGCGCTATTTTCCTTGATACGAACGTGTAACACCTGCCCGATGACCGTGCTCTTCCTTTGACAGACCGCAAAACTTTCACGTCTTACTGCGTCACCCCGTGTTTACTCACTGCCAAAACACAGAATATAACATTATTTATGTGGTTAACTATTGTACACTAGACTGGCAAGCAGCACTTGACACTTCTAGTAGATGTGATCATTATAATAACTTTAAAAGCCTTCTTACTGTTGAAACATATTTGACCATAGATATTCAGTTAAAAT
>Ga0224511_10003905_pt1 | contig 11012 bp, 5 predicted proteins | sample SF_May12_sed_USG_2_FD_169988 | JGI IMG/M metagenome (GOLD analysis project Ga0224511, IMG submission 169988) | Sediment microbial communities from San Francisco Bay, California, United States - SF_May12_sed_USGS_8_1 | ecosystem: Environmental > Aquatic > Marine > Sediment | place: USA...
GTTGCATGTTATGCTTAACCATGTCCGCTCAATATTTTGAAACGTTTCTCAGTGACAGTCATGGTACTTGGTAGGAAGATTGTTCATACTCAGTAGATAAACCCTATACTTTTTTAGGTCAAAGATCAAGGTCACAGTAGCATTTTATGCAAAAACCATTATCACGCAATATCTTGAAAAGTTTATGAGTGACAGTCATTGTACTTGGTAGGAAGACTGGTCACGGTCAGTAGATGATCATATGAATGCAGAGGTTAAACTCAAGTAAAGTTTTCACCACTAATTTATCGAACGGCTCATCCTTCGGGCGTATAATGCTCTGACATGCGGAGCTCTAGTTGAGCTATTGGTCTGAGGTTTTAAAGCACTATTATAAAATGGCCGAACACAAACACAGATAAAACAACAAAAACGGAACACACAGAAGATGACAATACACAATACTGTACGGACGCGACAAATATATTGAACATGTCAATTTTACAGCTAAACTAGGTGTTTATGTTTGTATAATGTGGGGGATAAATTTCCTCTACTATCAGAAATATTATATTGTTCTTATTGCATAATTATTGTGCCTAAATATTCCATTCCTACAGCTGCGTCTTCTTTTATCAGATAGAACTTGAAAATTGAAATAATCTCGGTGAATGGAAGCTCAGTAATAAACTAGATAAAGCTTATATATTTCAAGGAAAATCACCGATCACGATGTCTAAAAGCCGCATCACTGGTCTATTATGCGTTTTGTGTCGCAATATCTCATTAAATATAAGGACGTAACAGACATGGACAAAACATAATTGCGCCTTGTTCTGTTCTTGGAATATCACAAAACGTCATAATGTATACGACTGCAAACATAAATCGAAAATATATTGCATCGTCAAGTTGGAATCTTTAGAAAATGGAACAATAAATAAGATGGATACATGTATTCCGGCTGCGTCCCGGTTTGCATAATTTTTATGTAGTACACATGTTTTATAAGTATGTTTGACTGGTTATGTGCTACTGCATTGATACAAAAGTTACAAAGATTCAGTCAATATAACAAATAACATATAAAACAGACATATGTATGTGTATGTAATATGGTAGAGACTTGGTCGTTTTTACTTCACAATACGTATGGTCTGTAAGAGTTCATATTTATAAATAGTTGTTTTACCACATAACTGTGTGATTTCAAATGCATATACATGTAGCACAGTCGTCGTAATGTAAAGAATACCTTTGAAGGCTGTATGTATAATAGTGAAATTATAAGAATTAACTGAGAGACCAATGTTTCTATATTGATTAAATAGACGAACTTTATAAAACAAAAACACGTTGCTATGTAGCCGAGGTTTTATTAAAATTAATATATGCTTCAAACATACAATCTTTGATCGCAATAATTTAGTAAATATGTTTTGGCAATTACGTTTATAAACACAGTTAATGCGTGTGGTTACATCAAGCATGTTCTACATGTAAGGTGTTAACAACATTAGCACTAAGCTATCATATGGCTCGGCACATCCGACACGCGACATTCTAGTTTTAGCAGTAACCGTTAAGAGTGGTGATGATGTTTCGACAGGTGTTGTTGACCTTCACCTTGTGCGGTATGATGGTCACGATTGTGTTGGTATTTGGATCTTTGACGATCCAGTGACTTCCACCGGCCGTTACCTACAAACAGTTTGTCGAATACTTGGCATGCTTGTTTTTTTCACAATGTATTCAGTATACCGTGAAATCAGTTAACTTTATTGGCACGAAATGTCGTGGTGTGACAGCTATGGACATGTTAATGGGCACATACTAAAGTAAAAATAAATCCTCGGAATCTTCAATTCGTGGATTGATCTACCCACGATATACATGTATACGAAATAAAATGAGTTCACAGTATTTATGTGAAAGCTCGTTGACGATGTTTACAGAATTTAACTTTGGGGTGTCTAACACTAAGGTGCATCGTTATTGACATGCATTTCTTAGAGCCTAAGATTACACAAAAAAGCAACCAATGCTCACTAGGCATTAGATAGCATTCTGTTAGATGTTGTATCAAGGTTATAAATGAAACATTCATCGCCAAAAAACTAAAACTAAATCAATTACTTGATAAATGCAATAAAACAAACCTTTAGATGACAGCTGAGTGCCTTAGCGATGAGCTTCTTTGTTTTACAATCACCGGGATATGATAGGTCGACATCAAACTCCTCTAGAATGTCGTCATCGCTGTCGGAACTGACGTCATCGAACAAACCAAAGAAAGCATCACCATCTTTTAAGCTCTGGTCATCATTGCCGTAATCGAATAAATCTGCGTCACTTTCGTCGATATCTACAACTATTGTGAATTAAATAAGATGATTGATATTTTTGATACATATGACGACAATTAATACATATCCGTTTAATCACTTTCATTTATCGCATTGATCAAAACAAGAACAAATGGTTTTATGCCAATAACATAATTTTAAAATTATAAAAAATATCGAAAGGTTGTTCATTAATTATTTCTGATTTAAGGTAAGACCTTTGTAATGAATTCACAGATTTGCAGCTAGGTAGAAGTTTCAAAAACTTTATTTTATTGAAACATTTGTCATTAACAGACTATCCACCGGACCGCTTTTCACTTTTTTTCTTTTTTGATTTTATAAACAAGATTAAAATTGTTCATTCTACTCATATTAAATGGAGATAATAAGGTGTAAAATTATTTCCCTTTAATTTAAATTTAAGCAGACAAAGGTAACTTGTATTTTAAAAAGTATTTTCAACCGTTTAAAAGTTAAAGCATACTATATATCACATTTTAATGGAACACAATTTTGTTAATAGTTTGATAAAAATACAAATGTGTATCCTTCATAGTCCATTACAAAGGTTTTACCTTAAATCTTACCTCTGCCCCAACATACGGACGCAAGAAAAACAATCAGTATTGCCGTCTTCATCGTTTTTTATTTTTGCCACAATATGCCACTGAAAATAATAACACCACTGTATAACAAGTCACACCAGCAACTAAAGTTTAATAGCTGACTCATTTACTGAACAAAAATAAATATAGTTTTACTTAATCCTCAATAACCACGAAAAACTTAACTAATTAGATGATTACAGAAAAATTAAGTATCAATTCTGTTAAAAACAGTGTATTACCATTCAACACATCAAATAGTGAACTTACCTCTGCCACAAAATAACTGAGATAGGCAGATATCTTTTCATGTCTGTTTGAAATATATATGTTCCGGTATGTCCGGGTCAAGTTTCATATCATAAATAAAATCACACAAGAGTCCGGGTCATGCTTAATATCTTTGTTTATATCACAAATGTCCAAGAGATCATTAATGATGCGATGTACTTGATATCCACTCTGGTTTTGATCAGTTATCTAAGTTTACGGAAGTATTGAATATGGCTTAAGTGTTAATCCTTGCATGGCCTTCAAACCTTCTATTATTTACACTAACACTAATAGTACGTTTGTTGACAGGTTTTGTACTGTTCTATGAGTTTGATTTGTACGGACCATATTGTCATAGACTTAAACTTGTCTTAAACTTGACCTGTCTACATTGTTTACAACATGTTGTCTTTGAACATCTCTTCAATTAATATTTATATATTGCCAAAATGCATATTGATTGATGTAGCTCAACAAAAATGCGTAAATGCCTTACCTTAAGATATGCGCTTACTAAAAAGATACAATTAAGATGGGAAAAGGTTAGGACATGTTCTTAAAAAGGATTTGTCAACATAAAAAAGTATCCTCGATTAAGGTACCATACGAAAAAGTAGCATGGCAGGTATATGAGTTTTTAAAGATGCTAGGTCTGTATCTTGGTACCCTTATAATCGATCACAAACATTGCAGTATGTTGTTTATACAAATTGAATTAATACTGCAACAGAATCGTACAATTTCATGACAAATAACGTGTTTTGGACAAAAACTTCAAATCGCAACAACAATAAAACAAAAAACAAAAATACATGCCTAAGCAAGCAAATCGAACCCGGGACTTCTCGTATCGCAGTCTGGTGCGATACTTCTGGACCACAGAGACAAATGAATGTATTGGTTGTAATCAAGCTAATTAACTGTAGTAATGTTGTGAGTCATAACATAAATAAACAACGCCAAATTTGCGGGCCACACTTTTTTTTAACAAAGTCGCATTTTCAGTAATATGTTAACATGCATGGATAACTATATTTGACAGTTTCTCATAGTAATGGAGGTAAGATTCACTGCTTTATTATTGTTAAAAAAGATGTAAACAATTCGTGTCAAATGAAAGGGGCATACGATCTTTAAGCTAAGCTTTGTTGTGCTGAAGTAGATCGATGTACATCCATGATAATGACAGTATCAGAAATCGAGGACACACGTGTCTGACAACAACAAGGTAGTTGTAGCCGCACTCAACCAGTTGATATGTTTACCCTTTCAATCTAATTTAAGCCAAAACAAAACACTTGAGGCTCTTGAGCAAAAGGAACCTTTTAATTGAACACATGTTAAACGATAACCATAAGTTGGTATCGCCTGATCTGTACGAGTACTACATGTCGTACTAGCTATAACTAGAATTAATCACTACTATAGGTACTCTTTTGATCATTACAATAATGTTTGGTCATGATAAGTTAAACAAACAATAAAAAACTCGATAATCCATTCGTCTTAAATTACAATAACCAGTTCTAGAATGTTGTCAAGAAAAGTTTATATGACCACTTGGCAGCGCTATGCGCATGCTTTATTCAGACTGTCTATGGCATATGTTTGTGTAGATTATCTTATCGCCTTAACCTCCGGTTATCTCAGTTGGTGATGTACAGGACTGCGGATCTGAACGTCAGAAGTTCGATTCCCAACGGAAGCGGCTTTCTCAGTGAATACTGATACTAGATGTTGTGTGTTCTGTTATCCTTCACATATGTTGATTCATCGGTAGTAGCAGTTAGTTGCTAGCGGGGTTAATAGGTCTGTACTTGTACGCCCAGGAACGCTGGTCAGGCCCAACCGCTGTTATTTAACCTTAAATGTGTTAAAACGGCAATGCCATGGTAGGTTCGTAACAGTAGTGTTATAGCAACCAATCTGATCATCTTGATTATCAGTGTCCGTTATGCAAAGTGAACATTTTCTGCCAAAGATACAACGAATTATGTATTGAATCTGCATTAGGTTTATTTAAACTGAAGCATTTATTTTATTTTATTATTAAATTCAACGGAACACTTATTCATGTTTGTTTGTTTATTCTGTATTTATGGCAGGTTTGAAAAGGTAAAACAACTGGCCGAATTTTAATTGCATCGAAGAACGTGATTGGTCCTTAATCTGTGCTGGTATATACAATGTACCAGTGTGTGTTACAAATGTAAGCTAATGTGTGTGTGTGTCGTCTAACATTATTTGTAATTACATAATCAATCAGGGTTGCAACCATCAGTTTGAATTTAATTTTATAATATCAACTGTTATACAAACTATTGCCTTTAATCTTATTGCACGGAGTCGTCACTTCTCCCAACATACGTGTTGCATATATTGTGCATTTTAATAGACCATTGACAGTTAAACTACGGTTTGCACCATGCACATAACACTGTTGGCATTTTGTTTGGACAAACGTTGCGTCGCTTTATTAAAACTCGTTATATATAATTATAACTGCTGTACTTCAACCGTTCAGAGAGTGGTACTTATTAAGGACACACAAATAAAACTAGTGTTGCGTTGCATCTTAACAGTATGACAACTTTCGTTTAATATCCAAAAACACACGTTTTACTTGATTTATGTGTTTACAACAACACCCAATCTTACCAAAAGGCGAACACGTGTAAAGACAAAACAATTGTAAGCGAAATATTTCTTATTGGTACATACGTTTCTGAAACATAATGTTGAGAGGGAAACTGAAACCTGAATGCTTCTGATTATAGGTGACCGTTTGCATTGGAGCATGATGGTTGGTACATGCTTTGCTAACTTAATGGTTGAAAGTACTGCCTTTATTACTTTGAAGGGATTCTAATGTAGAAGCCAGAACGCATATCTGATTTTATGTACGTACCACTTTTGTCCTTAGATTTATAACGTAAATCAGAGTCAGCAAACAATGATACTTAATATAAGAGTAAACATAGTACAGTTAACTAAAATACTTGATATATTGTGTGAATTTGCGAATTTAAATTCATTTCAACATTCAGCATCTATTGGTCAGTTATGTCCATTTGTGTCGATGATCTTTTGAAACTGAAACACTCTAACAAAGAGAACACGAGAACGTTTCTTTCCCTGAATATTATATTGTATTAATGACCTCGTTAGCGGGTACTTATTAAGTGCGAAAGCAGTTGCATATACATGGTACGAACTCTCCAAGAATGGTACGAAATTGAAGTGAAACGAGATTGTAGTGGTACTAAGTCTACGGCAAACAACCTTTAATACGAAACCACTTGCATTTCCGTAACAAATACTCTAGAAATATCTCAACTCCATACACAACAAAACACCAGCAACGACTTTTGCGAAGAAATAACAAGATTACCGTGACGCTATGGAATAACGTACGTTTTACCCATTTAATAAGGTTTCATATAACACAGAAACACACACGTTCAATGTAACGCCATTTTAATTGACAACAATGTCTGATAGAGAGTGATTTACTGCCATAAAACATGCGACGTTTAACATATTCCAGACGATCTTTGGAATATGTTTTTGGTCATTTTGGAGATTTATTTCGGCTTTAATTATGTGTTATCCCGATATTTTCTTACAAAATTATATGCTTGCAATTGCATCGTAAAGTCCAATTTATCAGACCCTGGTTTTAGGCATTGCGTAGCTTTTCAAGAATGCAAATAATATTTTTGTCGTAAAGGAAGCATAGCCTGCCTGTTCATCTGTGGTAATGAAAGATGCACACCACTGACGCCTCCTAGCGCATAAGCGGCACTCTATTCTCAAATGTAAACAACATACAATCCATGATCCCTGAGGACCAGAACAATATAACTACACAATCATGAAGCACGGGGCGACAACTGCTGTAGTAAGTTCAATTAAACTGATGAAAGGGATAAAAAGTGATGAAAGGGACATTCCTCAGAAAGCATAGCCCAATTGAAGAATGATGTCTATGTTTAGGAAAATGACAAAGACAATGGCATTTAAGATATAACAACTCAAGAATACACTGACATGTCAGCGGATGCCTTGACATTCTAGGATTGAACTAGAAACTCATTTACTAGGCATTGACCGTACCAAGGCGAAAACACAACATTTCATGGAGAAATCATTTTAATAAATAGAAAACTATTAAAGATGCTAGGTCTGTATCCTTATACCCTTATAATCGGTCATAAATCTTGCAATATCTTAAGTATACTAAATAAATTAAAATTATAAAAGGAATTGCAAACTTCTGGGACAAATAATGTGTTTTTGACAAAAAAGTAAAAACACAACACAACAAAAAATCAAACATAAAAACCCTTGCCGGAGTTGGGGATTGAACCCGGGACCTCTTGCACCCAAAGCGGATGCGTTACCACTGCACCACCGAGTCAACTGAGAGTATCGATTGTAGTCAAGCCATTTAACTTTTTCGCAAAAACGCAATGGGTCGAAACGTAAATAAACAAAGCCAAATTTGCGGGCCAAACATTTTCAACAAATACATTTTTTCTGTATTATTTTTACATGCATGAATAACTATATTTAGCAGTTTCTCATATTTACGGGAGTAGGTTTTGCTGCTTAAATATGGTTAAAATGTAAGATGTAAACAATATTGACCTAAAAGATACAGACCTAGCATCTTTAATGGTAAGTAAATTTTTATTCCCAAATGGAAGTCATTAACCGTGCCAAGGCGGTACCTTAACATTTTATGGATAAATCATTAAAGAAATTATATTAAATAAAAAAGAAAATAAAACATAAAGTTTTGTTTCTAAATGTATGTTGCGTCTTGGTGTTCTATGTGTTTTTGTGTTGTTCTGTGTGTTAGTTTTTGTACGGGCTAATTTGTCACGGTGCCCTTAAACTTGACATATCTATATTGTTTACAACATTCTTTCTTAGAACATCTCTTCAATTTATACTTTTACTATTATGACTTGAAATATTAATGTTGTAATGTTGAGTGACGCTAAGTTTGAAGCGATTGTGCAATATAGTCCGCAAAAGAGGATAGCCAAATTCTAAATAGTGTAAAATGTTTGTGTTTCTAACGAATGCATATAAATAAACAGCGATTACTGTATCCGCATCATTCGTACAGATATTCTGCATGCATTTGAGATATTTCTCTGATAATAATCTGAGAAAAGGGGAAAAGTCACGCTGTTGCATTTATCATTTTAGCAAGTGTACCGATCCCAAAAATAATACTTTGATAACGTTTGGAAAAAAGAACATGCAACGTCTTGTAATAAGTGCATTAAAAGCTAATACACGTATTTTAGTCTGTTAAGGAACACAATCTGCAAACTATCATTTTAATAATTTTAGTGAATAACGCTATACGTAAGTTCAACAGCCTTAACGCTTAAGACTGCTCAAATGACATTCTACAGAACAACGCTTATCAAGCGTTGAAACGCACCGCGAAGGTACATGATTTTATTAATGCGACAAAGCGACATTTTTGTAAAGTGTAGATAATACCCTCACAAGATGTTTTTTTCAAATCTTTAGACAACAATCTTTTTTGCTAGCCTATACGCGTACGTACAATGTACATTTATTTCCATATGCACCGACACGTAATTACGGTCAACATATTTTGCTAACTTTACTTCCTTCCTCCTATTCACATAATCAAGCAAATATATACGTGCATGTTGCACCACCAAGCGAAAAAAATGTCCATGACATGATATATCCTGCCATAAATCACTCGATTATCAAGAAAAATATAACATAACTATAGCTTGTGTTTTTGCTGACAATTTGTCAGAAAATAGACAATTTAATGATTTAAAATGTCTTATTTCCGAGCAGCGTCTGTCTATATCTCATTATAGATGTATACGTTGTCTAACATAATGACACGCGCTGAGATCCCTATTCTGTTATTTGTATTTTATATCGTATTAGCAGTCTAGGCATATCAGTCACGATGTTACATTATCGGTGCTTCGAGGTGCACCTGGCCTGCATTTTGCAGTCCCATTGTGACTAGCTTCTTCTCAAATCAGAAAGCTTTATGGGAACAACAATAAAGCACCAGACGTTTTACAATCTCTACAATTGATCATCAGCTCAGATATTGAACTCCTGTCTGCGAAATAAATCGCGTTTTACGATGTACCGACACATACGCCCAGACGGAACTCCCTTGTTACCAGGGCCAACCACGAGCAGCGCTACATTTACCATACAAAGCAGATACCTCTAAGGCTAGCTGCATCAGTAAGAAAGATGTTCTCGTCTCGCTGCCGACTCTTGATACAATGGGCTATGATAACAAACAACCAAGAAATAAAGCAAACAAAAATGACAGTGAAAGGAATGAACCTGTCCCTTTGTTTATGTTGCTATTATTCAACTTTATGGATTAATATAATTTACTTGATAATTGGTTCTGGTTGCTTCACAAAACATTTACAAATGTACAATGCCTCGCACATCAATCGAACTACTTATATTTGTCAATCTGACTTACTTCATTATTCGAATTCATTGAAACATCGTATGAGATGTTCATATTTATATGACCATTTATTTAAAAAACTCATTACAATCGGACAATACCATTGCGTATGTTTAGGGTTCACATAAAATTAATCCTCAGAATTAAACAATTGTTTATTTTAATTTGTTGTAATTGCGTTACCTAAAACTTTGACTATTGCAAAGTGATACCTCTTAATGTTTTAATACAGAAACGCAATATCGTTATCCAAGCGAAGCAATGCATATTCTTAAAGATGTTATACCTGTATCTTTTAGGTCAGATTTGTTTACATCTTACATTTTAACAATATTTAAGCAGTGAAACCTACTCCCATAAATATGAGAAACTGCCAAATATAGTTAACCATGCATGTAAAAGTATTGCAGAAAAAATGAATTTGTTTAAAATGTGTGGCCCACAAATTCGGTTTTGTTTATTTAAGTTTCGACCCATTGCCTCTGAACAGTAAAATAACTTGACTACAATCGTTACTTTCAGCTGACTTGGTGGCCGAATGTTAACGCTCCAGATTGTGGTGCAAGAGGTCCCGGTTTCAATTCCCGGCTCCGGCAAGGGTTTTTATGTTGGATGTTTTGTTTTGTTGTTGTTGTGATTTTACTTTTGTGTCCAAAAACACATTATTTGTCACAAAATTATGCAATTTCTTTTGCAATGTTAATTTATTTGTTATACTTAACATATTGCAAAATTTGTGACCAATTATAAGGGTATAAAGAAACAGACCTAGCATCTTTAACATGCATGTAACATTAGCAAGGTGTAGTACTATCAAATATGTTGGAAAGTATTTAATTATAAACATTTCCCTGATGGAGTTATGAATTGCAAATGTGTTTTAGGCTAAGCTGAGGTCAAATTGCTAACGGTCAGCATTTGTGAATAGCGTTTGTCCGACGTCCGTCTTCGTGCGTCTTCTGTCGTGCGTCGTCTGTAAACATTTTAACTAAAACATCTTCTCTGAAACCTGCTAATTTGATTTTCTTCAAACGTCACAGGAATGATTCTTATGTGGTCATCTGCCACATGTGTTCAATCAGTTTTGGTTGGTTGCAAAAGTAGGTCAGAAAATAGGTTTTACAATGAAATTTTTAAAACTTGTCTTGCATAATTTTAAACTGATGAAAGAGAAAGCCCCTAGAAAGCATAGGCTGCACGAGAAAACAGCAGCCTCGGTTTTATTGAAGCTGTTCATCAGTGGTAATGAATGATGCCACACCACTGACGCCCCCTAGCGCATGAGCAGAACTCCAT
>Ga0224511_10003906_pt1 | contig 11010 bp, 7 predicted proteins | sample SF_May12_sed_USG_2_FD_169988 | JGI IMG/M metagenome (GOLD analysis project Ga0224511, IMG submission 169988) | Sediment microbial communities from San Francisco Bay, California, United States - SF_May12_sed_USGS_8_1 | ecosystem: Environmental > Aquatic > Marine > Sediment | place: USA...
GAATTGTATGTTAGAATGTCATAAAGCATAATGAGTGAACTGGCGGATAATCCATTGCTGCGTATTACTGCGTATTAATAATAATGTCTTCATCTTAATAACCATGTTTTCATAATAATAATAATAATGTCTTCATATCAATAACAATGTCTTCATTATAATAAGAATGTCTTCATATCAATAATAGTGTCTTCGTAATAATAAGAATGTCTTCATATTAATAACGGTGTATTTATATTAATAAGAGTGGCGGATAATCCCTTCCATAGTATCGAACTTCGCGGCGGCAAGTTTCATTGTGAATTGTAAAAACAGCGTTCACCGATCAGTTTGGTCCGAAATTGAACAAATACAAATGCAACTTTTCGAGAGATACGGGCAGTTTATTTCGAGTTGAGAGCGTACGCCAGATTTCTTGAAGGAAAATCAGTCAAGTGGTTATCTGATTCACAGTCGTGCGTGCATATCATACAGTCTGGTAGTAGTAAACCGGAATTGCAAGGAGAAGCTATGCATATTTTCCAGTTATGTTTTGATTATAACATCGACTTGAGAGTAGATTGGATCCCTAGGGAATTGAACCAAACTGCTGATAGTCGGATTAAAATGTAAAATGTTGATACAATTTGGGGGCCGCACGATGTAGATCGTTTTGCATTCTACAATAACAGGAAAATGCCGCGGTACAATTCCTTGTTCGCAGATTTTGGTTCTGATGCAATAGATTGTTTCACTCAGTCATGGTCCAATTGTAAATATTTACACCTCTATTTCCATTGTTTCAATATCCTTTACCGGACGAATGAAGTTCTTTCCTCGATGAACACCGTTAGCCTTATCACCGCGCAAAGGTACGGAAAGCACTAATGACGTCAGGAATTCGCCGCTATTTTTAGAATGTTGCTATTTTAAGATAGCTTCTACAAGATGTAAGGCTATTCTTATAGCCTCCCCAAACAAATATCGTATTTCTTAATACAGACTTAGGCTTTTATTGTTTACTAGTCTTTACTCAGTTTATGTACAGTTTAATCAAAAAACGTTTACTTAAAAGTATTCACCGTTTAAAAAAGGGGCACAACCGTCGCAAAACAAAAATTTTTAGTGTTAAGTGTCGCACTGTGACGTCATTCTACATTCACCGAAAGTAAACATGATGCAGCTTTTTGACCAATTCTTAAAACGTTCCTCAGTCTTTGTTAAAGAAATACGTTGCTGTGTCGTTGTAAGTGATAAAAACTCTTAACGTAAGTGGCGATGAATTGTTGAATACAGTGAAAATGTAATTTTAATGTCGACATAACATAATGAAGTGGATTTTTATTCATTGTAAATCGATGGAAGCTCATGTCTCATGAACTATGATGAAGAGTCATGCAATGAGGCAATGAACCATAACTAATAGTGATTTTTCTAGCATGGTTGTATTCTTAAACATGTTGTTTATTAAATATTACAATGCGCACAACATACATCACTATTAAATATTGAAAGGTAAGTTTTTGTTTACTTTTAACGTTTTTGGGGAGAACATTGGAAGAGCGTAAATAGTTTGGTTACACACAACTGTGCTTTATTGAGTATTTCAGCACGGTTTGGTTTCTTCTTCGTTTATACTAAGAAAAACTTTGATCATGTAAGAACGTTGCACTGTATTATTTATGGAAATAGAGGTGTAAATATATACAGATGTTCGCTATTCTGCCATATAAGTATGTTAACAGGCCTCATTGGTCTAAGACCCATGGTTGTTCTGATTAAAGTTTAACATGCCTCACTTTTGAATAAAATAACAAAGCAATGTCCCATAAACATGACTTAACTTCATGTTGTTGTTGGTTAATTTATGAATAAAATACTAAAATAGAGAATATGCGAACACACTATGAAAATCACTGCCATAATATTCCAACGTTTTCCACTTACTGAGTGCTGCAGTTACGATGTCAACATCCTCTGGATTGACAGCATCCTTAATCCTAACGTCCGGTGGAGAAGTCGGTCGATCATCATCACCTATTACAAATAATGTGTTGCTACAGGAGTTATGTAGGGTGTTACATTATTGTGTTGAAAGAGTAAAACAATAATGAAAATAAGTTATTCCTAAACGGAGAACAATATAACAATCAAATGAGCATGAAAATTAATGAGAGTGTTTGCTTCACTTGTGCCACAAATCACATCATGTACAATAAATGTCTCAAGAACACAGTCAGACATCGTTAACCCGGACACGTTCGTTCCCGATAATTTTGCCGTCGTAATGTAATATGACCCATTTGCTCCTAATAATAAGGCCTATGTTGTATATTATAATCTATATACATGTACGTGTATATTAAACACATAAGTTAACTAACACATGTATTGAATGCATTTTGCATGGTCTATCATTAACAATTTCTAATAAATATTTTACATGCAAAATGTAACAATACATGTGGTGTACTTTATGCATAGGATACCAAGGTTACGTCTACAGTAGCAGTCAAATAAACGCTATGAATAAAGGTCAAATGTCAGAAATTCCACACAACTCAGTACCTTATTATTGTTGACATATAACATTTAATTGAACTTAACAGTTGACAATTCGTTTATCGGTTTACCCGACTGTACAAGTAAGTAAGGCGATTGCTTGTATATTAGTTAAGTGGTAACACGAAAAAGTTATTACTGTCATAGGATGGTAAAATCGCGATACAATTAAAACATATTTCTTTATTTTATGATCATTTATGATCATGATCAACGAGACTCTCTAGCCAAAATTAAAAATAATTCGGGTCGCATGGTTGACGTCACATGGACTGATTTTGCAGCACGCCGTACCGGCGGGGACCACCGTAAATGCCGCTTATTATCAGAAGGTACACAAACTTTATTCATTCAACACAATTATTAATTAAAATGTTTTTTAAACTCACTCCCTGTACTCTCCTGATCTCGTGCCGATGGACTTTGCATTTTTCATACGTGTGAAGTGCGATTTCAAAGGAAAAAGTTAGATTTGGACGATCTTTGCGTAGAAGTAAGACGGTAAGTGTTATTTTTCACGAAGGAGTGGTTCAGGGATGTTTTAGTAAGTGGGTTCACCGTTAACGGAAGTGCACTGGGTGTTCAGGAGAGTATTAAAAATATAACGCTGAAGTAATATTTGCAGCATGTGACGTCATCAAACTGCATAGAGACGATAGTGGTTGCACATATGTTGATATAGTGTTACTATAGTTCTATGTATTTTGATATTTTAATTTTTTGTCACTACATGATTTCCTTTATCAACGATATGAATTTTGTTCTGACCACACGTCAACTTGTTTCTTTTATATGTCCAAGCACTTTACGCACACACCTCGTACAAATGCATGCTATAATAGTATATGGCTATTGTAATCACTTTCTTTTCATAATGTTAAGCGTGTCAGGTTATGGTCTTCATAATCGCTTGATGTACCGAGTGTTACGCAAAACTATTTGATGAGAACATCAATTGTGTTTTACAGGGGCATTTTTTGTTCGTTTTACACAGAGTGTGAGTCGACATAAGTAAGCAATAATATTATAATTTACCAAAAGTATTTTCATCAAGGACTGGTGTCATCAATTCATTTTCCTCCTCCGTGGCAAGCTCATTTGGGAGCTCTTTTTGATATTTCTGACCTGCAACAACAACGTTGAATCTATCAAAAATATGCACAATGTTAAGTGGAACATTCATCATTAAGTCCTTGCAAGATTACTCTCCCTAGGACGAAAACACGAACGTCCAAATATTTAACACAGGTTATTTCCTAAAATGCATTTTATTTATTTTGTGTTCACCTAAAGGACAGGGTTTTCTTCCTTCCTCAAATTGTTAATTACCCTGAGAGAAATGGAATGCGCTCTAGGAAAAAAAAACATGAACACCTCGAGGAAAATAGTTGATATAGTATCGATGTAATAGACCAGCCAGTCTATCAAAAATATGGACCTAACTTTCAAACAAGAGGGCCCAAAGGGCCCGGATTGCACACCTGAGGAAAAGGTCAAAGGTCACAGTGGAGCCATTTACAGAGGACCACTAATGTTGTCCACCAAATATTAGTAGAGGACCTCTAGATGTAGTTAGACATCAAATATGAAAGCTCTAGGCCTTGTAGTTTCAGACAAGAAGATTTTTGAAAATTGCATTTTGACAACCTGATTTTTAACCCCGTGACCTACTTATGCAACCAATCAAAACCATTTGAATATTTTTGGTAGGGGACCACCCAGGGATCATTCTTGCTGAGTTTTGTCAAATTCCCATTAGCGGTTCAAGAGTTTGAAGTTTTCCTTATAGAATTCAATGTAAAAGTGTGACCCCAATCAGAACCATTTGGTAGGGGTCCAGCCAGGGATCATTCCTGTGAAGTTTGGTCAAAATCCAATGAGTGGTTTCAGATAAGAAGATGGTTAAGTAAAACAGTTTACGCACGACGGACGACGCACGACGGACAACGATGGACGACGGACAAATGCCGGTCACAATAGCTCACCCTGAGCACTTTGTGCTCAGGTGAGCTAATAAAACAGCAAGAGCGTACTTATGAAAATACAGTTTGGATGATTTATCGACAAAATGACAGTTAAACGACATGTTTGTAGTATTTATCATTTAACTGACCTTATTATTTGAAACAGTTGTACATTTATCAAGTTAAGATGTAAACTTAAAGAACTAGAACTATCGCTGTAAGCGATTTATACCCACACCAATGTGCATTATAAAGCGGAAGCAAGGGTAAGATGTGTTGTGGAAATTGCCCAGTTGGTGAAAAGTTTGAAGGATATCCTGCCATTATAGGAATAATCAATATGAAATTAACAAGCAGACTCTACATATTGTCTGCTATTGATTGAAAGGGAATTGAAGGACTTAAAAGAGGAAATTATGCATTCTGAGGTTACTTGTGACACTAAACATTCTATAAAGTTTTTAGGTGTATATAAATTTTGTTTTGGTTTATTTGACATTTAACTGTGACCTTGACCTTGAGCTAACACATGGGCAACATGGGCTCTGCACATCCCCTATTTGAGGTGAATGTGTCATTCAAGTTAGAAGGAAATCCTTCGATTAGTAAAGAAGTTATAGAGCGGACACGACAAAATGTGTAATATTTGTTTGTTAAATATTTGACCTTTAACTGTGACCTTGACCTTGAGCTGACACATGGACAACATGGGCTCTGCACATCCCCTAGTTGAGGTGAATGTGTCATTCAAGTTTGAAGGAAATCCTTCCATTGGTACAGGGTTTATAGAGCGGACATGACATAATGTCTAATATTTGTTTGATTAATATTTGACCTTTAACTGTGACCTTGACCTTGAGCTGACACATAGGCAACATGGGCTCTGCACATTTAAGGAAATCATTCCATTGGTATAGAGTTTATAGAGCGGACATGACATAATGTCTAATATTTGTTTGTTTAATATTTGACATTTAACTGTGACCTTGACCTTGAGCTGACACATAGGCAAGATAGGCTCTGCACATCCCCTAGTTGAGGTGAATGTGTCATTTAAGTTTGAAGGAAATCCTTCCATTAGTAAAGGAGTTATAGAGCGAACACGACATAATGTGTAATATTTGTTTGTTAAATATTTGACCTTAAATGGTGACCTTGACCTTGAGCTGACACATGAGCAACATAAGCTCTGCACATCCCGTAGTTGAGGTAAATGTGTCATTCAAGTTTGAAGGAAATCCTTCCAATAGTAAACGAGTTATAGAGCGGACACGACATAACGTGTAATATTTGTTTGTTAAATAGTTGACCTTTAACTGTGACTTTGACCTTGAGCTGACACATGGGCAACATTGAATCTGCACATCCCCTAGTTGATGTAAATGTGTCATTCAAGTTTGAAGGAAATTCTTCCATTAGTAAAGGAGTTATAGAGCGAACACGACATAATGTGTTATATTTGTTTGTTAAATATTTGACCTTTAACTGTGACCTTGACCTTGAGCTGACACATGGGCAACATAGGCTCTGCACATCCCCTAGTTGAGGTAAATTTGTCATTCAAGTTTGAAGGAAATCCTTCCATTATTAAAGGAGTTATATAGCGGAAACGAATTGGAGACGGACGGACCGACCGACGGGACAAAGCGAATCCAGTATAGCCCCCCAGCATTTTGTGGAGGGGGTATAATAAAAATCCGTAGAATGAAAGCTATTGTATTCAACAACTAGCTCCCACATATTAACAATGGACACAGACATGACTCTTGATTCCGACGTGTGACATTAATCTTGAATATTTGGGCATATGAATACCAAGGTGCTTGATTTGGATCTTAAAACGTCGATGGGAACAACACGTCACAAACATTGAGGTGTGCAGACACATAGGTATTAACAACATTGTGTTTAAGGTCAAACAGAGATGTTGAGAAGAGAAGAGAGATATGCCACTGGATATACGGAGAAGGACGGTGGAGGATGAAATGGCCACAGTGTGCAAGACATGGAACGAAATCAGTTGGCTCGCTCAAAACAGGGATGGCTGAAGAAGATGCGTTGGTGCCTTATGTTCCACACGGAGTAAGCAAGTAAATTAGTAAGAAAACCAAGGTATGTCAATATTACATCAAAAGCCTCATGTCTCTAGCACTTTTACTATTTATTTTGAGGTTTTCACGACACAGTCGGCCGGGCATCTGAACAGATAGACGAACAATGGCAAATTAATACGCCCACATCTGAACTGCACCATTTTTTAAACCATTACCTTAAAATAAGAGGGCCCAAATAGCCATGGATCGCTCACCTGAGAAATTTTTTACTCAAGGGACATAATTTGAACAATTTTGGCAGAGGACCTCTATATGACACTATATACTAAATACGAAAGCTCTGGGCCTTGTAGTTTCAGACAAGATTTTTTTAATTGCATTCTGAAAACCATTTTTGACCCTGTGACCTACTTATATAACCAACTGAAACGATTTGAACAACTTTGGTAGGGAACGTTACTGGAATCCTTCCTGTAAAGTTTAGTAAAAATCCAATGAGCGGTTTCAGAGGAGAATATGTTTAAGTAAAATATTGATGGACGACGGACAACGGACGACGGACAAAGGCCGGTCACAATAGCTCAACCTGAGCAGTGTGGGGCCGAGATTCAACAGAAAACAAACACAAGAGCCGGTCAGAACCGGGTAATGCTCCCCGAATAGGTATTGGACACAGATAAATCCGACTTCGAATAACAAAGTTTTGGGCCAGACACGATTTTGCTGCAAGGTCATGCTGTGACCTTGGCCTTCAAGGTAGCAACCCAAATGTTGCACGCAACACGTTGTCTCAATATGGTGATCATGCCTGTGAAATAGTTGTAAAACTCGACTTAAAATCACAAAGTTATGGGCCGGAAACTATTTTACTGAATGGTCATACTGTGACCTTGACCTTCAGAGAACGACCCAAATGTTGTGCGCGACACGTCGCCTCAACATGGGGATAATTTACAGTGAAACCTCGTGTATCCGGATAAACGAGGTTTCCGTATGACTTATGACTGTACGAAACATTACTTTTTTGCGCATGTTCTTTATGTTGAATGTTAAACATGTGCATATTAAACAAACAATTATTAATAAAGATATTGAAACCATGTTGTGTTGTCTTCAATTCATTATAATATATATTTGTTTTAATAAATATATTGGATACTGTTTGTAGTTTAGTTTTTTTTCGCAAAGAAATATTTGAGTATCAAATGACGGAACCGCGGTTACATCTATAGCAGCAGACATATAAATAAATGATCCCCATTTAATTTTCACCATTATAATAACATTTTGTAAACTCCAATAGTGCCTATTTTATAATTAATCTTTATTAATCTCTTGTTTTTAAACATTTAAACCAACGCATCAAAACGTGTTTCGTTTATTGTTAAAACTTAAATTAAGTGTGTGCTTTCTCTTAAGGTATTAACGTTATGACGTCACATCGTTTATACTGCAGTCGGTAATCAATAGTTTCTTCAGTGCATCGGCATGTCTTCAACAAGAGATAAACACCAACAGTTTAACAGACGTAGTGCCTCCAAAATAATGTTATGACCCTTTAATCCACTGATAGTTATTCGTACGTTTGATAATTGACATTGCATTGTTAATAGCGCTTATCGAATAACAATAGGAATCGAGTCGCCAATCAAGCACATTCTATGCAGTGGTTGTTTATACTGCCAATTAAGAATTCAATAAGCCATGAAAGTTTATGATTTTCGGCCCCTTGCCGTTAACTTTTTACAGAAATAGGAATCGAGCCATCGCCAATTAAGCACATGCATTGCGATGCAGAGGTTGCCAATTAAGGGTTCAATTAGCCCAGAAAGTCGATGATACTCGGTCCCTTGCGCTTATCGATTTACCAAAGTAAACGAGTCGCCAATCAAGGACGGTTATGCGACGCAGTGCTAATACTGCCAATTAGCCTTGAAGTCAATGACACTCTGGCGCGTGTCCGGATAACACGGACCTTTGGTCATTGTAAAACATGGTTCGGTTCCCCAAACTACTGTCCAGTTCCGGAAACATGGATTTCCGGCTAAATGGAGCAAAATTACGTTTTTCGTCCGGATAGCGGTGTTTCCGGATAAATGCATCCCGGATAAACAGGGCTTCACTGTATATGAAATAGTTTTTAAATAGGACTTCAAATAACGAAGTTATGGGCCGGACACGATTATGCTAAAAGGTCATGCTGTGAACTTGACCTTTAAACAGCGACCCAAATGTAGCGTGTGACACGTTGTCTCAATATGATCATCATTTATGTAAAAAAATGGTAAAATCCGACTTCAAATAAAAAAGTTATGGGCCGGACACGATTTTGCTGTTAGGTCTTGCTGTGACTTTGACCTTCAGGGTAGCAGCCTAAATGTTGCACTCAACACGTCGTCTCAATATGGTGATCATTCATGTGAAATAGTTTTTATATCGACTTCAAATACAAAGTTATTGGCCGTAAACAACTTTGCTGAAAGGTTATGCTGTGACCTTCATCTTCAAGGTAGCGACCCAAATGTTGCGCGCGACACGTCGTGTCAATATGGTGATCAATTATGTAAAATAATTCTAAAATCTGACTTCAAATAACAAAGTTATGGGCCGGACACGATTTTGCTGCATGGTCATGCTGTGACCTTGACCTTTAAGGTATCGACCCAAATGTTGCGTGTGACACGTCATCTCAATATGGTGATCATTTCTGTGAAATATTTTCAAAATCAGACTTCAATTAACAAAGTTATTGGCCGGACACAATTTTGCTGCAAGGTCATGCTGTGACCTTGACCTTCAAGGTAGCGACCCAAATGTTGCGCTCGACACGTCGTCTCAACATGGTGGTCATTTCTGTAAAATAGTTTCAAAATCTGACTTTAAATAACGAAGACACGAATGGGACGTACGGACGGACGGACGGACAAGGCGGCGACTATATGCTCCCCCGATTTTTTTTGTGGGGAGCATAATAAGGTCTAAACAAAAGTTACAAAACAAAACTGTGACTACAAACACTGTCAAATTTAAAAGGAGTATATGAACGCTCAGACATCACTCACGTGGTGTACTTACTATTTTCCGTATCCTTAATTACGCACGTACGCGTCTTATCTGGACAAATGACTGCATTGTCACTCAAAATTTGCAGGCCAAACATTTTCAAATCGTTTCTTATCAAAATATCAAGATGAAAACCTAAATTAAGTTAAATCCTGATTTCATTTCTTTTAAACCAGACTACTTTGAAACGATAGCATGAACAGGCAACATTTATTAAGTCCTTCAGGTTCTAAAACACAGTACCGTGGTTTGCATTGTGCGGTTATGTTTCAGCCCTTGCTCACCTTTCTTTACATCAACATTAGTGTAAAGCTTTATAAGAGTATTAAACTAAGAAAATAGTCCGGCAGAAAGAGGGGGTACCTAACTTTGGAGTACGCATAAAATGTATTGGTATCAAAGTGTTCGGAACGATGTCCTCTCTAGGAATCTCCTGTATGACACACTGTCACCCTTGAGCATTTTGAAAAATCCAAGATGGCGTCCAAGATGGCCACTAAATATTTGAAACTGACATCTGACCTTATCTATGACCTACCAAAATACAAATACAAAATCACAAGCATTTACAATTTTATTTAATTTCATTGTATCTGCATCATCATTTACACAATAATATAATCATCATTTACACAATAATATAAAAAAAAACTTTTTTCTCTATTTTTAAAGACAAAAATACTACTGAAACTGGTGTTTTAATGATAATCTTTAAAATATTTCAATTTTAAAATGCTTTTTGTCTGCAAAAAGTCTTTTATATAGAAGAATTGTAATCTATAGTTTCTATATATATTCAAAATGCCTTTTTATGCAACAAACTTGTTTTTGTATCATTGAGCATTTTAATTAATTCAAGATGGCCGCCACATTTAACCTTTTGGATGTAGCTGCTCTACAGCACATTTCAATCATTATTTTTGTGACTAAATACATAGATCTTGTTTAAAACTAATTTTATTGTACATGTAACTGTATTAGTATCTATGCATTCAAAAAGTTTATTAAATTCAATATGGCTGCCAATTTGGCCGCCAAAATGGTCATTACATGAACAACATGTTTACTAATGTTGTAATAATTACCATTACATATTAGTTGACAATTACAAATGTATTATAATATAAATTAAATTAAAGAGACGTTCAAATAAAGAATGTTGTAAACAATGCAGATATGTCAAGTTTACGGGCACAATGGTAAAATGGCCCGTTCATAAACTAACACACCAGTGGCGTAGCTACTATTAGGCCATGTAGGCCCGGGCCTACAAGTTGGACAAGAAGATGACGTTTTCAAAAGTCCCAAAAATGCAATAAAAAACAGGAGGGGGGTCAAGCCGTTGATCGAATCTAGTGTGTCTTTGGCGTTGATTTGCCTTCTGTGAA
>Ga0224511_10003907_pt1 | contig 11010 bp, 5 predicted proteins | sample SF_May12_sed_USG_2_FD_169988 | JGI IMG/M metagenome (GOLD analysis project Ga0224511, IMG submission 169988) | Sediment microbial communities from San Francisco Bay, California, United States - SF_May12_sed_USGS_8_1 | ecosystem: Environmental > Aquatic > Marine > Sediment | place: USA...
GCATTAAAACTAGGAACGATATTTTTGGTTTGTTTACAAAACCCCAAGAAATTAAAGGTATGTATATGACCATCAAATATATTCTTGTAAATATAAGTTGTAAATTTTTATATTATTATTTTTTATTTTGCAATTAAGTCCTAGTCTGTGCCTGCATTTATTATTTTAATATAAAACAATCTGTCATTGACCAAAATACAGTCAATCCAATTTATAATAAACTGATGAAAGGGAAAGTTCGAATGACCAACTTTAAAAATCTAAACTGGCTTTAAGACAAGACTATCCAATATACCTTATGAATATGCGATTTGTGAAATTTGATAAAACTGTATGGAATCATCAGAGCTTATCGTTGTCTGGTTGCATTAACATGGCAGTACAGATAATGTCTATTTTGACCATGATACTGAATTCATAATGAGAAACATACAGAGTTATGTACACGTTAAGACGTACGGAAAAAAGTCTCCATGTTATTTGGTATGCATGGTACATAGTTATTTCTGTTAAATTAAAGCACGTTATGTTTCGTTTATTTATAAAGTGTACAAAAACATGTTTATAAAACCCCGACCGGTGACATTAGCAATAATTAAAGGTTAATGTTCGTGTGTCGACAACGTCAAACATGATACTTGGTATCCCGTGATGTCCCTCGTGACAATGAGCTGCGTACCTTATTACACCTTGGGCGGACCTACTATTTTCAAGGAAACACACTGTGCGGGGGCTTTTATGTTTCATTAGAAGAAAGGATTAATCTAGAGTTCAACTGATCACCATGTTTTGTATTTGTGCAGTAAGAACGTACTAACATACAGACATATCTAAACAATGTATTTTGTAGTTGTATTAATCGGTGAATGCAAGGAAATTTAAACACACTGCGACGGTATTCCGTAACGATCCTCATAAAACTGAGCAGCGTATCTTATTATATAGATGGCGGACATACTAGTTTCCAGGAAACGCACAGTGCGGGGCCTTTTATTTTTCTGTAGGCAAGAGAAATGAAGATCACGTTAGTGTCCTATCGGTGACGAGGTGTTCCTACTAGATCATCTGACCATTTCCAACAAGAATTGTATATAACGTGATACTATACGGCTAAAATGCGGTAAAACATCCTTAACAGACACAATTAACTTACTTAGAAATTATGAAAAAGATACGATCACCTTAGTCTTCTGTAAAAGATAACACGAAGATCCACAATCTACCATACATAATATGGGTGTACGTTGTTCTGTGGTGTATACCTTTTGCAGAAAAAAGGCTTTGCATTCTACTTATTTGGACTTTTGAAATAATGTATTTTATACAATAGAATTACAACTGTGCGTATGCGTATTGGCGTTCTTCTAGGTTAAGACATGACTAGCACTCACATAACTAGTATTTAAACACAGAGCCATACCAATTTGCTTACTTTTCATAGTTGTACCCTAAACATGCAGATTTCAATGTGTGCCATTAAAGGTTAAATATGTAGTAAGTTCGATATAATTGCGTCACGTTCGATGCGACCCTCTTTGGCGAAAAGTACTTGTTAAACCTAAATTTTCTTTTAAATATCATATTTATTTGTTGAATTTCTTATTTCCTGTTAGACGGAATGTCAGTTCTCTTTAGAAGCAGGACAAGCATCGAAAGAGAGAAACAATACGTTTAATTTAAATGTTAAAGGTGATGTTGCTGGGGGAATTTATAATAACAAATAGATTAGACTACATAACGTTACGTGATTTTCATGTAAATCCTGCGTGATACAATAATGGAAAGGGTATCGAAATCAAATTCGTTTCAGTTGCGTAAAATAATATTCATATCTTTATAGTCAGAATCATCCGTATCAGTTTCTTCTCAAAATATATGCAGATGCTAGCACCGTATATGAGCATGTAGTTTTAAAATGTTTAATAGTTGTAATTTCATTTGTGTGTATTTTGAGTTTTGAACGTCGGTGTTCGTTATTCATGAATCGGCGTGCGTAGTTTATGCGTCGAGTATGCATGACTATGCGCGGTTCACGCCTCGGCCGTCAGTGCTTATGCGTCGGAACTGGTTCGAAACCGCGCACGTCCACGTCCGTCCACTGACGCCCCACCTTCATATCACGCATGAACCGCGCACGCATCACGTTCATCGTGGAACGGAAGTGTTTGGAAGCGCTTCGTCAGTGATAGGGCGTGCGTCGCATCGCGCACCGTATTTGCTCGTATACGTCGACGTGCGCGATATTTCAGTGATTCGTCAGTGATTGTAAATGAAACGTGCGCGGTTCATGCGTGATTCATGCGTGATTCGTCAGGGATTTCTACCCCCGACACCCCGAAAATTAGTCGATCTCTCGACGCACAAGCACGCACAAACCCGATCTGTGCGTGATTTGTGAGTGATTCGTGCGTGTACGGCTATGTGACTGGCCCTTTACATGTACATACAAAGGACACAAATGGGAATATGTTTGCAATTGACTTCAGTTTTTCACGATATGAAATTACTTTTTTCAAACTTTTACACGTTTTCCAGTTGTCGGATCTTGGAAATATGTATCAAACGTTTCTTAACTATGTTAACATGTTAAATACGTGTTATCAAATGCAAGGTTATATATATTTGTTAAAAGTGAAAAACATGTAATTTAATTAGTCTATATTGGTGCGTTCAACCAAGTTGATAGGTTTTCAAGATAGTAACGTTTAGGCATTGAAACTAACAGTGATACCTTTCACATAGGCACATTTTCTTTGCAAGTTTTCACCAACTTCCTGAAAAAGGTTTGATTTGAATCATATATGAAGGTACTCAATAATTTCGAATTGCTTATCTATTATATTTCTATACAATTAACAATTGATCAGACTAAACATTTTAATAACATAACTATCTAAGTTGAGATGCTGTCATCAACTAAACGTGATTTGGAAGTCATTCTTGTGTGACATTTAAATGAAATAATGTTTTGCCGCAAAATTCTGGGTACAATGATTTAAACTGATACAAACATATATTTAGTGTGTTTGCGGTAAAAAATATTTCATTTAAATGTCACACAATGGGAGTCATCGGAAATATTAAGAGCATACGTGACGTAATCTTTTATAAAATAGCTTGCATAATGGTGCACTTTAATAACGTGGACACAATTCTATCAAAGTCAGCAATGTACATGTATAGGCACATTTAATCATTAAATAATGGTACTGAAAAAATACGATACAGTTCCAGAAATTGCTGCACTAAACTTTTAAAACAGCTTAATTGTTATGCTCAATAGAATATTCTAAAAGCGCACCACCGAAGTTTCCTCGATTCTCAAAACTCTGTTGCAACGAGTTCCATGTCAAGTTTCTACGTCCTATCCTTGTAAATATGACGCACCATCCGTTGTTTGAGGCCAGCCTGTGACATCCTTGTCCGAACGTTCGTTTAAATGCGCCTACGAGACGAGAAAGTCCGCTAACTGTTGGCTTTGGTTGCTGGAATGACTAGCAGTATCTTTACCAGGGTTGTGACTTCGCTGTCGCAGACTGTTGTTGCAGAAACGACACTAAGTTCCACGACAAACTTATTACAGATTTTCTTAGGATTTTCCCTTTTCTCCGATTATTTTTTCTTACAACAACTGGTATTTATGCATGTGCGGATCACCAGCACTTCATATGAAGTTTTATTTTTCTGATACTAGTAGATTATCACCACAAATGGTTTATTCTGAATGTCTGTTGCGTCTTTGTGTTCTGCATGGTGTTGTGCTTTTCTGTGTGTTTGTTTTTGTACGGGCCATTTTGTAAGGGTGCACTTAAACTTGACATGTCTACTTTGTTTACAACATTCTTTCTGTGAACATCTCTTCAATTTACATTGTAAAAAGTATAACTATTTTGGGAAATAGATTTCCTCTTATGCGCTAGGGGTGTCGCTGATGTGGCATTTTCCATTGGAATAAATAAACAGTTTCAATAAAAGCAAGGGTACTAGTATCCCAATGAATAGTGTGTCCTTAGGTATTTCCTTTTTCGTAGATTAGAGTGCGTCCAGAGGAGAAAGAGCTAAACGTTAACTCTGTCTTTGTCGAGATCGTCCACGTAGAAGAAACAGACGCCAGCTGTTGTCATTCAGAGGCAAAATGCTATTTATGTTGTAACGCTTCACTAAGACTGTTAAACTTCAGAAGCACTGTGCTAACATGAAGGCAAACTGGTAGTTTCTTTGTCGGCATCTGGTAGGCTGCATATATAATTTGCACTCTGATCTCGTAATTCGATGTATCGCACTCGTCCCACATATCTTTCAGATCCGTGCAGTTTTCGAGGACATGTTGGACCGCCCGCACGGCTCACTGAGTACGACAGAGTTTTCGGAAGAGGAAACATAGCGTCTCTGGTGTTAGCTCTTGTTTGATGCGCTAAAACAGACGGTCACGTTTGGGCGCGAGCTTTAGTAGTTGGATATTTCGCGTGCCCATATCATCGGGTGTTGATTTCTCTGAGCTCAGGATCCATGATCTGCGTAGCTACACCACCTTCCGACCCAGACGTCTTTGAAGCCCAGTCGTAGCACTGACGACGACACTTATGAAGCGACAAGCTCATACGCACAAAAACAGTTGTCATAGTATTTTGCATTTATGAATTATGAGACTAGACGTTTTGTGGATGCAGCAAGATTCCGCGGGCATGTCATGGAGCGCAATTACATTTTGATTGCATACAAAGTGGTAAACTATTTGGTTTTAAAATATTAGGCGTTTTAGATTGATGATTTTAACAAACACATGTGTGACGCATAGCTTTTTGTTAATGAAAAGCAGTAACATTTTTATGATTTCGTAACGGGTTACATCATTATAAAGCCTGTTCGTACTTGTCAAAATAGCAGTTTCTCTCGTGTCCTTATTGTCTTAAGGAGTGCTGCATGAACACGATCGTTATTCATTTTCTAACTGAGAACATAAGAGCTTGAGTTAATGCTATTGGGACATGAACAAAGATTACGAATTGTCTTGCAAACACTTGTAAGTCTTCCTTGAGAGGTTTTAGCTATGTCTAACGACGTATGAAATTTACCTTCTCCATGCAAAAGGTGGCATGGAGCTTTATCTAATGCGAACTACATACATCGCCAAACATTGTCAGGCTTACGTGCGGTACTTCATCAATTTAGGTTTAGAGTGAATGTGTATGGTTTATTTAAGATGTAAATGTAGCATTTGCACGTTATAGGTTATATTTAAACAAGTTTATTATACGAAGGCACGGAACTATCTAACAAGAGAAAAACACGGATACGCTTTTATTGCAAATGCCTGATATTTGTTCCTATATTTGATCCTATGAATATGGGGACTGTGTAAAGACTATATTGCTCTACATTTAAAAAAACGTCATTGTCAAATTTCCTTATATATGCAAGCATGAAAACTCGAGATCATTTTGAATGCATAATTAACTAGGACAGAACACACAATAATAAGACAGAAGAATATTCATTACACTGGTTGCCCAGAATGACTTACATGAGAGTCGAATAAGTAATGAAAATAATTAAAATTATCGGTAGTCTTACAATCACATTTTATTTTTAATAAACACTTCCAACGCCCTCAATTTCAAATTGAAATTGTAGCGTTTATAATTATGTCATTGCCTTGCATTTTCCTAAGACGTCTTTAAATATATTTATACCGTGTTTATTACATGAGGAAAATGTGAAGAAATGTGAATGAACATTATTTTTTGTAGAAAGGTTTGCTTAGTTGGATATATTTATGTCCGCTTTTTACGTGCAAGTGTTTTTTAAAAAAAACATAAGTATGGTTACATAAATCGTTAGAAAATATGTTCAAAACCAATTACGTCAGTACAAGTTACCACAGGCAATAAACAGTCTGACAGAATTTGAAGGCTGTACTAAGGGGATGATATTTACAGAAAGACAGAAACAGATACTTCATAAAGCATTTTGGTGTTGTTTACAAATCCACGTTGCATGGTTACTTTTTTAATGCTTTCAATGATTTTCTACCACCCTCTATAACCCCCGCCCCCTCCCCAGGTTCAAATCCTGGATCCGTCATCACTGGTAAATATATCAGAAAAATGGTATTTTATCGTCAGACAAATATAAAAAAATCAGATAACACCAAACTAATTTGTTATAAAAAAAGCACGCTCGATATGTACAGATTTAAATATCTTTAAAAAGGTCGATATTAAAATAAAGTTGTCTACTAAACCCGGGATCCGCATTATTCTGCTGAGAAGCGAAATAATATTTCATTAATACATTGTAAATATTTCTCTTAATACGCATTTTTCGGCATTTGGCCCTCTAACGGTACTTTATCTGTTGTGTTTCCTAGATGAATATTGAGTTTTAAAATTAATTACATGATCCTACGTATTAACTGGCATGATCGTACACCGTCAGTTATTTTAGCTAGAAAAGAACCCTGTATACAGCCTGGCATCGTTTTATAAATGATTTTTAATGTCATCAATATTTAAACAATGATGTACTTTCTGACACGTTTAACTTATATGGTTGTTTATTAACTGTTTTTCAAAATGTATGCGACAATTTGTTATCAATTTGATTTATGTCTATTTAGACTTTGAATAAATATATGAATTTACAGGGGTGTATGGATAGATCAACAGTGAAAGTAAAATGAGGGTCCAAACCTTCTGGTGCCCTTAAACTTGACATGTCTACATTGTTTACAACTTAAACAATTTCTTTGAACATCTCTTCAATTTATATTTTTCAAATTATTTTTAAGCCCCTGAAGACACACTTAACTTTTATATATTTTTCAAGTGCAGAGATATTTTGATAAGAATTACCTATATTTAGATTAAAATGCGTATAGTTCGTGAATATTCTTAAAATCTACACGTAAAGTACAAAATTCAGGATCAAGGCAAGTTCGCATCAAGAACCGACTGACGTTAACAAGACATGATACCCGACGAAATGTATGCGTGCTGCTCTACGACAATGTTAATATTTGCATGGCTATTTACATGGTATGGTAATTATACGATAATAACAGACAGCAGGATAATTGTCTGTCATTTTTGTGGACCAAAAGGAGTGCACAAATGAAAGAATATTATTTTGCAGGAATTGTTTTCTTTACTTATAAAAACATAAAAGGTCAAAATATGCTCCTGCGTTGCGTGTCACAGAACTTCCGGAGAAGTGCATTATGTAAAAACATTAACTTTTTTGCCACTATTTCAAATTTAAAAACTGAGACAATGTTTTAACCCTTGTTTATTTCAGCGGTCGACAACACTAAAAGTAACCCGAGTAGCATGCGTGTGTACATGCATGTTTTAAAGTTTCATTTTGGTGTTCGAAAAGTGTAAAGTATTGTTTAAAATCATCAAACATATATGGTCATCTTAAGCACATGTCTTTTGAAAGTACATCTTGTGCTTTAATTAAAAAAAACGGTTTAAAGAACTTATGACGTTGTGTGTACTTTAATTGTGTTCGCTACTGCCATGTTTGGCAACCATTGCCAATCAAACAAGCAGTATAAAATACTGCACGACATTAACGAGATATTAATTATGTAAAACGTTTTATCTCTCTGAACTCGATAACTTGTTCTTAATTAATTGGGATAACTAGCTACTTTGGACTTGAAATATAACCATGTGTACGAATGTTCAACATTAACTTTTACATAAATTTATCGTAGTTTTGTTTCGTTTTAAACAACAAACAAAACGTACATAATTATCGACGGTCTTGGCGCTGCAAAATCAAAGGTCACGCCAGGACGATGTTAACCAGACACGACATCCGAACGAATCTACACGTGCTGCACCACCAGAATGACAATGTTTTAGCAGCAATTGCACTGTATGGTAATGACACAAGACACCCATTACTTAAACCTAAACAATCAGCGAGATAATTGTTTACTGTACATGTATAGGGACAATTATTAAGACATAACAGAGCGTACAAAATTACAAATAGTGAGCATTTCAGGAAACTATTTTCTATCAGACATACAGCGTTCAATTTATTTTCTTCAGTCAGATATTGGTGAATCCTTAAATAAAAAATTATGTCTTTGTTTTGCGTGGCAGATATCTTTTCGCATAGTTCACGGTGTGAGCATAATAAGTGCTCGCATGTGGCGCCTTACTTGTTGCCAAAGTACCTCATGATCACCTTAATTTCGCATCACAATATTTAAAATGAAATAATATTGTTATGCTAGATCCACGTGGTTTTAAATGTTAAGTGCGTGCCAAAATTAAAGTTGTCCAACAAGTTCGCAAACAATGCGTTTGTGGAATCGCTTCGTGTTTTTTATTGAAATATGTTAAATTAAGAATTATTCATTTAAATGAAAGATAAAATGTTCTAACAAGTTGCTTAGAAATGACATATGCGTTTAGAACACTTAAACTACGTTTGTCACAACTGTATATTGAGACTTGTTCTATTCTGCACTGTGAACTCGCCAGCAGAGTGACGCATTTATACCAGTTTGATAGATCCAATGGAACCTCTCTCATTCTTCGAGTCTAGTGTGTCTTAATTTGACGTCTCAACAACAGTCTGACGATAGTATGTAATATAAATAATGAAAAGGTGTTTGTCATAAAAATACAAATTATTAGCAAAAGGGTGATCATGCTAACATCACTGTGAAGTTATATTTTTCTGGTCCTCAGTGATCATGTATGCTGTTTACATTTGGAAAAAGAGTTCCGCTCATGCGCTAGGGGGAGGGGGCGTCAGTGGTGTGGCTTCCTTCATTGCCACTGATGAACAGCTTCAATAAAACCGAGGCTGCTTTTTTCTCGTGCAGGCTTTGCTTCCTGGGGGCTTTTCCTTTCATCAGTTTAATTCAACAATTTGTTGATTATCGTTACATGAATCCAGAATCCACTTTCGTACAAGATACAGTTTACCACAAGCATTTTTAAATGCTTTTGTTTCATATTATATTTAAACTGTTTTGTCTTTCCAAACAATAATTTAAAAAAATGTTCTTAAATGTTTTAATCAAATAATACATAGAAGAAAATGTAATGCAGCTACCGTTTAATTAGTAATGCAAAATTGCAATTCGTTTAAAATGAAATCCTAAACATTGTTAAAAGCAGCTCAATGAATTTAACACTTTCACCAGACCGTAATAATAACACAAACCCTTACACCACAGTTTATGCATTTACGATGTAATTTGGTCAAACATTTTTGTCTTTTTAGGCATAAAGTGTTACCCCTGTCCGTCCGTCTGTCCGTCCGTTATCAACATTTGGTGTCCGCTCAATAACTTTTGAAAGACTACATCGATTCAATTCAAATTTGGTGTGTTGATATATAATATCAAAACACAGGTCAAGTTTGATTTGGGTTACAATCCACTAATATTTGACGGAGTTATGGGCCTTTTATAAAAACATAGTCAATGCATTTAGCGGGGGCATCCGTGTCCTATGGACACATTTCTACTTGTAATTGAAATCGCTTTTAAAATATGTTTTCTATGTGTGTGTTTTTTGCATTCACCGAATATTGGAAGTAAAAAACACAAAATGTTGTTCAACATCTTAGAACAATCATTGTCATATTTCATATCTGATTCCTGGATGGCAGTAATCTAATACAATTTTATATATATAAACACAGTCAAAACAATTAACTATTTCCTTTTTTTCTATTTTAAAGATATGTTTAATTCAGGGGGCATAATCCCAATTAACTTTTACATTGATGCCTATGGAAAATATACACATTCTATTATTATTTGAAACAAAATGGATTTTGAAGCAAATTCTTCTGCTAGAGAGCTTAATAGTATTATATTGATTCATATTTCACTGAGAAATCTGAACTTTACCATTGAAAAACTGAGAAAACAGCATAATTTTTTAGTTTTAAAGGGAGATAACTCATTAAAACAAAATAACCAAAGGGAGGTAATCAATTTCTGTCAACTTAGGGCACAGATGGTACAATTTGTCAATGTCAACTGTCGCTTGAACTTACCAGTTTATTATCTTAATGCTTACATCGTAGCTTGCTTTTGGACACAATATTGGGTTATGATGGGTCTAATGCCTTTAGTACGGCTGTTTGTACTGCACCGAATACAACTCCACGTGACCAATCTCTTCATCCTCTCTTCTAATGAAACATAAAAGCCCACACACTGTGCGTTTCCTTGAAACCAGTGGGTCCGCCTAAAGTGTAATAATATACACAGTTCATTGTCATAAGGGGCATGACGGGATACCAGTAAACTTGGTATTATTACATCATATAATATGTAGTGTAAGCAAGTGGGATACCAACGTGAGAGCATGTCTTCTGAACAGCTATGTGCTTGTGTGGTAAAATGTTTGTCCTGTTTAGGTTTAGGGATATAAATATTAATTCAATTGTAACTGAACTTAACTTCAACACAATGTCGTAAAACGATCGGTATTCGGACTTAATTTATTTGTTTTGAAACAAATATTGTGAGTAGCCTATCTATTGCCAAGTAAGATGCTTACAAAAAAGAGGAAAAAAAACAAGGAAAATGTTTGTGTCATTGAATATTTATGAGGCTATAAATAGATAGGATTATTATTTTCATCGTATTGTCCGCCGTTGACCGTGTCTTAATACTACCGTTTATGGTTATAATTATATTATCATGGTTTAAAGAACCAACATTGGTGTTTTATTAGCAGAAAACAGTTTGTGAACCGGCTAATACAAACATCCTATTAACTATATATTGGTTTTGACCGTACCAAGGCGGTAACTCAACATTTCTTGGAGAAATCCTTTAAGAAATTATAAATACTAAAGAAAATAAAAAAATGAAAAATCCGAAAAACACAAAAATTTGTGTTTTCTAAATGTCTGTTGCGTCATGATGTTGTAAGAGTTTTTGTGTCGTCCCTTGTGTTAGTTTTTGTACGGGCCATTTTGTCATGGTGCCCTTAAACATGACATATCTACATTGTTTACAAC